>OLZA01000016.1_pt1 | contig 124825 bp, 108 predicted proteins | sample 1673431 | NCBI WGS metagenome assembly OLZA01 (sample SAMEA103958111, study PRJEB25191) | human gut metagenome | biome: human-associated habitat [ENVO:00009003]; feature: intestine environment [ENVO:2100002]; material: feces | place: Germany | collected 2013/2015 | reverse complement strand
CGGGACGATCCTCCCACGGCATATCCGGCATGGCCGGGCCTACGATTTTCAGGTTATTCATAATTATTTGTCATTTGGTTTGTCGTCATAGGTAAAGGGTACGAACCACGTCACCAGAAATGCCGGAACCGTGGCCAACATAACTGCGAGGAAGAACATGCCGTAACCCAAGGCATCGCTCAGGTAACCCGAAACGGCGCCCGTGAGCATCACCGAAAGGTTCATGATACCCGAAGCGAAGGCGTAGTGCGCCATCTGGTGACGCCCCGGGGCAACCTGCTGCATCATAAACAGCGTAAGGCCCACGAATCCGAACCCGTAGCCGAAGTATTCCAGCACGATGCCCCCGCCCACGATCCACATCGACTGAGGCTGCAGCCATGCCAGCAGCGCATAGACCGCGAACGGGATATTAAAGATACAGCATAATATGAAAAGAGTGCGTCGCAGGCCCCGGTGTGCGATATAGTAGCCCGCCAGCAGCGAACCCAAAAGAAAAGCCCCGGCACCGAATGTCCCGTAGTAAAGGCCGATCTGCTGGTTCGTGAGGCCCAGACCGCCCGAAGCCGTATCGGCTTTGAGGAACAACGGCACGATCTTCATCACGAAGCCCTCGCCCAGACGATAGAGGATGATGAATCCGAGGTAGTACCAGATATGCTTTTTCTGGAAGAAGGCCCCGACGACCTCTTTCAGGCCCGAAAGGCCATCCCGCAGCGAATGCCGTTCGGCAGCGCCGCCCCCGGCGGGAAGCGCCCGGACATGGTAGACGCCCAGCAGGACGAGCAGGCCGCAAAGAATGGCAAGCACCACCGTCCACGAACGTACGTAGGCGTCGAATGTTGCTGCACCCACGGCGCTGAAGCCTTCGTAGAGAAAACCTGCGAACCACACCAGGCCGCCCGTGGCGACCAGTTTCGCAAGGTTGTAGAACGCACCCTGCCAGCCGATATACTTCGCCTGATCCTGCGTCGTGAGTTCCGACATGTAGACGCCGTCGGCCGCGATGTCGTGCGTGGCGCCGCTGAACGCAACGACGGCAAAGACGGCGATCGTAACGGCGAAGAACGACGGTAGGTGAAGCGACAGAGCAGCAAGGCCGAACAATATGCCGCTTAGGAGCTGCGTCGTGACGACGAAGAATTTTTTGGTACGGAAAATTTCCAAGAAGGGGCTCCACAGGAATTTGATCGTCCACGGCCACATGATAAGCGATGTCCAGAACGCGATTTGTGCGTCCGAGATCCCCAGATCCTTGAACAGAACCGCAGAGACCATGTTCAGAACCACAAACGGAAGGCCCATCGCAAAGTACAAACTCGGAACCCAACGGAGAGGAGAAAGCGATTGTCGGGAGTTTTGAGTAAGTTGATTCATTTTGTATACTATATATTAGATCCGACAAAACAATGCCATCTAATATATAGTTCCACAACTCAATAAGATTCCCTCTCCTAAAGCTCTTTTTTTGATTTTTTCTTAAAATTAGAAACGAGAAAAATTTGACCCAAGAACAGATCAGCCGATTATATTTCAGAATATACTATCAATAGCAATAAGAGCAAATAATCCTTCAAAGACAAGCGTAATTTCATTGCCGCCTGTTGTAATTCCCTATCTACTTTTTTGAGGTTGATGCATAGCATGTCAGCAATCTCTTTGTAACTTTTTCCCTCCAGTTTATGAGCTATGAATACCTGTTTGGTCAATTCCGGCATTTGTTCCAGTTGTTTGCGGCATATCTCGATGATTTCCCGCTGGAATAATTCGTTCGGATTGCAACTTTCGATCGTGCGGGTATAAAAATCCATCACTCCGCGCTCCTTCATCAGGATTTTCTCATACACGGCTTTCCCCGTATATCTATCCCGACGATATTTCAGACAGCGTTTTTTTACGACACCGAAAAGATAGGCCTCTATGCTCGTAAACTGTACAGTTTCCCGGTTCTCCCAAATTGTCATGAAACTGTCATGGACAATATCTTCTGCCGTATTTGCATCATGTACAAGGCTATATGCCACAGCATATAGTTTTCGCTGGTATAGGCGAAATAACTTGTCGAACGACTGCTGGGTCAGTATGATAGTATCCGGTTTCATTCCAAGAACAAAGATAAGAAAAAATTAAAAAGATTATAATGCAAAAAAAATATTTACCCATATAATTGACCTGCAACAGGTTAATTTAATAAAAAAAATTATTTGCAAAAAAACGCATTTTAGAGGAGGGAATCTTATTGAGTTGTGGAACTATATAAATAGATGCGATATTATGACAGAATGGAAAAAAAGGTTACAGATGCAATGTTATTCCGTTTCTTCGCAGAGCAAACGACTTTGGAAGAAACCGATATGATTTCGGCTTGGCTGAACGAAGATCCGGAAAAGAATCAGAAAGTTCTCGATAAAGCATATAATTTGTATGTATTGGGCATAATGTGTGCACCTAATCCGGAGGCGGGTATAAATAATTCACGCTCTTTCCTACGTTTCGGATGGCCGAAAGTGCTGCGTTATGCCGGAGTTGCTGCCGCCATTTTACTGCTCGGAATTGCTGTCGACCATGTGCTTTTGAGTCAACGCATGAACCGGTGGTTACAACAGCAAACGACTGTCGAGGTTCCGGCAGGGCAGCATATTCGCCTAACGTTGGGGGATGGCTCCATCGTGGAACTTAATGCGCAGAGCCGCATCGTTTATCCTGCGATTTTCCCAAAAGGGGAGCGGCGTGTCCAGTTGAGTGGAGAGGCCATATTCAATGTCGCCCATAACTCTGAATGCCCGTTCATCGTGGAAACTTTTGCCTGTGATGTAGAAGTATTGGGTACGCATTTCGATGTAATCGCCAACCAAGCGGAGAATCGTTTTTCAACAGCTCTGTTTAGCGGCCGGGTTGCCGTGACGAATAAAAAAAACGGAGAATCCGTCATTCTGCAGCCCAACGATATCGTCAATCTTCGAGATGGAGGGTTTCAAATCCAAGAACTTGAAGATAAAGACGATTATCTGTGGATGGATGGTATTATTTCAGTGTACGGAATGCCGTTTGAGCAGCTGATGAGCAAGTTGGAGCGTAGTTATAACGTGAAGATAGAGATTCGGCGCGAAACCATGCCCGTCGTAAAATACAAAAGTTTGAAAATCCGTGTTTCGGACGGTATAGACCACGCTTTGCATATGCTACAACTCGCCTCGGATTTCACCTTTGAACACGATGCTGTTACCGATGTAATCATCATTAAATAGTCCATCCAATTATTAACTTATCTCAAATTCTTTAGATGCCTATGATGTAAACCACGAACTATCAACTCTGAACATTTGCTTCCTGATATGAAAAACCGATGAGTGGGCGAACACTCACCGGCGTATAGTTCAATCAGGAATATTAACCAATTCCCAACCATTGAACCAAACTTGACAAATGTATGAATAAAAAGATTATTCAGCAAATCTGCCTGTCTTTTCTTTTAGTTCTTACGCTCGTCTGTATCCCTGTTACTGGGGTGCAGGCACAGACGCAGAAGGTTTCCATCAAGATGGAAAACGTGCGTATGAAGCAGGTAATGAATGAGATTGAAAGACAGACAAAATTTCTTTTCGGAATCAATGATGATGTAGATGTTAACAGGCTCGTTACGGTAAATGTGACGAACCAATCCTTGCAAGCAGCCCTCGACCAAATGGTCAAAGGGACGGACATCACCTATCAGATCAGTAGTTCCAACATCATTCTCTCAAAAAAACAGGCAAAGCTCCCTGTTGACATTTCCGGAACTATCCGCGATATCAATGGCTCCCCGATCGTCGGAGCGACCATTGTTATCCGGGGCACCTCAATCGGCATCAGCAGCGGTTCCGATGGCTCTTTCTCGCTTCAGATACCCCCCCCCGCTGCCTCCCGGCAATTGGAAGTCAGCTATTTGGGCTATGAGACTCTGGTGGTCGATGTGGGTAACCGTACTGCTTTCGACCTTACGCTTCAGGAGTCGTCCGCCGAGATCGAACAAGTCGTGGTCACTGCTCTTGGTATTAAGCGTTCGGAAAAGGCCGTAGCCTACAATGTTCAGCAGATCAAGGCCGAAGACATCACAACCGTCAAGGATGCCAACTTCATCAACTCGTTGACGGGTAAAGTGGCCGGTGTCACGATCAACGCCTCATCGTCAGGTGTCGGCGGTGCCTCGAAGGTCGTACTGCGCGGCAACAAGTCCATTTCGCAGTCTTCGAACGCCCTTTACGTTATCGACGGCATTCCGATGTACAACTTCGGTGGTGGTGGCGGTACGGAGTTCGATTCGCGCGGTGCTACGGAATCCATCGCAGACCTCAACCCCGAGGATATTGAGTCGATGTCGGTGCTGACGGGCGCCGCAGCTGCGGCTCTCTACGGTTCGGAAGCCGCGAACGGAGCCGTGATGATTACGACGAAGAAGGGGCAGGCTGGAGCGCTGAAGGTTACGCTTTCGAGCAATACGGAATTCCTGAATCCTTTCGTGCTGCCCGAGTTCCAGAATCGCTACGGCACGGGCCTGAACGGCACCCGCAGCGGCTCGGGGATTTACAGCTGGGGCGAGAAGCTGCTCCCGGCGGCCCGCTACGGTTATACGCCGAACGACTATTTCGAGACGGGGCATGTCTATACCAACGCCGTTACGGTTTCGGGCGGTACGGATAAGAACCAGACCTATTTTTCGGCAGCTTCGGTCAACTCGGACGGAATCATCCCCAACAACGAGTACGACCGTTACAATTTCACGTTCCGCAACACTTCGTACTTTCTGAAAGACCGGCTCAAGCTCGATGCGAGCGCCAGCTACATCTATCAGAAAGACCAGAACATGACCAATCAGGGAGTCTATTCGAACCCGCTGGTTCCGGCCTACCTGTTCCCGCGGGGTGAGAATTTCGACCTTTACCGTCGCTTCGAGCGTTACAACGAAGGGACGAAACTCATGGAGCAATTCTGGAGTGCGGATATGGAAGGCGGTGATTTGCGCATGCAGAATCCCTACTGGATCAACTACCGCAACCTGCGCAACACGGACAAGAAGCGTTATATGCTGTCGTTTTCGGCCAGCTACGACATCCTCCCGTGGCTGAATGTCGCCGGGCGCGTGCGCCTCGACAATTCGAATTCGCTCTACACGCAGAAACTCTATGCCTCGTCGAATACGACCATCACCGACGGCGGCAAGAACGGCCATTATACCGAGGCCCGCGCTTACGACACGCAGACCTACGCCGATCTGATGGTGAACATCAACAAGACTTTCGGCGAGGATTGGTCTCTGAACGCGAATATCGGCGCCTCGATCAACAATATCAAGACCGATGAGTTGTCATACCGTGGGCCGATTCAGGAGAACGGACTTCCCAACATATTCAATGTTTTCGATCTGGATGACACGAAAAAACGTGCCGAAAAGGTCGGCTGGCACGACCAGACGCAGTCGATTTTCGCCTCGGTCGAAGTAGGTTGGAAACAGATGCTTTACCTCACGGTGACGGGGCGTAACGACTGGGCTTCGCAACTGGCCAATTCGCCCGAGTCGTCGTTCTTCTATCCGTCAGTAGGCCTGTCTTGGGTGCCTTCTTCGACATGGGATCTGGGCAAGACGTTCAGCTATCTGAAGATCCGCGGTTCGATCGCCTCGGTAGGTATGCCTTTCCCGCGTCACCTGACGGTTCCGACCTACGAATACGACGCCACGAACAAGGTGTGGAAAGACAAGACGCACTATCCCATCGGCGACCTGAAACCCGAGCGCACCATCACCTACGAGGTGGGTCTGGATGCCCGTCTGTGGCAACACATCAATCTTTCGGCTTCGTGGTACCGGGCCGATACGAAAAATCAGACCTTCGACCCGTCGCTGCCGCCCTCGTCGTCCTATACGACCATCTACCTGCAAACCGGCCATGTCCGCAATACGGGTGTCGAACTCTCGCTCGGGTACGATAACCAATGGCGTGACTTTCGCTGGACGACGAACTTCACTTATTCGTGGAACAAGAACGAAATCCGCGAACTTGCGGCTAATGCCGTAAACCCCGTGACGGGCGAATCTCTGAATCTCACCAAGCTCGACATCAAGGGATTAGGCAAGGCGAAATATATTCTTAAAGAAGGCGGTACGTTGGGAGACCTTTATACGACGTCCAATCTGCGGTATAATGAAAACGGCTATGTCGAAGTGGACAATGCCGGTAACTTACAGGTTACCGATGAGGGTGAGGATATCTATTTAGGTTCGGTGTTCCCGGATGCCAATCTCGCATGGCGTAACGATTTCAGTTGGAAGGGCATCAATCTCGGCGTGCTGTTCACAGCCCGTCTGGGCGGTGTCTGCTACTCCGCGACGCAGGCCAATTTGGATCTGTACGGCGTTTCGGAGGCTTCGGCCGCTGCACGTGATGCCGGCGGCGTGCTGATTAACGGCCGTGAGATGGTTGATGCGCAGAAGTGGTACCAAGCCATCGGCTCGCAGTCCGGTCTGCCGCAATATTATCTCTATTCGGCGACGAACGTCCGTTTGCAAGAGCTTTCGCTGGGTTACACCCTGCCGACAAAATGGTTCCGCGACAAGATGCGCATGACCGTCTCGTTCGTAGGGCGTAACCTGTGGATGATCTACTGCAAGGCGCCGTTCGACCCCGAAGCCGTCGCCTCGACGGGACTGAACTATCAGGGCATCGACTATTTCATGATGCCTTCGATGCGCAGTCTCGGTTTCAATGTCAAATTCCAATTCTAAAGCGCAGAAACTATGAGAAAGATCAATATGAGCTGGCAGTCGGTGTTGCTGTCGGTCGCGCTGCTCGGATTGGCTGCCTGCACCGGTGATTTCGAGGACATCAACCGCAATCCCAATCAGGTTACGGAAGAACAGATGGATGCCCTCAATTACAAGACCGGCACGAAATTCAAGTCGCTGCAGAGTCTTGTGATTCCCGTGCAGGAGCACATGTACCAGTTCAACGAATCGCTTTCGGGCGGGCCGTTCGGCGGTTACATCGGTGCTACGGTCGATACATGGCAGACCAAGTTCGAGACCTATAATCCCTCGGCCGACTGGCGCAAATGGCCTTTCGCCAACGTCATCACCGAGACCTATACCCCCTATAAGGGCATCGTCAACGGCACGGAAGACGAAGTGGCCATCGCTTTCGCCCGCCTGTTGCGAGTGGCCATCATGCACCGTGTGACGGACTCCTACGGTCCGATTCCCTATTCGAAGCTGGAGAGCAACGAGTCGGTCTATGTGGAGTACGATTCGCAGGAGGCGGTCTATACGAAGATGTTCGAGGAGCTGGACGAGGCTATCGAGATACTGGGCCGCAACACGACGCTCCCAGCCGAAGCATGGAGCCGCTACGACGGCGTCTATTACGGCAATATCGCGCAGTGGCTCAAATATGCCAATTCGCTCAAGTTGCGCATGGCCATGCGTTTGTCGTATGTGAAGTCCGACGTCGCCCGTGCGAAGGCCGCCGCGGCTATTGCCGGGGGTGTTATCGAGGCTAATGCCGACAATGCGGCGATGCACGCCGCGGAGAACCGCACGACGCTCATCTACAACGACTGGGGAGACCACCGTGTCGGAGCCGACATCCTCTGCTACATGAACGGCTACAAAGACCCGCGTATGGAGAAGATGTTCCTTGCGAATGATGTCGGCGACTATGTGGGTATCCGTATCGGCATCGATGTGACGAGCAAGTCGCAGGCCGTGTCGAAGTATTCGAATATGATCGTTGCGAGCGATACGCCCTACCTATGGTTCAATGCCGCCGAGGCAACGTTCCTGCGTGCGGAATATGAATTGCGCTGGGGCTCGGAAGAAACGGCACGGTCACTCTACGAAGCAGCCGTAAGGCTTTCGTTCGAGGAGCGCGGTGCCAGCGGCGCCGACGCCTATCTGGCCCAGACTGACGTCAAGCCCGCGCCCTACACCGATCCTGTCGGCAACTACAGCGCGATGGCCCAGAGCGACATCGGGATTCCGTGGGTCGACGGAGCCGAGAACTTCGAACGCAACCTTGAACGCATCATCGTGCAGAAATGGATCGCCATCTTCCCGCTGGGCGTCGAGGCGTGGTCGGAGCACCGCCGCACGGGCTATCCGAAACTGCTGCCCGTGCCCACCGACAAGTCGGGCGGCACGGTGGACGTAGCGCAGGGTGCACGACGCCTGCCTTACCCCGTCGAGGAGTACCAGCAGAACAACGCCAACCTTCAGTTGGCCATCCAGACGCTCGATGGCGAGCAGCAGAACGGCAACCGCACGGGCGACGTCATGGGAACCCGTGTATGGTGGGATTGCAAATCTTATAACAACTAACAGCTATGAAACAGAACTTTATATTCACGCTGCTGGCGCTGTTTTCGATGCTGTCGCTCGTCTCGTGCAGCGACTGGACGGAAACGGAGGCACTCGACAGTACGGTCAAAAAGCCTTGGGAGCAAGATCCTGCCCTATGGGCCGAGTACACCGCGACATTGAGGGCCTACAAGCAGTCGGAGCATTTCATCGTCTATGCCCGCATGCACAATTCTCCCGAGAAAGCGACCGGAGAGCAGGACTTCATGCGCTGCCTTCCGGATTCGCTGGACATCGTGACGCTGACCAACGCCGACAACTTCTCGAAATTCGACGCCGAGGACATGTCCGTCATGCACGAGAAAGGCACGAAGGTGCTCTATCAGATCGACTATGCCGCTCGTGCGGAGGAATTCGCCGATGCGGCGGCGCTCGACGCCTACTTGGATAAGGTCGTCGTTGCCGTCGCTGCCAATGGCATGGACGGCTACTCGTTCACGACCGACCCGTTGGCTGCGGATGCCACGGCTCGCATTATTGATAGGCTTGCCACGGCCAGAACTGACGGTCAGCTCCTCGTTTTCGAGGGTAATCCCCTGTCGCTCGCTGCCACCGACCGTGCAAAGATGGATTACGTCATCCTCGATACGGAGAAACTCGAAAATGTTTTGGATGTGAGACTCCATGCCCTGCACGCTGTTAACTATGCCGGCATCGAGGCCAATCGGCTGCTGCTGACCGCCGAAATCAATGCGGCGCTGTTCGATGAAGACCGCACCGAGCACGCCGCCGTCGACGAAATGTCGCGCCGCGTCGTCGAACTCGGGCCTTATGCGGGGCTTGCGGCTTACAATATTGCCGAAGATTACTACCATTCCGAGATGAACTACCAAACCATCCGGCAGGCGATACAAACGTTGAACCCCTCTAAATAAAGACAGTCATGAACATGAAAAAGATACTAATGGCGGTTCTCGTTTCGCTTGTGGCTTTCACGGCCTGCGAGAACTACGGCGATGACAATCACAAGTTCGACAATGTCGTATACCTCGACGTCGCTTCGACGAGCGACGCACAGCTCACGACCTTCAGCAACACCCGGGCTACCTACGATTGCGCGTTGCAGGCGGTACTGACATATCCGGCAGGACAGGATGTGGCGGTGACGCTCACGGTCGACCCGTCGCTCGTCGGGACGTACAATGCCCGTTACGGTACGGAGTGGACGATGCTCGATTCAAAATATTATTCTTTGCTGTCCGAAACTGTGACCATTCCGGCAGGGAAGACGACCTCCGATGCTGTCACGCTGCGCCTCCGTGAACTCACCGGAGAAGGAGATGAGCAGACCGGAGCTTTGCCAATCGACGAAACCTATCTGGTTCCAGTACGCATCGGTAGCGCATCGATCGATGTGTTGCACGGCTCCGACGTGGCTTACTACGTCGTCAAACGCTCCTCGGCCATCACCGTCGCGGCACAACTTACGGACAACTGGATCGAGTTCCCGACCCTCGATAAGTATTCCGAAAGCAGCAAGGATTGGAACGGCCTGCGGGCTGTGACCTACGAGGCCCTGATTTACATCGACGAATTCGTGAAAACCAATACTGAAGGCAATCCCGTCAACATCTCGTCCGTCATGGGCGTCGAGCAGTACCTGCTGCTGCGTATCGGCGACACGAATTTCGAGCGCGAACAGTTGCAGTTCGACGGTTCGGGCAGTGGCTCGGGCTTCGGCAAGATTCCCGGACGCGACGCGATGAAGCATCTCGAAACGGGGCGCTGGTACCATGTGGCCTGCACCTACGACCAGAATACCCGCACGGCCCGCATCTACGTCGACGGGCAGATTCAGAGCGAAGTCACGGGCGTGGGCATCACGACGCAGAACGATAAGAACTGCATCAACTTGGCCATGCGGGCGCTCTACGACCTGTGGAACACCGCTCCCGAGGGCGACAAGGCCCAGTACGAAGAACTGGGGTACGATGGCCTGAGCGAGGCCTATCAGTTCTTCATCGGCCGCTCCTACGACGACTATCGGCCTCTGAACGGCAAGATCGCCGAGGCGCGTGTATGGTCTGTGGCCCGCACGCTGGAACAGATTTGGGAAAATATGTATGAAATCGAAAACCCGGAGAACGATTCGACGCTACTCGGATACTGGAAATTCAACGAGGGGTCTGGCAATACCGTAAAGGACTATTCGATGTACGGCAACGACGGCGTCGCCAAATACGACATCATCTGGCCGCAGGGCATCGAGATTCCGAAACTTAACGAAAACAACGAGTAACTATGAAGACGATTTTTGATTTGCAAACAGGGGTGGTAACGCTTCTCTGCACGGCGGCACTCGCGGGCCTTACGGCCTGCGAGGCCGATCCCGTGATGCAGGAAAGCGGGAAGTTGCCCGACAAAGGTTCCATCGAAGAGGTTCATGTGATGTTGTGCAGCAGCAATTCCGTGGAAAATAGGGTCGATGTGCTGCTGACCGAAGGAGGGGTTATGACGAAGAACTTCTACTTGAGGCAGACACAGCCGGCGGCAGCGGGATATTCGCTCGACGCATGGTGCGATGCATCTTTGCTCAATGACTACGATGCCGGAGATGAAATCGAACGAACGCTGCTGCCGGAGGCGAATTACGAGTTCCCCGACGGCAAGACGCTCGACCTCTCGGCCGCAACGCAGCGTTCGGAATTGAAACGTATCAAGTTCTCGGCAAGCGGACTTGCCGCCGGGGAATATGTACTACCGCTTACGGTCGCTGCACAGGACGCACCGGACGCGGACAAGACGCTTTACTACAACGTTTCGGTTCGCCAACCCTACACCGACGAATACACCCTGCACGACGGCCACGACCTGTTCTTCGTGTTCTATGTCAATACGAACGATTTTCAGCCGCTGTTGGCGCAGGACTACATCATGCGGAAGAAAGTGGCACGCGGCACGACCGTGGCGTGGTACGGTACCGTAGGCAACATCGTCAACCTGCGCACTGTCCAGGTCGGCTACGATGCTGCAGCCGGCCGCGCCCTGCTTGATCTCGGAACCGACATGACTTATGTGCTCAGCCAATCGACGAAATATATCCGTCCGTTGCAGGAACACGGACGCAAGGTATGTATCAGTATCGAAGGCGGAGGCAAGGGGCTCGGGTTCTGCAACCTCACCGATGCTCAAATCGAAGACTTCGCAGCGCAGGTCAAGACCGTTATCGAACAATACGAACTCGACGGTGTAAACCTCTGGGATCGAAATTCCGGCTACGGCAAGGAGGGTATGCCGGCCGTGAACACGACCTCCTATCCGAAGCTCATCAAGGCATTGCGCGAGGCACTTGGCACGGAAAAATTACTGACGGTCACGGTTTACGAGGAGCCGACCGCTACTTTCTGGGATACGGAAGCGACGGGCGGAATCGCCGTCGGCGATTACATTGACTACGCATGGTCGGGTTACAACAGCAACAGCGAGGCCCCGCAGCTGCTCGACCCGTGGCATCCCGAACTGGAGTATGTATCCACCTATACGCAAAAGCCGATTGCCAATCTGCCCAAGGATCGGTACGGCTGCATCAACTTTCCCATCTATCCTGCTGCCCAAACGGAAGAAGAGGCCATGATGCGGGAGCCTAGATTCCTTTTAGATTGGACTCCTAATTATAAGCCTAACAACATCATCGTCTTCGACGATTTGCACAGCAATCTCCAGGACAGTTACGAAGCTTTTTGGGACAATACGTTTGCAGCGTGTTGCACTTTTATGGATCCAGAAAACAGCTATTTGCTCGGAAGCAAAAAAGGATACACCTATCTGTTGGATATGAACAGACTCTGGACATTATCCGAGGGTATTCAGAATTACGGCAAATGGCTGAAAGATTGGAATTGATAAAAACGGTCGACAAAATACACCTATGTTCTTCCATTTTATCCTCTCACAGCTCTTTAACCGGAGCAAAAACAATTAAAATTCAAATCAAAATGAAACAAAACTTCAAATTATTCGCAACACTGGCAGCCAGTGCAGCGATGATGATCTCCTGCCAGCAGGCAGAAGAACCGACGATGGACAAGGCCCAGGAACCTGTCGTCAAAACACGTGCTTACGGGGACAAAACTCCGAAGGTCACCATTTATGTCGAGACCAACGACGTGAACCCGCTTAATGCCGGCGACTACCTGCTCTCCGACGGTTCGGCCTATGCCGATATCGTGGAGTTCTTCGCCGCCAATCTCAACAAGGAGACGGTCAACGGAGTAGTGCGTCCGACCCTCTATCTGAACGACAAGATGACCAACCTGCTCGAAAACGGCGGTGCTGCCACCTATGTAGCCGGTCTGCAGGCTAAGGGCATCAAAGTCGTGCTCACCATCCTGCCTAACTGGCAGAATATCGACTTCACGAGTCTCAATGACACGCAGGCCGATCAGCTTGCAACGATTCTCGCCTATGCCGTAAATAAGTACGGACTCGACGGTATCGGATTCGACAACGAGTACGGCGGCACGGTGACCTCCGTTTCCGGTTCGTATGGCAACCTGATCACCAAACTGCGCGCCAAGCTGCCCGCCGGCAAGTTGATTACCCTCTTCCAGTACAATATCGGCTACAATCAGATCAACGCGACAGCCGGAGCCAAGCTCGACCATGTCTATTCCAACTTCGGTTACAACACGTATATCAGCACTTCCGGCGTAACCAAGGAGCGCTATGCACCGTTGTCGATCAATCTGGGTTCCATCGGTAGCAATGTATCTTATTATGGGGATAGAGCCTATGATTTGACCGAGGCCGGTTACGGTGGAATCATGCACTTCAACCTGCGTACGAGAACCGATTCCGATCCGCTGTCGCTGTTCAATTCCATTGCCGATGGAGCTTGGGAGGAAACCGTTACTTGCGAGAATGGTAACCGCCCGCAGGACTGGACGTTCGTCAGCAGCGGTTACACCATCACCTACGACGAGGCTACGGCCGAATAACTCTTCAGAGGTGTATTTGTTGGCTTGTTTAGAATCGGTTGAGCATCTGTAAGCGACCCGATTTTGACCCGCACATCTTTTGAGGTGTGCGGGTGTTTTTAACTTTCGGATAAAAAAGCCGTTCGAAGAATATTCGAACGGCAATAAGAAAATATCCGGATGTAAATGTTGACCGATTCAGAATGTGAGCATCTGTAAGTCTTTTTGTATTGAAAAATTCACTTTTAATGAATCGTAACCGGTATTTTCTTTATGAAACGCATAAATTATAAATTTATTGTGGCAAAATCAAACTTCTCGGTTAAACCATAAATGAAATAGCATAAAATAAAAGCACGGACTTAACCTATTGACACCTGAGGAATGCTACAACCCGATGAACAGATAGGAGAAGCCCGTGCTGTTTTTTGCACGATTTCCCCTATCATCCCGTCCATCTTGTCTTTGTAGCATTTTCAGGTGTCGATGACAGGATTCGACAGCTATTCGCCGTTTGGCAAAGATAAGAAAATTATCCTACAGATACAATATATGCAATTTAATTCATTGTAATAAACGACAAATATAGATGGACAAATTGTTGCATACATCTTTGTTCAGAGCCATCTTAAAATCATTGAATCGAAAAGTTGTTTCTGAAAAAAGGCTGCAAACTTACTTTTTGAAATTTGCCCGCCTCATTACAGCACTTTGCGATGACACAGATTGTCTGTCGGCATTACATACGTTAAATTATACGCAAATCCAGTTTCGATTTCTGCTTTCTCGAATTCATGAACCGTCCGTTTCGCTTCCGCCATATATACACCGGGTTGTCGACATGACTCTCGAATTTATCTGCTTGGAAAAAGAGTTGTTATATCATCGTATTGAACACCCGCGATCTTTCATATCTGAACCTGCATTTACTTCACCGCTCCATTGGTCCAAACACTATCCTGCGATCAGCGTTTCGGAAATCCTTTGCGGACTCGATCGGATGACTCCACCTCCTTTCGTGCTGGCAGATGGTTCGACAGCTCCATTCAATTTGGTTGTTCGGGTCTTCGAGAATACATTGCATGTTAAACTCGGCGATCCGACTGATGTCAAACGCCGTGTTCTGGAACGCAAGAAAGATCGCACAAAATTTACCGATGCACTGCTTTATTCCTTGAATAAGGAAGATGAATGATTTTTTTCGATTTTTTATATCCGGGCGGATATCCGGACATGTAATTGGGTATCCTGAAAATTCCTATTTTTGCAAAGCAAACCAACCAATTCTGTGTAAGTCGAATTATGGAAAACTTGGACAAAAGCCAATTTATCGTCCTGCTCGAAACATCTCTCAACCGACGATTACTGTCCCCTGAGCAGAAGACTCTCGACGCTGCCTATGAAGATTACATCGACCTGCTGCACGGTCTTACTGTTCAATCCTGTAAATCGTCCCTCGACCTGCTGCACGAACTTGCCCGCCTCCAATCCTGCCTGATGCGGTTGCAGGAGCGAATTGTCGAAAAGGAATCTCCGCAAGTGTTGTTGCTCAAATCGGCGCTTCTATTGACGAATTTCGAGATCCGTTTAGTCTTTACCCGGGTTCGTTATCCGTCCATCGCCGCCCCGGTGTCGGTCGAAGTCCCCAAGTCGCCGCTGTTCCTCTCCGAGCAATTCACACCTACGGATATCATGGAGCTTGCTACGGCCCTGCAACTCTCCGGAGCCATACGCCGCATCGACGGCACACGGATCGATCTGGCGACACTTGTCGATGTGCTTTCCGGAACTTTCAACGTCCGTATCAACAACCCGGAGCAGTGCCGCCATACGCTCATCAACCGAAAGTTGCGTCTGACGCATTTTCTCGACATCCTGCGCAACAATCTGATTGCCTACAGCCAGCGATAGGCAGTCTGTTTTTATTCAGCATCACGCTCCGGGGATTCATCTCTCGGAGCGTTCTTTATGCGGTGCGGACAGTGACGGACTGGAGCGGACATGGGTACCTGTTTTTCTGCCGGAGATGTATCTTCGGGACTTTTAATATTCTCTGCCATGCAACAGGAAGATGATTTGAAAGCCCTTGAAAATATCGTGCAGTTCGCCCGCGGGCTGGGCGTGTTTTTTTTGGTGCTGCACGTGTATTGGTATTGCTACGAATGGCTCTCGTCATGCGGCCTGACCTACGGTTATGCCGACCGTCTCCTGCTCGATATCCAGCGGACAACTCTTCTTTTCTCCTCTCCCGTCATTACGAAACTCTGCGCCTTTCTGTTCCTCGCGCTTGGCTGCTACGGCACGAAGAGCGTCCGCAACGGCAGGGTCGACAGGCGGCATATCGTCGCTGCCGCCTGCCTCGGCTTCCCGCTGTTCTTTCTGAACGGCTTTCTGCTGTCGCTGCCCGCTGGGATCGGCTTCCAGGGCTGGAGCTACACGCTGACCCTTGGTGCGGGCTACCTCAGCCTGCTGGCCGCCGGCGTGTGGCTGCGGCGATTGATGAAACAGCCGCTTATGGACGATCCTTTCAATGACAATAACGAAAGTTTTCTTCAGGAGGAACGTTGTATTGACAACGATTGCTCGGTGAACTTACCTACGCGTTACCGCTATAAAGGACAATGGCGGAACGGGTGGATATCGGTTGTAAACGTCTACCGTTCAACGGCCGTTATCGGATTGCCCGGCTCCGGGAAAAGCTACGCAGTACTGAACAACTATATCAAACAGCATATCGAGAAGGGATTCTCGATGCTCATCTATGATTATAAGTTCGACGATTTGACGCGCATCGCCTATAACCACTTGCTCCGGCATCTGGACAAATACACCGTCAAACCGAGATTCTGCATCATCAACTTCGACGATCCCCGCCGCTCGAACCGCTGCAATCCCATCGACGCCCGCTTCATGGACGATATCTCGGATGCCTACGAAAGCGCCTACGTCACGCTTTTGAACCTCAATAAGACGTGGGTGGACAAGCAGGGTGACTTCTTCACCGATTCGGCCGTCATTCTGCTGGCGGCGATCATCTGGTACCTGAAAATCTATGACAACGGACATTATTGTACCTTCCCGCACGCCATCGAGTTTCTGTGCCAACCTCTCGAAAAGATTTTCCCGATTCTTTCATCTTATCCCGAACTGGAAAACTACCTCTCACCCTTTATGGATGCGTGGAAAAGCAATGCGCAGGATCAGTTGCAGGGACAGGTGGCATCGGTGAAAATCCCGCTCTCGCGTATGATCTCTCCGCAGCTCTATTGGGTGCTTACGGGCAATGACTTTACACTCGACATCAATAACCCTGAGGAGCCGAAAATCCTCTGCATGGGCAACAACCCCGACCGGCAGAGCATCTACGGCGCGGCGCTGGGACTCTATAATTCGCGCCTTATCCGGCTTATCAATAAAAAGGGGAAATTGAAATCGTCGCTTATCATCGACGAACTACCGACGATTTATATCCGGGGGCTGGATAACCTCATAGCCACGGCCCGCTCGAACAAGGTCTCCGTCTGTCTGGGATTTCAGGACTTTTCGCAGTTGGAGCGCGACTACGGGGAGAAAGAGGCCAAGGTCATCACTAATACTGTGGGCAATATCTTCTCGGGACAGGTCGTGGGCGACACGGCCCGCACCTTGTCGGAGCGTTTCGGCAAGATCGTGCAACTGCGCGAGTCGCACTCGGTATCGAACGAGAACGTCACCACCTCGACCAATACGCAGTTGGAAACACTGATCCCTGCCTCGAAAATCTCCAACCTCACGCAGGGCATGTTCGTCGGCTCGGTCGCCGACAACTTCGACGAGCGTATCGAGCAGAAGATCTTCCATGCCGAGATCGTCATCGACAACGATAAGGTCAAGGCGGAAACAGCAGCCTATGTCCCCATTCCCGAAATATCCTCTTTTGTCGGTGAGGACGGCAAGGATCACATGGAGGAGATCGTCAAAGAGAATTATTACCGTGTCAAAGCCGACGTTGCGGAGCTTGTCCGCCGGGAGATCGCACGTATCGAAGCCGATCCGGATCTCGCGAAACTTTTACCCAAGAAAAAACCGTAATTTTTGCCTCGGTGCGGACTGGAGCGGACTGGAGCGGACATGGGCATCGTTTCGGAAAACATGCTTCTATATTCGCGGCATGAACCTTTTGTTTCACTTAAAACATTTTGTGTTATGCCCGAAGAAAATCAGAATCAAAAACCGATTCAGACCCCCGAACAGGCCGATCCGAAGTACAAGGAAACGCTCCTGCTCTACAACGAGCAGAACGGCGCCGTGGAGGCCGTCTCCGACCTCAAACAAAGCGGTAACCAATACAAGGTTACGACGACGCAACCGCTCACGGCCAACAAACCGGCGTTCTACGAACTTCGCAACAGCTCCGCAGTCGCGGCCTTCATCAAGGGCTTCATGTCGCAGGAGAACGCCAAGCCGTTTCATTTTCTGAAAGTCGCCGCCGACAAGGCCAGCGAAGTCACACAATCGCTGCTGCGCCTTGCCGACAATCCCAAAGACCCTGAGGGCCTCAAAGCCCTTTACGATCATCGCGTCACCTCGTACCAACTCGAAAAGGTCAAGTTCGACACTCCGGATCTGAAGTTGCAGGAGCTGAAAGAGATGGGTATCATCGTTACTCCCAAAGAACTGGAGGCGATGAAGCACGGCCTTCCGACGACGGACCTGCATGACGTGACCCTCAAGATCGGCAATATTCCCGTCGCAGGTCAGTTCGCCCTGCATCCCTATAAGGACATGAACGGTGATGTGCAGGTCGGTCTGACGAGTGCCCTTCCGCGTCCGGAGTTCGAGCGCGAAGAGTACCGGATGATGTTCTCCACGAGTGAGAAGGAGCAGCTGTTGGCCGGAAAGACCCCCGACCGGCTGTACGAACTTCCCAATCCGCACACGGGAGAGAAGGAGTGGTGCTTCGCCACGCTGAATCCCGCGACGAACCGCCTTGTCACCATTCCGAAAAACGAAGTTCCCGATCTGCGTTATTTCAACGGCGTGCGTCTGGATGATACGCAGCAGAACGAACTGGCTCTGGGCGGCCGCGTCTTCGTCGAAGGCTGCTCCATGCGCGGCAGCGACATCACCTATTCAGGCAAAGTGGGCTTCGATGTCCTCTCGAACGAATACAAGATGACCGACTACCAGTTCAGCCGCCCCTATATCTCTCCGCAACTCGACAAACAGCTCGACGACCGTCAGCGCACGGCCCTGCTGAGCCCCGAAGGTCTGGATTGTTCGAAAGAGAAGGAACATCCCATTCTGGGCAAGAACGGCAAGGCGCTGAATTGTATCCTGCGTATCGACCCCCGCTCGAACGGCGTGGTCTACGATTTCTCGCAGCAGCGCCGTCAGGAGCAACAGGAAAAGCAGGAGCAGAAGGCCGAGAAAGCGCAGGAGCAGGCTCCGGATCAGGGTCAGGGCCGCGGTCGCAAACGCTAATCCGCTCCTGCGATGGAAACCCCCGATGAAAAATGGTTCCGGGAGCGCCTGCGGCATTTCCTCGAAATACGCCATCCTCCGCGTCAGTTCCACCATGTGATGATCGAACGGCGCAGCCGTCTGGCCTTCGAAAGCTACGCACAAAGCGTCGAGCTGGGAGTGCCTGCCGCTTCGGCTGTCCGTGCCGCCGACAAAGTCCTGTTCCGGGGCCTGCTTTTCTCGAAATACGACACCGTTCACCTGATTCTCACCACGGACTTTCCGGCTATTCCGGAAAACCAACGGCAGGAGATCGCCCTGCGACTGGTGCGTATCTGCGCTCCGATCTTTCGGGCCTACGATCTGAAAGACGACTTTTCGGAACGCCCGGAATTCCGGCAGCTCAAAGAAGAACTCCGCACCGGTATCCGCAGCTGGATCGATGAGAACGGCGTTCCCGGCTACCGCAGCCCGGCGCGCAAGGAAAAGCCGCCTGCCCCATACTCCGAACAACCCCGATATTCAAAACGCAACAAGCGTAAGTAGTTCATTCACTTAATTTCTTATTACCTTATGAAAAAGATTCTTTTTGCAGCGACCGCTCTGGCCGCCGCCCTGTTCGCCTCGTGCGACAAAGACAATGACACAATCAACCCCGCGCTGCCTGAGACCTCCGACGGCGCACGGATCGCCATCACGCTCACCGGAGCGGACGAGGCCGACACCCGCGCGTTCTTCGACGCTTCGGCCAAGGCCGAGTCGTGGGAATCCTCGCTCTCGTCGCTCTCGGTCTTCGCCTTCGACAATAGCGGAGCACTTATCATCCGCCGTGACTTCACTTCGTCGGAGCTCGCTTCCAAATCGGCGACCTTCGCGCTTCCCAAATCTGCGGCCGGCACCGAGTGCTCATTCTACGCCGTAGCGAACTACGACGCCTCGTCGGCCAAGACCCGCGCAGCCCTTACGGTCCTCGTGGAAAAGTCGGCTGCCGACTATAACGGCACCTTCGCCGAAGTGTCCTCCGCGGCCAAACGTTCGGGCGGCTTCGTGATGTCGGGCTCGACATCGAAAACCATCGGCGCCGTGAATTCCACGACGTCGGTAGGCATCACGCTCAAACGTACCGTAGCCAAAGTGGCCCTCCAGACGACCATAGACCCGTCGTTCGCCGACAAGTACGCCGGAGAGCTCACGATCAACTCCGTAAAACTCTCCAAGGCAGCCTCTCAGTCTTCGGTCGTAGCCGGCACGCCGACGCCCGGGGCCATGAGCTACACGCATACCCAAACCCTCGCCGCGGCATCGGGTAAATACAACGCCCTGTTCTACTGCTTCGAGAACGGCTCTTTAACGGCAGGAAACCGTGTGCTGCTGGAAATCAACGCTACATACGATCTGGACGGCAACGGCTCGACCACGGACGACCGCTCGGAGGTGACCTACTCGGTGGAGCTGACGGGCAAGGCCGCGGGCGAGATCCTGCGCAACGGCTACTACCGTATCGCGGCCAATATCACAGGTCTCGTAGGTCAGGATTGCGCCGTGACGGTGACCGTCGCCGACTGGGAGACACCCGTCACGCAGTCCGTCGAACTGGGAGCATAGTCCGCATGTCGTACCGGGTTCCGTCCTGTGTTTCGGGCGGAGCCCTTTTTCTTTCAAAGCTATGAAAAGATTATTATATATCCTGTCGATAAGTCTTGCCGCGACCCTTATGGGCTGCATCGCCGAAGACAGGTCGGCATGCCCTCATCCCCGCGGCGTTTCGGTTCGGCTGACAGTATGTCCCGACCCGATGACGGCCGTAACCCGCACTACGGACGAAGAGGCGCTCCGCGACCTGAACCTCTATCTCTATGACGATGACGGCGAGATCGTCCTGCACCGCTACCAGAGCTCTTCGACGCTGCGCTTCACGTCCTTGCCCGGCAACTACCGGATGCGTATCGCCGCCAATATGGGCCGTGACCTTGGTGAGAATCCCGCATCGGAAGACTTCACCGTTACGCACGCCGACGAGTACGATACGCTGCCGATGTCCTATGAGGGCGACGTTACGATCACGTCCTCGTCCGGCGGTATTCTGACACTTCCGGTCGTGGAGGTGCAGCGTGTCGTGACGAAGGTATCCTACGATATCGCCGTCAAACCCGCAGACATCGAGCTTCGCTCCGTGCAGCTTTGTTCCGTGCCGCGTGCGGTGTCGGTCTTCGACGTGGCGGCCCGGCCGTCGGACGCCCCCGACGACTACACGGACTGCCCGGAAAGCGGGATTTCGGGACAGCATATTTCGGGGAACTGCTATCTGCTTCCGAATATGCAGGGCACGGTTCCGTCCATTACCGACCAGCGCGATAAGAATCCGGACAATGCCCCCGCGAATGCGTCGTATCTTCTGATCCGGGCTGTACGGGGAGCTAAGGTATTGGCCTATTACATTTACCTGGGCGATAACAACACCACGGATTTCAATGTCCGGGCCAACGTACATTACCGGCTCGCGATTTCGATCCTTGGCGACAGCGAGGTCGACACCCGTGTCAGCAGCTATACGCTCAACGTCTATGACTCTTACGCGGAAAATGCGATCGGCGGCTACTGCACATACGACGTGATGGGCGAACTGTTCGTCGAGGTGGAGGGCGATCCCGCGCCCCTGACGCTGCGGGGACGTATCACGGCCTCGCAGGGCGACAAGAACCGCCTGCTCGTAGACGACGCTTCCATTGGCACGGGCCGCGATCTGGAGCTTGCGAACCAACCGGGGCTGAATGAATATTTCCTTTACTACGACCTTCCGGTCTACACCGCGGCGAACTCCCAAGTAGCCTATACCGTGACGGTCGCAGACGATGCGGGCCTTGCGCAGTCGTTCGATTTCGAGCGCCGCTTTGCAAACCGCCTTCAGGTCGTCGTTGAGACTGCCGACAACGGCAAAGGTTGGGTGAACGTCTCCCGAGCGCTCTATACCGCTGAAATCGCCGGAACGCGCAACCATGTGGTCATGTGTCACGAGATGGGCTGTACGCTGGTGGCGCTTCCTGCCGCGGGCTACCGCTTCGAGGGATGGTACACGACGGACGGCTATACGCAGCGGCTGTCGTCATCGACGACCTATCTCTACACTCCCGCATCGAACGATGCGTCGATCTTCCCGAAATTCACGGCCAACACCCGGCCGCTCGACGACGAGGGCACGGCCAACTGCTATATCGCTCCCGCGCTGAACACCTCCTATTCGTTCGACGCCACGACGATGGGCAACGGCTGCACGACGCTCAACGTCACTCCCAAGCGTCTGTCGGGCGTCTCTGCCCGCATACTGTGGGAAACGGGAACGCTGAGCGAGGCGATCGTTAAGGATGTGCGATATCAGGACGGACGAATCACCTTTACGACCGGTACGACGCACGGCAACGCCGTGATCGGGCTTTTCGACAGCCGTGGGGAATGCCTCTGGTCGTGGCATATCTGGGCGACGGACTACGATCCGGCGGCCACGGCACAGACCTATGCTTCGGGAGCTGTCTTTATGGATCGCAACCTCGGAGCGCTGGAAACGGATTATACACTGCCCGCCTCGCGCGGCCTTTACTACCAGTGGGGTCGCAAAGACCCGTTCCCGTATCCGGCCACGGCGACGGACGCTTATATACAGGCTCCGACCATCTATGCCGCGGGATTCGAATATGCCGAGAGCGATCCGCGGACTTCCGGAACCGAGTCGCCCTACGACGTGATGACCCTCGAATGGGCCACAGCGCATCCTACGACCTATATGGACGGCGTTTCCTTCGAGGACTGGGAAGAGTGGGCTTCTTCGCTGGACTGGCTCTGCGACCACCACCCGAACCTCTGGGGCAACGTCACGACCGGGAAAAATAATATCAGCCGCACCAGCCATAAATCCATTTACGATCCGTGCCCTCCGGGCTGGAAAGTACCCGGTGCCGAGGATTTCGCGGGAATAGAGCGGATAAGCGTATCGGCACCTTATTACGTTACGATCCGCTGCAACGGCACGCAGACGGCGAAGATACCTTTGGGCGGAACATTCTATGAGGGGCGTTACGACCGCAACGGGTCGCTCGGAAGGCTCTACACCAATGCCCCGTATTATCTGCATTGGGGAGGCTCGACCGGCGTGTTCCACGACGTGGCCTGCACCTCGATCGTATTCGACACGAGCAACTACCCGCCGTTCGTCAATACGACGGATTTTTACCGCTATGCCGCCAATCCCGTGCGTTGCGTCCGGGAATAGTTGAAACCTCGTAAAATTCCCACTGCCATGAAAAGATACCTGTGGATATTCGCAGTGCTCCCGTTTCTGTGGAGCTGCATCGCCGAGGACAGCTCGGCATGCCCGCAGCCCCGCGGCGTTTCAGTCCGCATGTCCGTATGTCCCGACCCGATGACGGCCGTGCCCCGCGCTGCGGACGAAGAGGCGCTCCGCGACCTGAACTTCTACCTTCTCGACGCCGACGGCAATGTCGTCCAGCACCGTTACCAGAGTTCCCCGACGCTGCGCTTCGAGTGCCTGCCGGGCAATTACCTGCTGCGCATTGCAGCCAATATGGGCCGTGACACGGGCGATAGCCCGGCATGGGAGAATCTCGCCGTTACGCACGCCGACGACTACGATACGCTGCCGATGGCTTATGAAGGCGAGGTGTCGATTCCCTCGTCGGATGAAACGGTGACGCTTCCGACCGTCGAGGTGCAGCGCGTCGTGGCGAAAGTCACCTATAACATCTCTGTCGCACCGGATGCCGGCGACATCCGCCTGCACAGCGTCCAACCCGTGAACCTCCCGGCCCGGATGCCGGTCTTCGACCCCGGGCTGCGGGCTGCGGAATATACGGCGGGAGAAATCGTCGGCTCGTCGTCGCAGACCCTGACGGGGACGTTCTACATGCTTCCGAACCTGCAGGGCGAGGTTCCCTCGATCGCCGACCAGCGGGACAAGGGCCCCGCGAACGCCCCGGCGGATGCGACGTTCCTGCGCATCCGCGCTCTGCGGGGCTCCAAGGTGCTGGACTACTATATCTATCCGGGCGGCAACAACACCTCGAACTTCGACATACGGGCCAATACGCACTATAGACTCGATATTATGATCCGTGGCGACGCCGAGGTCGACACCCGTATCCGGGCCTATACCGTAGAGGTGCTGTGCACGCCGGAGGCTGCGCTGTCGAACGGTTTCCTGCTGGAGCGGCAGCCGATGCGCCTGACGCTGCGGCTCGGCGGGGCCTACGAAGAGACCGGGGTCGAAGCCTTCGTGGAGCTGAAGACCGGAGATGTGCGGTATTTCGGGTTCGAGGGCCAATGGGGCGCCGTTGCAAGGACGATGGAGATCCGGGGCCCGGAGAACGACTACGATATCCGTTACTGGCCGCCGTCCTTCACGCGCGAGGAGTGCCGCTTTATGTTCCGGGTTCAGATCCTCGACCGTTACGGGGAGGTCGCCTCGTTCAGTTTCCCGTACTGTTACGCCCACCTGCTTCGGGTCTACACCAAATGGTTCGACGGCAGCAACGGGAAAGGCACCGTCGCCTCGCCCGATGCGCTGCGTGTGGTCGAAGACATGACGCTCGCTTCGTGGTACTCGCTCATATATTGTCCTGACGAAGGCTGTACGCTCGTCGCCACACCCGATGCGGACCGGTTGTTCGAAGGCTGGTGCCGGAATGCCGACCATACCGGGGTTCTGAGCTACGAGGAACAGTACCGTTTCTCCCCGGACGACGATCCCGCCGTTATTTACGCTTATTTCAGATAAAACCATGAAAACCCTCATTCATATCCTTTTGGGAACGCTGCTTTTCGCCGGCTCCTGCTCGGACGAGATGCCCGTATGCACTCCGGCCGTACACGGCCCCCGGCATGTGACCTTCACGTTCTCCTGCGACGCTCTGCCCGGCACGCGGGCTGTTGCGGACGAGAGCCGCGTCGAGGATATCAACCTTTACCTGTACCCGGCAAACGATGCTCAGGCACGGCACGTCTACGCCGCCTCGCAGCGCACTGTCGCGCTGGAGCTTCCCGACGGCCGATACACCCTCTATGCCGTCGCCAACCTCGGCACGGACACCGGGCCGCTGCCCGAAGCCGAGGTGCGGGCGCTGCGCAGCGCATGGAACCCTGACGGATCAGACTCCGGAACGCTTCCCATGTCCGCCATGCGGACGTTTACCGTGCGCGGCACGACGCAGATCGCTATTGAACTCGTGCGGGCCGTGGCGAAGGTCGATTTCAGCTATACGGTGGCTGCCGATTTCAGAAATTCGCTCTCCGTGCGTTCCGTACGTCTGTGCAACGTCCCGCGCTTCGCGGCGCTCTTCGGCGAGGGCCGCATCACCGCAGACGGGGAGTGCGCCGCGACGGAAGCCTTCCCGGCGGACGGCGACGGCTATTCCGCCGTTTACTACCTCCCGGAGAACCTGCAGGGCAAGAACGTCTTGATTCCGGGACAGGAGCAGAAGAACGAGGCCAATGCCCCGGAATATGCCGCTTATATCCTGATCGAGGGCGAGGCGGACGGCCTGCACGTCGTCTACCGCATCTACCTGGGGGAGAACAACACCTCGGACTTCAACATCGCCCGCAACCGGGTCTACCGCATCGAGGCCCGGATTCTGGGACGCAATACCGTGGACTGGCGGGTTTCGACCACCGAGGTATCCGTGACGCCTTTCACCGAACGTCATGCGCCCGGCAGAACCGCCACGGCGCAGCTCCGGGTCGTCAGCACGAACAACGATCGGAGCACCTGCTTCCTGACCTGCGAGCGGGAAGAGGGTGACGGCGATGTTACCTTGGACGGCGAGCCGATCCTCTTCGGAGTGCCTTATCCGTTCCTCTCCGGCGACGGGGAGAGAATCGCGGAGATCGCCTATACGCAGCAACGGGAGGGCGACGTGCGGCTGCGCCTCGTCCTGACCGACGAAACCGGGCTGCATGCCGAGCGGGTGCTGCAGACGAGCTATGTCCGCGAGCCGCTGCGGGTATCCTTCACGCAGGACAAGTTTGAACTGGCGGCGCTCGACCGCGCCCGCGTGAACTTCACCGTCGAGCAGGACGACTACGACGGGACTTATACCGTGCAGGTCGAAGGTACGCCGACCCTGTTCCGGAACCTGACGGATGACATCGGGCCCGTCACGGGCTATACGGTGGCGGGGAACGGCACCTACCCGCTGCGTATTCGTCCCGAGGCCGTCGGGGAGAATCCCTACCGCATCACCGTGACGGATGAAAAGGGCAACAGCGCCTTCTTCGACTCCTTTGTCACGGGAATCAAAACCGTTTCCTGCTTTACGTGCTCCTTCAGTAAAATATCGGGCGGTATCGAGGTCGTTGCGGAAGGGACCTATCCGGTTATGAACGATCTGACGATTACCCTAAACCCCACAGTGACGGTAGTGCTGCGGGGCGGGGCGACCAAGACGCTGACCTGTACGATGAACGTAAAGATCGAGGCGGACCGGATGAGGGGACGCGCCTCGGCGACGCTCGATCTCGGAACTGGCTACACGGACTACTTCATGACCGATTACGAAGCGACTTTCTCCCGCACGGCATCCGAGAACGGAATGGTCGAATACGCCGTACGATAACTTTCAAACAGACAAAAAACGACATGAAAAAACAACGAATATTCATTACGGCGGTTTTGCTGCTGGCGGCTTTGTGGGGAGCGCCCCGCAGGGCTGCGGCGCAGATCTTCGCCGTGAGGGCCAACGCCCTTGCGGCATGCAGCGCGACGCTGAACGTCGGGGCCGAAACGGCCCTGACGGACAACTGGTCGCTGGAGCTGTCCGGCTATTGGAATCCGGTGAATACCGCATCCCTCTCGATGAACTTCCACGCCGTACAGCTCGGCGGCCGCTACTGGTTCTACGAATCCTTCGTCGGGCACTTTCTCGGGCAGCACCTCACTTATGCCGACTACGACCTCGGAAGCCGGACAAAACGCTATAAGGGCAATGCCTACGGTCTTGGTGTCAGCTACGGATATGCGTGGATGCTCTCGAAACGATGGAATATCGCCCTCGAAGCCGGCATAGGGCTGTTCCATACCGAAGACACACGCCGCGACCCGACCGTCTCTGACTGGGAGGATGAATACATCTACCGTTACCGACGCTGGACGCTGGCGCCGACAAAACTGGAAGTCTCATTCTCTTATATCTTTTAGCCATGAAGATATGCAATAAGATATTGCAGATAGGTCTGCTGTCGGCAGCGCTCGGAAGCCTGTTCGGCTGCTCGGTAGCCGGACGGCTTCAGCGGCAGCAGGCGACGGCAGGTTTGGCGCAGCTTACCCGCGCCGAGCGGCAGGAGCGGCAGCAGGACTCCCGCCTGCAGGTCGTAAAACTCCAGCGTGACAGCAACACATTCTTTCTTGCACTCGTGGATACGCTTGCCGACGGAGAACGCGTGATGGCGCTTCAGATCGAGCAGGTGACGGTCGTGGCGAAGATGCGGTCTATTCCCGAACGCAACGGGCGCGTCGTGCTGGATTTCATCGTGACGCTGCCCAAGCAGTTGTTGGGCAAGAGCCGCAGCGTCGTAATCACGCCGATATTGCACAAGCCCGACGAATCCGTGGCGCTCGAAGATCTGGTGATCCGCGGCGGACGCTTCTCGCTGCTGCAAGAGCGCGACTACTGGCAGTACGAAACCTATGTCGAACGCTTCCGCCCCGATACCGAGGGGCGCGAGGCGGCCTTCAACCGTTTCGTGAAGTTTCCCTATCCCGAAGACGTCCGGCTCGATTCACTGGTCGAAGGACGAAGCACCGTCACGTATTACTATTCCCAAGCAGTGAAAACCGACGAGACCTCGAAAAAGATGCTGGTAACGCTTCAAGGACAGGTGTTGGCCGTGGACGACAGCGCCTACCGGCTGCCGCCGTCCGATACGTTGAGCTACGTCGTATCTTCGATGCTCTCCTTCGTAGATACCGTGCCGAGGTATCGCATCAAGGTCATCGACAAGTTCGTGACCGTCGAAGATCGCAATTACATTCAGTTTTTCGTGGGCGATACCCGCGTGGTCGATACGCTGGGCGACAACCGGCAACAGCTGGACAAGATCACCGGCCTGATACGGCAGATCGTCGAACAGCAGGAGTTCTGGGTCGATACCATCACGCTGACGGCGGCATCGTCTCCGGAAGGAGCTTACGCTTTCAACGACCGTCTTTCGCAAGGACGGGCACAGGCATTGAAACGCTATCTTGTCCGCCGATACGGCAGAAGCATCGACACGATGCTTATCGTGCGGTGGGTGGCCGAGAACTGGCCGGAGCTGACGCAGCGCATTCGCACGGACAAAAGCATTGAAAACCGCGAGGCGATTCTTGCGCTAATTGCATCAGAAAAGAATCCCGACCGGCGGGAGCAGGCCATCCGGCTGCGGTTCCCGAAAGAGTATGCCTATATCCGTTCGGTGATCTACCCGCAGCTGCGAGCCGTGAATTTCCGTTACAATCTGCGCCGCAAGGGGATGGTAAAGGATACGATTCACACCACGGAGTTGGACACGACCTATGCCCGCGGCGTGGAGCTGTTGCAGAAACGCAAATACGCCAAAGCACTCTATATTCTGAACGACTACAACGACCGCAACACGGTCGTGGCCCATCTGTCGCTGGATCACAACGAGCGGGCGATGGAGTTGCTGGCCGCGATGCCCGAAGATGCCGCGACGGAGTACCTGCGGGCTATCGCCTGCTCGCGGCTGGGGCGCAAGGAGGAGGGCCGCCGCCATTTCCTCGAAGCCTGTCGATTGGACGAGCGCATGGAGTATCGGGGTAATCTCGATCCGGAAATTGCTGAACTCTTAAAATGACAAATTATTATGAAGCAACAAAAAATCAAGCATGCAATTCTGTTCTGTCTGCTTGTTGCAATTTGGGGTACACTGGCAGCTTCTCTTTTCGGCAGTTGCAATGTTTATGAATACGAAGAAGTGGAAATCATTCACTGTCCCCAAATACAGGACACAATACAGATTCCGGACTGGGAACCGGAGGAATAGACACAAGTGGCAGCGATCATTCAATCGCTGCCACTTTAGGTTTTTGCGGCAAAGGCCGACAATACAATTTATTTACGATACGGTCGCGCATCAACTGCATGGAGTTGAAATTACGCGAAATATTCTGGATGATCTCGATATAATTATCGCTATGACCTCCTTCTTCGTCAGTCCATTCGTAATAATAAGGTTTTATCGATACACAATTTTTATGCTCGAATAAAGTATTGAGCAATGTGCGGTCCGAATTGCCGCACGAATGCCCCATGATATAGATCTGATAGGGACCGGTGTCAATAAACTGAAGTAATTGACGGTAATTGTCCGTTTCCAGATAACGGATAGATTTGATATTGGTTAGGTAGCTATTATCATTCAGATTCGAAATAGTCTTATAATCCTCGTCCAGTTCGTCCCCATAACCGAAAATAACAGGATTCTGCTCATTATCCAATTCTCCGTGAATATGATTTACGGGAATGTCTGAATTTGCTGGAAGATATAAGTCGGCAGTCTTCGTATAGTTGAAGTTCAATAATAGGGTTACCCGTTGTTGAATTAAAAAGTTAGTAAAATGACAAATGAAAGGTTGTGCATATTTCTGGTTTTTAGTAACTTAATAGCATCCAAACTATTGAGTTCAAACCGTCGTATGCACAACTTCATCGAAAAATTCACAAAAATCAACGACATCTGCAAGAAATTTGCAGGAAATCGTGTAAATGAACATGGCAATGTATCTCGCCGTGGAGTTATTCCCACCTTTTCTGATTTGGAAGTTATAGCTCTTTCTCTTACAGCCGAAGCATTCGGTTATGACAGCGAGAACAACCTCTTTAAGAGATTGGCTGAATCTCCCGAACATATCCCTAACCTTATATCCAGAAGACAGTTCAACGTCCGTCGCAAACTCACGGCTTGTCTTGCAGAAGACATCCGCAGGGATATTGCCAAGAGCATAGACGGTGGGGAAAATGTCTTTGTGATAGACTCCAAGCCTGTCAAAGTATGCCAGCTGGCACGAGCCAAGCGTTGCGTTATGGGAAATGATAATCCGCAAAGCGCACCTTCCAAAGGCTTTTGCGCCTCCCAACAAATGTATTACTATGGGTATAAGCTCCACGCTATCTGTGGAATAAGTGGTGTTATTCACTCTTATGATATAACGGCTGCAAATGTTCATGATATACATTATCTGGATGATGCAAAGTGGGATTATCACGACTGTCTTATGCTTGGAGATAAGGGGTATTTAAGTGCTGAGGTGCAACAAGACCTTTTCGAAACGGCTCATATCAAGCTTGAAGTCCCGTATCGCTTGAACCAAAAGAATTGGAGAAATCCTTCGTGGGCTTACAGGCGTTTCAGGAAGCGAATCGAAACCGTTTTCTCTCAACTTAACGACCAATTCATGATGGTACGCAATTATGCAAAGCAGACAGGCGGACTGTTTACACGTACTGCCGCAAAAATCGCTGCTATGACCGTGCTGCAATACATCAACTTCTGTAACCATCGTAAAATTGGTCTTGTTAAAGATGCTTTATTTTAATTCAACCAACGGGTTAGGGTTCTCTCCGGATATGCAAATTCGTCGCAAACTGCACCATTGCCGTTTTTAATTTCTTCAATGAATTTGGACTTCAGCCCTTCATTTTCCCAGTTTGTTACGAGGTTTGATGCTATTGCAGCGAAACTCTCATCCGCCTTGGTTTCTTCGCCTGTCGATTCAATCCTGTTTTTCTCGGCCCACTTGTTCACGATATATTCCAGAAATTGCTTTTGAGCACTCACGGCGACATCACGAAAGTTAAATGGCTCATGAATAATTTGTTCAATATCCGGATTCCTTAACTCTGATTTGATATAATGCTTTTGAACAGATTTTAGATAGCCCGTCAAAGCCCCCTTTATCAATTCCAGTTCTTCATTGAGTTGAATGGGATCTCCATACTTACAAGACTTGTCCTTGAAAACTTTTTTGAGCAGTGAATAGTATTCTCCCTCGATATCTACCCATTTTTTTGATTCGACGGCTTTATTTATTGTTTCGAAGAACTTACTTTCATAAATTAAATGATCACTGACGAAATGATCATATTGTTCTGCTGGTGTTATTTCTCCCAAATTTCGTATAAACCGAAACGTATTATCTTGCAACATCCAGCGAAACTGTTCCAGGGTTTTCCTATCCTCCGGATCAGAAATATTGACAGAACATAGACCATCATATCGCTCATATTCACCCTCCAGCAATCCTAATTTCAAAGTGATATTGTATCCACGAATAAAATCCGCATAACTCGTCGGCAGTCCGTGCGCCAGATCGAAGCCGTTACCGATTAATATGATCCGATTCATCATCTGCTTGTCATTTAGAGTAGTCCATAACAAAGATAACCATTTATCCTGCTGTGAACAAGGATTGTAAATGATTTTTTCTTACGCCGACCCGTCCAGCAAGATAGCCGCTGCGGACGACACGCCAAGGTCTTCGCCTTGTCTTTGTCGCATGCAGCGGCTATTCGTCTCTTGCTGTCCGGGCGTTCCGGACAGTCAAAATATTATTTCTTATGAAACTGCTCACGAAAGAAATTATCTCGAAATTCGAGAAACACCCTTTCCACTCACAGGATGGAAAAGGAATGGATGCCGAAGTCCTCGTCAAATATTTCAACCCCTGCGGTACGGGGACATGGCTCATTACCGAAGCCGAACGTGAAGGCGACGACTGGCGCCTGTTCGGTTATTGCCATATCTACGAATGGGAGTGGGGCTACCTAATGCTCTCCGAGCTGGCATCTCTTCGTCTGCCGTTCGGACTTACCATCGAACGCGACATTTACACGGCCAGGAAATACGTCCGGGATTTTCTGCCGCAGGATGAATGACGGCAAAGGCCTCGGAATTTTACTGCCCCTTGCCGACAACAGAATCATTACACAAAAAGAACTATAAATATGGCCACATTCGAAGAAAAAGCCGAACGGTTGAAGAAAGAGTTGGAGGAAGCTACAAACGACGACCAACGTCGAAATCTGTCCCGCGAATACGAACTTACCTTGCGTCTGCTGCGCATCATCCGCGGAGAGGTCTTTACGCTCGACGACATCAATAAATGCCGCATGGAGATCATGCGACTATATCCCGGATACGATCGTCCCATAACGGCCGAATCGGGAATCCTGCTGGCTGCGGAGGCAATCCGCAAGTCCTTCGGAAAGAAATACTATCTTCCGCTTTACAAATATCCGATCCTCATTGATTTCGGGACACCGGATGGGCAGATATGCGTGATCCATTCGAGCAACTATATCAGTTATACGTCCAAAAAAGGAGGGGAAGAGTGATTTGATCTTCCCCTTATACAGGCTACATCAGCGCTGCGCTTTCATATAATGCTGTTCCAGCAGTTTATAAAGCGAGGACTGTGGATAAAGAATCTTTCCACCAAGAGTAGTATAAGGGATTTGGCGGTTGTCCCGGTAATTCTGCAAGGAGCGTTTCGAGATGCTGAAGATGCTGCAAATCTCCTCACTGGTCAGGTACAGTTCATTTCCGATGGTCGGGCGGTGCGTGTCGATCAGAATATCGACAGCCCGGATGGCTTTGACGATGTCGCGGTACAGTTCCTTGAACGCGGCGCTGTCGCGGGTGATGATCTCTTCGGGCATGCTACAGGCTTTTTATCAGATTCTTTTCCAGGAGATGCCGGATGTCGTCGTCCCGGAACAGTACTTTATTCCCTAATGCTGTATAAGGGATAATGCCGGCGGAGCGGTAGTATTGCAAGGCCCGCTTGGTGATGCTCAAGGCCTTGCAGACCTCCTCGGCCGTAAGCCACCGGACAGTTGTCGGTTGGGCGGAGAGGGAATGGAGCGCAGACACTCGCTCCAGAAGACGTTGAAGGTGCGCCTGCAACTCTTTATAGGCGCTCGTTTCCATAAGGACGCAATCCATAATGCTGAGGGTTTAGGTGATTTCTGCGTTAAGGATGTGCAAGATAATCCAAGCCTTCAGAAAACGATTCCTATGTCCGCTCCAGACCGTTCCAGTCCGCTCAAAGGAAAAAATGATCGACGGTGACGCTGATGTCCGCCATAAATCGGCAAATGGAGTAATAAAAATCATATTTGCTTTTTTTATCAGATATTTCGTATATTTGTATAGAGTTGTTTGACAGGATGAACCTCGATGTAAGTTTATTCGAGACTTGCGTTTCTAAATCATTACCTCATAAAAAAGCAATGCCGTAACTCATTCAGTTACAGCATTGCTTTGTAAATCCCCGGAAACTGTTCCGATTGACCGGAGTTTTACGTACTCGGAGCGGGAATCGAACCCGCACGACCATTGCTGGTCACAGGATTTTAAGTCCGGCGTGTCTACCTATTCCACCATCCGAGCCACTGTCTTTCGGCGAAAGACGTCGGCAAAAGTACGATTTTTTTACGATTTACCAAAATCTATGTAACTTATAATCGCGTCGGTTTCGTCGGGCCGGAACCAGCGGATCTCACCGTCGCGGCGAAACCACGTCAGCTGACGCTTGGCATAGCGGCGCGAATTGCGCTTGATGAGTTCGACGGCTTCGTCGTACGAAATACGCCCGTCGAAATAGTCGAAAAACTCGCGGTAACCGACGGTTTGCAGGGCATTGAGACTGCGGTAGGGGTACACGGCGCGCGCTTCGGCTTCGAGTCCGTCGGCAAGCATCCGGTCAACACGGCGGTTGATCCGGTCGTACAGCTCCCCGCGGGGCATATCGACGCCGACCTTCACGATGTCGAACCAGCGCTCGCGGCGCAGGCCGGTCCGCAGCTGCGAATAGGGCAGTCCGGTCAGCAGGCAAACCTCCAAAGCCCGGACGACACGCGCGGGATTGCTGCGGTCCACTTCGACGTAATAGGCCGGATCGAGCGTCCGAAGCTCTTCGGCGAGCCTCTCCACGCCTTCGGACGCCAGCCGCGCGGCGAGATTCCGCCGCAGGGTTTCGTCGGCCTGCGGAAGGTCGTCCATGCCTTCGCACAAGGCGCGGACATAGAGTCCGGAGCCGCCGACGGCCACGACGTAATCGTGTGCGGCGAACAGTTCGCCGAGACGCGCCAACGCCTGCGTCTCATATTCGCCGCAGTTCAAGTTGTCGTTTATGTCATGGGATGCAATAAAATGATGCTCAACTGTCTGCAACTGTTCGGGCGCAGGCTGGGCCGTGCCGATAGGCAGCCCACGGTAGACCTGCCGCGAATCGGTCGAGAGAATCGGGGCGTCGTAGTTGAGCGCAAGACGGATGCTCAGGTCCGTCTTGCCCGATCCCGTCGGTCCCACGACGACGATAAGCCGTTTGTCACTCATCGTCGTAATTGTCGTCCCCTTCGAAATCGCTGAATTCGCTCATCACGTCGTCGAAAATCGAGCCTTCACCCGAAACGACATTCTTGGACGGATCGTACTGGTCGGGGGCTTCGGCCTGCGCATAGATCTCGCGCGGGTAGGAGATGCCGGGCTTCGATTCGAAGCTGCCCGTCAGTTCGAGGAAATAGGCCCGGTCGCCGAAGATGTCGAACAGGTAGATGAGCCGGTCGCGGTTGTTGTGGATGATCTGCCCCAGCGTCACCTTTTCCATCGCCAGCGGGGCGTCTTCCGCACCGTCGTCCATATCCATCCGCGTGAATTCGCGCAGTTTCTCCCAGCGGTCGTCGGCCGTGAAGAAGGACGCCATACACTCCTCGTATTCGAGCGAACGCAGAATGAAATCATGAAATTCGAGCAACGTCGTGTCGTACAACACTTCGTAATCGCGCACGAAGTTGTCGTTTTCATCGCTCAACATCCGGAATCGGAAAACCATCGACATAGCTGTAGGTGTTTAGAATATATCTCTATACAAATATAATACTTTTTGTCAATTCAGCGCCGCGAGAAACGCAATTACATCCCGGTCGTCGGGATAATCGGTCAGCGCCGGGGACTGGGCGCGGCCGAATCCCGTGCGGCGGCCGTGGGAAACGCACTCCGAAACGACGCATTGCAGTTCGGCGTCGTGCTGCGCGAGCCACGCTTCGACTTCGCCGAGCGTTTTGTAGCGCGAGCAGGCGATGCGGCTCAGCGCGGCGGGAAAAGCCCGCTCTTCGACGGCGACGGCGCTCCCTAGATCCCGGAAAGGACGGCCCGTCATCGTCAGCAGGGCTTTTTGCTGGCGGTAATTGTTCCGGTATTTTTCGTTCACCGCAGGCATCCGCAGCCGCAGGTCGTACCCCTCCGGAACGAAAAGCAGCGACACGCTGCGGCACCCAAGCCCCGAATAGGCCCAGATATCGTCGGCAAGGCCCTCCAACTGCGCTTCGGTCTCGCGGCCCGACAGCACGGCGACCGACTGGCGGCTGCCGCGCAGCAGGGCGGGGATTCCGGCGTACTGCGTCCGGAAATAGCGGTTGGCGTTGTCGCTGCCCGTGGCGATCACCGCATCGACCGGCGACGAGCCGTCGCAAAACCCGACCGGAACTTCGGGATCAAGCTCCCGCAGCATCCCGACGACGTATTCCGTCAGCACCCGGTCCTTGGCCGAAGGCTTCACCAGACAGCGATGGCCGGCGGCCAAGACGCACAACAAGTCGAAGAAGCCGACCAGCGGAATATTCCCGGCCATGACGACCAGCACGCGGCGCGGCACGGCGACCGGAACGGGGTAGGGGGCGAGCCATGTTTCGAGCCGGTCGCGGCGAAGCATGCCGTCGGCGATTGCGGCCACGGCGCGGCGGACATCCGCAGGCGTGAACCAGCCGTTGGCCCGGCAGGCACGCTCCGCGACCTCCTGCGTAGGGACGTCGCCGCCGAAGTCGGCCAGCCTGCGGCCCAAGGCCGAAAAGAGTTCGATTGCGCTTTTCATGGGGACAAAGATAGTGAAAGCCGAACGGCAAAAAGAAAAACTCGTTTGCATTTTTTTGCCTGAGGCGCATCCTATTTTCCGTAAAGATCGTGAAAACCGCATAAAATATCCAAAGTTGTGCTATATTTGTATTATACGGAAAGTAAAACTCACGACTATGGAAAGAACATTCAAAGAGGCACTCCGCCACCGCCGCAGTTATTACGCGCTGGCCCCCGAATCGCCCGTCGAAGACGCACAAATAGAGGAAATCGTACGCTTCGCAATCAAGCACGTACCGTCGGCCTTCAATTCGCAGTCCACGCGCGCCGTGCTGCTGCTGCACGAACACCACGAGGAGTTGTGGAAAATCGTGAAGCGCACGCTGCGGGCGATCGTTCCCGAAGATGCGTTCGCACGCACCGAGGAGAAAATCGAGCGCAGTTTCGCGGCGGGATACGGCACGGTGCTCTTCTTCGAAGATACGAACGTCGTCCGCGACCTGCAGCAGAAATTTCCGGGTTACGCCGGCAATTTCCCCGTCTGGTCCGAACAGACCTCGGCCATGCACCAGCTGGCGATATGGACGATGCTCGAAGACGCCGGGTTCGGCGCGTCGCTGCAACATTACAACCCACTGATCGACAACGAGGTGCGCAAACGCTGGAGTCTGCCCGAAGAGTGGAGGCTGATAGCGCAGATGCCGTTCGGCACTCCGGCGGGCGAGCCGGGCGAAAAGACGTTCAAACCGCTGGACGAACGCATCCGGGTGTTCAGATAAGGGCATTCAGGCCGGTTTCGCAATAAAAAAATCCGCAGAACCCGCAGAAAAAATTTGGAGTTTCGGATTTTTTGTTTACCTTTGCACTCGCAATTGCGAAACACGCCATGCGGAAATAGCTCAGTTGGTAGAGCGCAACCTTGCCAAGGTTGAGGTCGCGGGTCCGAGTCCCGTTTTCCGCTCTCGTAAATGGTTGATAATCAGTCGATTATCAACCATTTTCTTTTTTTTCGAAAAATACGGAAGACGGGCAGAATGTTTGCCATAACAAGCAAAACGGCGGATAAAACAAGCCGGGCATCAGAGTTATAAACTGCTCCGATGCCCGGTTATTATTTTTGCAATCACATTATTTCTTTTGTCCTTTTGGATAGGTCATTCCCGCAAAAAAATCTTCCAAAGAAATATCGTAAAATTCGCAGAATTTAGAAATCGATCCTAATGAGGGGAATTTTTGTTCACTTTCATAATCCCATATCTTTAAGTGAGTATTATTGGATAAATACTCTTGTGTATGGTCATGCTGTTCCCGAATTTCACGCATTCGTTGAGCGACCAAATTTACTAATATGGGATTTGTCGGTTTCAGTTCGCTGAATTTTTTACAAAAAAATCACCATTTCAATCTTTTTCATTACCCCATAAAAGGGAAATCCGTTTTTTTGTTTATATTTGTAGACCAAACTTTCATGTATGCAGAAATTATGATAACTTTGTATCAATATAGCTCGGCATAGCCGACGGACATAACAATAACATATAGAGAGCAGCAACTCTTTATACCGCTCAGAAAATTTAGGCATTTTCACAAGTCAGGTATAGATGTTGCCAGTCCTTGTTATGTCCTGCCTTCGGGCAGGACTTGCAAGGGCGCGGTACACATTTCCTGACTTTAGGCCGCCTAAAGCCTTCTGAGAGGATTTGTTATCGCGTCCCTTGCTTTTTTTATGCCCTTGCGGGACGCGGATTCACACCAACGAAAACCGAAGAAAATGTCCCGTCGCATCCGATTCCGGAATTACCCGAAAGCCCAAAATCCCCATTATATTTTACTGCTCTGGCACAATACGGGCCGGACGTTCCTGCCGTTCGATTTCGCGCGGCAGGACGTCCGTTTTTGGGCCGGGGAGCGGGGGAACGCCCTCACGCCGCACGATCCGGCGCGGCGGGCGTCATAAGGCTCTCTGAGCGACACGTACAATCCCGCATTCCGGATGCAGCCGGCAGGCATTGCGCCGGAAGCGGTCCCTGAAATCTGGCAGCCGGGGCGGTCTCCGCATTGAATTCTTCCTAAAGTGAAGTTGCGTCACTTGTTCGGTCGGAACCGCCCCTTTTTCAAACCCAAAACCACGCGATGAACGAAGAGGACCCCGAATTCGAGAAGACCCTGCGGGCCATCAACCATTATTACATAACGCAGGTGGGCATCTGCACCGCGGCGCTGAGCAAACTGCGGTCGGCGGAGCTAAGCGACAAGAACATCATCATCCGGGCGATCATGTGCGACATGCCCGACTGCGGCGTCGAGACCGAAGCGTCGGCCGACGATTGCGGCGTCGATCTATGGGCCGACCGGGCGGAGTATGTGAACGAGACGTCGTTCAATCTCTACGTCACGCAGGCCGAGGAAAACGTGCTCTGGAACGCCGGGGAGAAAGGCCGGAAACCGGGGCGTCTGGCGGTTCCGCAGCAGCGGATCACGGTGCGGAGCGACGGGATGGGCACGGCGCCGGTCATTCCGCTCATCTACCTGACACTGCTGAGCGCCAAACTGCTGGCGATGGCGTTTCCCGACGGGTGCACGGACGCGGAATTATCCGGCTACAACGACGAGCGGACGATGGCGGCCCTGACGGACCGTGTGATGACGGTACTGGAGCAGCTGGCCCTGCGGGACGGGGAGGAGGAGACCCGAAGCCCGGCAAGCTGAGCGGGGACGGGCAGGGTAGAGTGCGGAGCAGGCGACGGGGAAACGGGCCGGGCCGGAACGCAGGGCAGGGACGCAGAGCAGGGACGCAGAGCAGGGACGCAGAGCAGGGACGCGAAGCGGGCGGCCGGGAAACAGGCGCCGGGGCCGCGGATGCAAACGGGAGGGGCGCAAGAGGGCGGGCGGAGACGGACGACGGAAGCGGGCAGCAAAGCGGGCGGCGAAAGCGGGCGGCGAAGCCGGCGAAATACGGCAGAAGAGATGAAAAGTGGGGTTCATGACCGATTTGAACCGCACTTTTCGTATATTTGCATCCTGTAAAAGCCAATTCACCCCAAACAACAGCAAAAACAACCACCCATGTCGGAAACAAAAGTCTCTGCGGCGGCATTTGCAGATACGAAACCCCACTACAACATACTCGACGGATTGCGCGGCGTAGCGGCGCTGATGGTCGTCTGGTTTCACGTGTTCGAAGCCTTTGCGACAAGTCACGTCGATCAGAGAATCAACCACGGCTATCTGGCCGTCGATTTCTTCTTCATTCTGTCGGGGTTCGTGATCGGCTACGCCTACGACGACCGGTGGAAACGAATGACGGTAAGGGAGTTTGTCACGCGACGGTTCATCCGTCTGCATCCGATGGTGGTAATCGGCGCGGTGATCGGGGCTGTCATGTTCTACTTTCAGGGCTGCTCCGTATGGGACGTCTCGAAAGTCTCGGTGACGATGCTGCTGGCAGCGACCCTGATGAACGCCTGCATGATTCCGGCCACGCCCGGCATGGAGATCCGGGGCGTGACCGAAATGTTCCCGCTGAACGGTCCGAGCTGGTCGCTGTTTTACGAGTATATCGGCAACATCCTCTATGCGCTGTTCATCCGCAGGCTGCCGACCAAGGCGCTCGCGGCGCTGGTGCTGCTCGCCGGATGCGGACTGGCGGCGTTTGCCGTATGGGGTCCCTACGGCGACATATGCGCGGGGTTCTCGCTGACGGGCGACAACATAGCCGGAGGGTCTCTGAGGCTGTTGTTCTCGTTCTCGGCGGGACTGCTGATGTCGCGCGTATTCAGGCTCGTGAAGGTAAAGGGGGCGTTCTGGATATGCAGTCTGGGCGTCGTCGTCCTGCTGGCCGTGCCGCGAATCGGCGGAGAGGAAAACTACTGGATGAACGGGCTGTACGACACATTGTGCTTTGCGCTGGCCTTTCCGTTGCTCGTCTACCTCGGAGCGTCGGGCAAGACGACGGACAGGACGACCGCAAGGATATGCAAATTCATGGGAGACATATCGTATCCGCTCTACATGGTGCACTATCCGTTCATCTATCTGTACTATGCGTGGGTGAAAAACGGGAACCTGACCTTCGCGCAATCGCTGCCCGGCGCAGCGGCGCTGGTCATCGGGTCCGTGCTGCTGGCATACCTGTGCCTGAAACTGTACGACGAACCGGTGCGCAGGTTCCTGACGAAGCATCTCCTGCGCACGCAAAAGCCGGTACGGCAGACACCCTGAGCCACATAACACGAAACAGACCATGCACCGCATCCGCCTCGCCATCCTCCTGTTCCTGTGCGTCTCAGCCGCAGGCTGCCAGCCCGTTCCCGGCGTTCTGCTCGACGCCGAAGCGATCGTCATGGAGCACCCTGACAGCGCCGCACGGCTGCTGGAGGGCGTTCCGGCTCCGGAGAAAAGACTCTCCCGACGCAACTATGCGCATTATGCGCTGGTGCTGACCCAAGCCCGGTGGCTCGCGGGGGAGAACATGATCGACGACACGCTTTCGGACGTAGCCCTCGACTATTACCGCACCCACACCGACGATTTCGCCGCAGCGCACAAGGCCTATTATTATGCGGCCAAGATCGCCCATCAGCGCCGGCAGCCGGAGGTGGCGATGACGCTGCTGCTCAAAAGCCGCGACATGCTGCCCCCGAAAGGGGAGTGGCGGCGGCGTTACGTCGTGGAGACTTGGCTCGGCGTATTCTGCGGCCAGCAGCATCTCTTCGAGGAGAAGATACGTCATGCGCAGCAGGCGTACGCCTACGCGGACAGCATGGAGCGTTACGACTGGATGTGCATATCGCTCGGCGACATGGCGCACGCCTATATGGGGCTGGACAATTATGACAGCATGGAATACTATGCGATCAAGGCGCTCAGGCTCGCCGAAGAGAAGGGCATAACCGAAAACACCTCCCCGAAGTGGGCCATGCTGATCGAAAGCGCCCTGAAACGGAAAGAGTACCGCAAGGCCGAAGAGTATTGGGAAAAGGGGTTCGGGCACGCCCCGGCATGGACCCGGTATTCATGGCTGAGCACCAAGGCCGACATCTGCAACCGCACGGGCCGCTACGACACGGCGCTGGAGCTGACAGACAGTTCCCGCCGCATGTGCGCCGACACGACGCACCTCACCTCACGGGCGTTATGGGCGCTCAACACCTCGAACGCATGGGAGGGGAAAGGCGACGCGGCAAGAAGTCTCGAAGCCCTGAAGCAGTACATCCGGCTCAAGGACTCGATCGACGAGAAGGTGCACAGCGCCGAAGTGCTCAATATCCGCAAACTCTGGCGTTACGAACAGCTCAAAACCCAGAACGCCGCCCTGCAAATCCAGAAACAGCACCGCGAACGCATCGTCTACGAGACGATTCTGATATGCGCGGCGCTCATGCTGCTCGGCGCATGGTTGGGACTGCGCATGTGGCACCGCGCCAAATTGCGGGAATTCGCTCAGCAAAAGCGCATCCTGCGGCAGGAAAACGAACTCGACGCCATGCGGCGCAAGGAGGAGCACCTGCGCACGACCTTTTTCCGCCAGCTCAACAGCCGTTTCATCGCGCAGGTCCGGCAGGGCGGGGAGAGCAGGAAATGCCGCATGTCGGACGAAGACTGGAAGACGATCTTCACCCATGCCGACGCCGTATTCGACAATTTCACGGTCCGTCTCCGCGGGCAATTCCCGGCGCTGAACGAGGAGGACATCCGCTATTGCTGCATGGTGCGCATGCACCTGTCGCAGGCCGAAATCGCGAGCGTCGTCTGTCTGGAAAAGGATTCGGTGAAAAAACGGCTGAAACGCATCCGCACCGAGAAGCTGGCTTCCGCGAAGGGTTCGACGCTGGAGGAGATCCTCTCGCGGCTGTAAAATATACCCCCGGCTGCCGCCCCCGACGAATGGAAACAGCAGGCGGTCAGTCTGTTGAAAAACGCCCCGTACATTGCGATATCCCCCTGCAAACCTCCGGAAATAGCCGCGGGGCGTTTAACTTTGCACACGAAACAAGCCCTGCAATCCGGCTCCCGCAGCAGACCCGGAGAGACATGCGGCAAGATTTACTAATCCCAAATTCATAGAAAAAATGCAGAAATTCAGCTACACCCCCAGCAACCCGTTCAGCGGCTCGGTCTCTTCGCTGGCCATCGGAGCAGGCATGGTCGTCGTACCTTTGGTCTATCCCTTCGGCATCCGCATCGGCCGCATGCGCATCCTCGGCCCGACGGCCGTCACAATCATCTTCGTGATCGGCGGTCTCGCGCTGCTGGCATTCACGGTCCGCGAAATCATGCAGGCCCGCAAACTCATCGCCCAAGGCGGCGAGATCACCGTGGAGGGCGGCAAGGTGACGATTCCCGTCGTCCGGAAAAAAGAGGTTGTCAACGAGTCGTTCCTGCTTTCAGAGGTGGAATACACCAAATTCGACGAGGAGGAAAACGAATTCAAAATTTCGCTGCCCGCCGATCATCACGTCATTCGCGGCGCGTTTTTCGAAAACGCGGAGGCGTTCGACGCGTTCAAGTCCATTTTCGACAAATAGCATTGCCGGCCGGAAATTCCGGCCGGTCTGCAAACACGACGTACGGAAACCTGCGCCGCTGAAACTTACCGTATAAAACAAAACTCAAACGAATATGACAATGCGCCCAATTATCAGACTCCTCGCCGCAGCCGTCGCCACTGCCGCAACGATCCAGTCCTGTTCCACCCTGACCGGTTATCCGACCGACGCCGAAGCCAGCTACGCCAAGGCCATCGAACTGACGAAAAAGAGCGTGGACACCGACAAATTCAAAATCTACTCGCTTTCGATCATGGAGGGAGAAACGCTCTCCGACAACCTGTTCCTCGTGACGGTGAAACTGGTGAACAAGGACGATCAGGCATTCAGCCAGAGCTACTACATGAACGGTCTGGAGCCTACCGACCTGCGCGACGTACAGAGCACGTTCGAAGCTCCCGAATACGAAACGACCGTCGGCATCGACCTGTCGAAACTCGATCCCGCTCGGATCGCCGCCCAGATCGCCCAAGCCAAAACGATGCTTCCCGAAGGACACTCCTACAAATCGGTAGGCCGCTACGAAATCGAGGAGGAGGTTCCGGCCGGCAATTCCGCATTCAACCGCAACCGCAAACCGGGCCAACAGCACACCTCGTTCATCGTCCGCTTCACCGAGGACGGCAAGGAAACGGAGAGCAGCGCGGGCAAAACCTCGTACATATATTACGAAGCCAAAGTGACCGTGGGGCCGGACGGCACGCTCACGATCGAAGAAAATTGAGATTTCGATCCGAAAAAACGGGAAGTTTCCCGTTTTTTTTCTAATTTTATATCCCGATGCCCCGCCGGGACATTCCGATAATACCAAAACTATGAAAACTACACACTCATTCGTCGCTCCGGTACTGAACTCCACGCAGAGCAAAGTCAATACGGAGGCCTATGAGCAGGCTATCGACAACTATAACGAGGGCAAACACCTCGAAGCGTTCCGATTGCTGCTCGATCACCTGAACCCGGAATTCCGCACGAAATACGGCAACGCCGAAGGTACGGAATTCCATATTCCCCACGGTTCGATTCTGGTAAACATCCGCATCGGGGAGGGGAAGCTGCACATAAGCGCGGACTTTCTGGAGCTGCCCGAAAAGGGCCGCGTCGCCATGCTGCGTCAGGTCGCCGATCTGAACATCAACCGGCTGATGCTGCCGCGCTTCCGCAAGGAGGGCGACAAGCTGAAGATGGAATACGTGTGCCCGCTCTCGCAGAGCCATCCGCACAAGCTCTATTTCATCCTGCGCAACATCTGCCATATCGGCGACCGCTACGACGATGAATTCTGCGCCAAATTCGGCGCCAAGCGCAGTTACGAACCGCAGGTGACGCCTTATTCCGAGGAAGAGGTGACGCGGGTCCACGAGGCGGTGCGGCAGACCTGCCGCGAAACGCTCGAAGCCGTGAAGGAGTATGAGGCGGAACGCAAATACGGCTACTCATGGAACGTGATCGACATCGCGCTCTACAAGATTTCCTATTTCGCCCAGCCGCAGGGCCAGCTGATGAACGACCTCGACAAGGCCGTCGATGACATGGACAAGGAGCTGCCCGTAGCCGAGCTGGTGACCAAAGGCAAGGCGTTCCTCGAACGCCTGCTGGCGATGCCCCGCGAAGAGCTGGCGCGCGACCTCTATTTCGTCGATACGCTGGTTTCGGCCAAACGCCGCTCGTCGCTGAACAACGTGCAGGAGAATTTCAAGGAGGTTTACAAGGAGGCCGCGGATGCCATCGAAGCGGAGAACTATGAACGGAGCGCGGTGCGCATACTCTACAAGTTCTATGAGATGTACTTCTACAACGACGTGCAGGACGACCTGAACGCCGTGATCGCCAATGCGCTGCGCAAATCGGCCGGAAAGTCGATGGAGGAGGCGTCGGAGATTCTGTTCGAAGCGCTCGAAAAGGTGATGGACGACGATCTGACGACGGACGACGACGACGACGAGGAGACCGGAGAGCTGGGAGCCGCCGCGGCCGCAGCCGTAGAACAGGTACAGCAGATGGCCGCCGCCATGCAGGGCGAGATCGTTCAGATGCAGGCTGCGATGCAGCAGGCGCTGATGAAGGGCGACATGGCCGAATACATGCGTCTGGCGCAGGAATTCCAGCAGAAAATGATGGAACAGGCACTCGGACAACAAAAATAACAGCTCAAAATCCGTATATCCATGGAACATAACAATATCTACAGGTCGGTATTCAAAGTAACCCACTCAGGCGGCTCCGGCAGTTGTTTCTACCTGAAAAACTACGATCTTTTCGTAACGAATTACCATGTGGTCGAAGGGTACCGCACCGTCGCCGTACACGACAACGACCGCAATCCCTATCTGGCGAAGGTCGTGCTGGTCAATCCGGCGCTGGACATCGCCCTGCTGGCCGCCGAAGGCGACTTCTCGGCGCTGCCCGAAATGACGCTCGCAGCGGACGACTCGCTTACCATCGGTCGCAAGGTATACGTCGCGGGATACCCCTACGGCATGCCCTTCACGATCACCGAAGGTTCGGTATCGTCGCCCAAACAGCTGATGGACGGCAAATACTACATCCAGACCGATGCCGCGGTGAACCCCGGCAACTCAGGCGGTCCGATCCTGAACGACGCGAAAGAGGTGGTAGGCGTGACGGTCAGCAAATTCACGCAGGCCGACAACATGGGCTTCGGCATCCGCGTCGAAACGCTCCACGGCCTGCTCGAATCGCTCGGCGAGCTGGACCGCACGGCATTCCAAGTGCAGTGCGGCAGCTGCGAGGAGTTGATCTGCGAGGAAGAGGAGTTCTGCCCCTCGTGCGGCGACAAGCTGCCCGAAGGCGTTTTCGACGAGCGCGAGCTTTCGCCGCTGGGCGGATTCGTCGAAGGCGCGATTCGGGAGATGGGCGTCAATCCGGTGCTTGCACGCGACGGATACGACTCATGGCTCTTCCATAAAGGCAGTTCCGAAATCCGCATCTTCGTATACGACGGCAACTACCTCTTCTCGACCTCGCCGATCAACCTGCTGCCGAAGAAGGAGGTGGAGAACGTACTGGACTATATGCTCAGCGAGGACTTCGGCCCCTACAAGCTGGGAATCGAAGGCCGGCAAATTTACATCGCCTACCGCATCCATCTGGCCGACATCACGGACGAATCGGAAGACGAAATCCGCAAAAACATCGTCGGACTCGCACTGCGGGCCGACGAGATGGACAACATGCTCGTAGAGCGTTTCGGCTGCGAATTCTCGGAATATTCGAAAACCGACGCCGAGGCATGACCCTCGACAGCGAACGGAAAATCCGGACCTTTTTGAAAAGGTCCGGCTTTTTCGTATCCGCGTCCCGGCCGGGGGATGCGCAGGATTCCCGCGGCGCAAGTCCGCTCAGCGGAAAATCTCCTTCATTTCGAGCCAGAGATTCATCGGCCGGCGGCCCTTGTAAACGCAGTGCTCCGACAACGCTTCGCACAATCCGTTATAGTTTTTGAGGTAGAATGCGGAGACGCGGACGACGCGCCTGCCGGCCTTCATCAGATAACGGTATTCGTACGCGCCGCCCCGGCTGACGAGTATCGTCGAAGTGATGGCGTCGAAACTTTTCAGATCGTATCTGCGCGTAAATCCCAGTCCCGCGAACGACGTGACGGCAAGGGTGTCGCCGTCGATACGCAATCTCACGGCCGAGCGTCTCAGCTCCCCGAACACCAGCCAGCAGACACAGAACAGCATCAGGAGCGTCACGCCGTAAACCGGCAGCCGGGATGCACCCTCCGCCCGGAGGGCACCGCAGATGAACAGGCCGCAAAACCCGATAAAGAGCAGGGCGGCCGCCACGACGAAATACACCTGCCACGAGAAGCGGGAAACGACGGCGTTACGGCCTGCGGCGGGTGCATGATCGCGCACGAAAATCGCCGTCCACAAAAAAAGGAGCACGCCCGCAAAAGCATATACGATCCGCCTCCGGCCGGGCGTCGCAGGCTCAGTACCTTCGGGACCGGCTTCGCCTTTCAGCCAGACGACGTAAGAGGGGGCTTCGAACGGTTTTCCGCCGAACGACAGCCGCGGCGTAAGGATATGTTTTCCGGGGGTGTCCACGTCGATCCGGTATCGGTAAATACACTCTTCCCGCCCGTTCCTGCTGGAATAAGCGGTCGAAAACGGGGTGCAGGTCTCCGTATCGTCCAGCACCAGCACCGGATCGGCCTTGTCGGGCTTGCGATCGCAGACCAGCCGGACGATACAGCCGCCCATGGCCGCCATAGCCGCCGAATCCGGTTCCAGCCGGCACTGCGGCTCGCAATGCGCCGAATCGGGAAGCACCGTAATCCTTTTCCGCTCAAAACAACATTCGCGACCGCCGACGACGGCCGTCGTTCCCGGCACGAAGACCTCGCCGCTCACGCGCGAACGGACCCGGTAGCGGTAAGAGAAGAGTTCGGAGTCGGTCCGGACGCCGTTCACGATCGACAGCTGCGAGCCGTGCGACTGTCCCAGTTCGCGGACCAGCGTCAGAGCACCCCAGCGCGGCGGCGCGATCGACTCGATCTCACGGTCCGCCGTGTATGCCACCTCGAACTCCTGAAATACCGTCGGACACGCAGGCGTGACCTCGACGCCGAGCCGCTGCGCCCTCAGGGCGACACTCCAAGACAACGCCGGCAGGAGCATGAACAGAAAATAAAGCTTCCTCATTGCGGGATTTCGTAATTGCACCCCAAAGATACGAATAACCGGCTGAAATTGCGCAATTTCACGCCGCTTTCCTGCAACATTATCCACCCGGAACGCTAAGGCGCCAGCAGTTCGGCGACGGGCTTGATATGGGCGACCATCACCGCAACGAACAGCGCCAGCATGCCGTAACGCAGCCACGGCAAGGCACGGGAATAGGTAAAACGGTTTTTGCGCCGTTTGCCGCCCGCCCACGAAGCGACGTCCTGAAAGACGCCCAGCGGGCAGATCACCGAACAGTAGACCCGTCCGAACAACAGCGTCAACACCAAGAGCGCCGCAACGACGGCGACATTGACCGCCAAAACAGCGGGCAGCAACTGCACTCTGGCCATCCAGCCGAACCACGCATGCAGCGTCCCCGTGAAATCGAGGAAGAGCAGCGTAATCATCGTAAAGAAAACGGCCGCGGCCGCGATTCTGATTTTTCGCAACATCTGGTATAGTTTATTTTGTCAGATTCAATCCCTGAACCCACTTCCGCACGACGTCCCGCGAGTCTTTCACGGCCCCGCCGCGTAGGGGAAGCCCGCCGAGCAGGGTAGCGCCCGCACAAAGTTTCCGAATATCCTCTTCGCTGCGGCCCATGCGGCTGCCTTCGTGGGTCATAAACGGCACGACGGTCTTGCCCGCCCAGTCGCAGTCCGCGAGGAACGTCGCCACCGGCGGCGCGACCGTGGACCACCAACAGGGCGAGCCGACGAAAATCACGTCGTACGCCCCGACATCGGGCAGCCGGCCTTTCAGCGCAGGGCGGACGCCGCCGCCGATCTCTTTCTTGGCCTGATCCACGACGGCTCCGTATTCGGCGGGGTAGGCCGCGGCCGGAACGATCTCGAAAAGATCGCCGCCCGTCGCTTCGGCGATCTGCCGCGCCATGGCGCGCGTATTGCCGCTGTGGGAGAAATAGGCCACCAGCACCTTCGTGCCGGATGCGGTCTGCGCCTGTGTATTCATATCGGGTAAGAACATCGTCATAATCGCTATCAAAACAATCCGTTTCATTTTGTTCTCTATTTTAGGTTTACACCCGGCGGCCCAGCTCATAGACTTCGTCCATCGCAGGCATTCCTTCGATTTCACCCGCCTGCCAAGCTCCGACGCCGTAAACGACACCCCGCTCTTCGGGGTCGTCGAGACAGTCGAGAAATCCGCGGAAACACTCCACGGTGCGCTCCATCATCTCAACGCTCTCTTCGGCGGCCGTCAGGATGAAGTAAAACTCCTTGCCGCCCATCTCCGTATAGCGGGCGCAGGTGCGGTCGATCAGGGTCTTCATCTGCGCGCAGAGCGTATAGAAGTAAACCGGCGTAGCCATCACGATCACCTCCGCGCCGATCATCTTGCCGACCACCTCGGCCGCATCGTCCCGCTGCGGACAGGGCTTCGCCCCGCCGTAACATACGCCGCAGCCCGTGCAGTAATTTATCTTCTTATCCCGGAGGAAAATCTTCTCCACGTCGTGTCCGGCCTGCTGCGCCCCGGCCATGAAACGGTCGCACAACAAATCCGAGTTACCCCCGCGCCGCGGGCTGGAGGAGAGGATCAATACTTTCTTCGCCATATCGTTTTCTTCTTTTTTATTCGTTTTCAGGTATCGCTTCGTTCAGGCAGGCGATCGCATTCAGCGTACGCGGATAGCCTGTATAGGGCAGCAGCTGGGTCACCACAGCCAACAACGTCCGCTTGTCGTTGCCGACATTCAGGTTGCCCTGAATATGTCCCCTGAGCTGGGGTTCGCAACCGCCCAGCGTGAGCAGCATCGAGAAAGTCAGCAGTTCGCGCACCTTCGCATCCAGCCCGCCGCGGGAGACGTAATCGCCGAAACAGTTGGCTGACAAGTAGTCCTGCATATGCTTCTGGTTCTCCGGCGCGGCGGCGCGCATCGCGTCGATCCGCTCCCCGAAAATAGCCTTCTGCACCGCCAGTCCCTTTTCGAAGCGGGTTTCGGGCGAAGTCGCCGACTGGCCTTCGAGCGGAAGCGCAACGCCCCGCGCCGTCAGCACCCCGTTGACGATATGCACGAAATCGACCGTCCGCGCCATGCCGACGTAGGGAACCGCCTGATAGACCACCTCTTTCGCTTCGACGGGCGTCACACCCACGTTCAGCGCGCCTTCGAGCATCGTCCGAAACTCGGTCTGCGCGGCTCCGGCAATGCACGACGCGAGGATGCACATCATCCGCGTCTTAACGTCGAGATCGCCGTAGCCGAGTACTTCAGCGAACGTAAAGTTATCAAAAATTTCGATTAATTCGGGATCGGTCGCCGCAAGTTCCGATTCGCACCCGGAAAACAGCTGCGCACGGGTCTCGACGGCCGCGGCGCGCAGGCGCGAAGCCGCGCTCTTGGCCGAGGACAGGGGCGCTGTTGCGGACATGGACATTGCCGCAGGAATGGGCGCTGCGGAGGACATGGACATTGCCGCAGGAATGGGCGCTGCGGAGGACATGGACATTGCCGCGGAAACGGCCGCAGCCGAAGATTCGGCAGTCGCAGCAATCCCGGCAGCGGAAGCGGTCGCAGAGGCGGGTGTGGAGGCGGTCCCGGCGGTCGCAGCAGTCCCGGCGGTCACAGCGGTCACAGCGGTCACAGCGGAATAGTGCGCGTCGTCCACCGGTCCGAGCCACGTATTGCGGTTGGTCTGCGGATTGGTTTCGATCGCCAGATGCGAGAACCAGCTGTCAGGAGCCGCGCCGTGCCAGTGCACCGCATCGGGAGCGATTTCGACCACGTCGCCCGGCAGCAGCTCGCGGGCCGGCTCGCCCTCGGCCTGATAATATCCCCGGCCGCCCACGGCGACGAGAATCTGGCCGCCCGTATGGCTATGCCAGTTGTTGCGGCATCCGGGTTCGAACGTTACGTTCGAAATCGGGCAGTTGAGCGCCCCGTTCCGCGTCAGCCGGGCCAGATATGCCTGACCGACAAAATATTTCGAGAATGTTTCGGGCAGTTTGTCCCCGACGGGGAACGCACTGATTTTCTTCGGTTTTTCCATATTCCGAGCATTTATCCGGTTACACGTTCCGGCCGCAAGCAGTGCGGCCGCAATTATAAAAATTAGTTGCTTCATCGTTTCGCGTTTTCATCATATCCTCAGTTGCCGATCAGTCCATCTCGTATTTCATCGTCCCCAGCCACTTCACGGTCTCAGGATCGCGGTGTGACAGAAAACAGCTCCGCCGGGTGTCGAGCGTTGCGATCAGGTCCATGTCTTCCGGCGCGAGGTGAAAATCGAAGACGTCGATATTTTCAGCCATGCGCTCCGGACGCACCGACTTCGGAATCACGACCACGCCGCGCTGGATCAGCCAGCGCAGGACGACCTGAGCGACCGATTTCCGGTATTTCGCGGCCAGCGACACCAGCGTCCCGTTGCCGAACAGATTGTTGCGCCCCTCGGCGAACGGCGCCCACGATTCGATCTGCACGCCCTCGGAGGCCATCACCGCGGCCGCTTCGGCCTGCTGGCAGAAGGGATGCGTCTCGACCTGATTGACGGCGGGCACCACCTCATTGTGAAGGATCAGGTCCACCAGCCGGTCCGGCTGGAAGTTGCTCACCCCGATGGCCCGGACGGCCCCTTCGCGGTAAAGCTCCTCCATCGCCCGCCACGAACCGTAGACGTCGCCGAACGGCTGATGGATCAGGTAGAGGTCGAGATAATCGAGCTGCAGGCGTTCGAGCGACTTGGCGAAAGCCCGCTTCGTGCTCTCGTACCCGGCGTCCTGCACCCAGAGCTTCGTCGTAATGAAAAGTTCCTCGCGGGGTACGCCGCTCCGCCGGATCGCCCGGCCCACGGCCCGCTCGTTGAGATAGGCCGAAGCGGTGTCGATCGAACGGTAACCCGCCGCAATCGCATCGCGTACGCACTGTTCGCAGACCGTCTCCCCGACCTGATAGACGCCGAAACCCAGAACCGGCATTTCGACGCCGTTGTTTAAAATTCTATGCTCCATTTTTTCTCCTTTTATTGATTTCAAACCCGTATTCCGACCGACGGAACCACCTTCCGTTTTCCCGGTTTATCGGGTTCGGGTCCGTTTCACACTGCAAAAGTAGGGCGATTCCGGCGGCGTGTCATTACCCGAATTACGGTTCGTCATACCATTATTACCGATTCGGCCGCAAAGGTGCGGCGGGCATGGAAAAAAGCATTAACTTTGTGACAGACAACAATAATCGAAGCATATGGACGAGATCGTAAAAATGGAGCACGTCTACCAGTACAACGAAATGATGGGGCAGGAGACGCTCCATCCGCTGGTCAGCGTCATCGACTTTTCGAAATGCCCGAAGGCCCGGCACGCCCGGCGCATGTACGGATTCTACTGCGTCTTCCTGAAAGACGTCAAATGCGGCGACATGCGCTACGGACGCCACTATTACGACTATCAGGAGGGAACGCTCGTATTCATCGCACCGGGGCAGGTGGTCGGCATCGAGGACAACGGCGAGGTGTTTCAGCCCAAAGGCTGGGCGCTGCTGTTCCACCCCGACCTGATCCGGGGCACGTCGCTCGGACGCAGCATGGACGAATACACCTTCTTTTCGTACGAAGCCAACGAGGCCCTGCATCTCTCGGAGCAGGAGCGGCTCGTGGTGCTCGAATGCCTGCAGAACATAACGGGCGAATTGAACCACGCAATCGACAAGCACAGCAGACGGCTGATCGTCTCGAACATCGAACTGCTGCTCAACTACAGCATACGCTTCTACGAGCGGCAGTTCATCACGCGCAGCGAGGTCAACAAAGACGCGCTGTCCCGGTTCGAACGGCTGCTGAACGACTATTTCAAAGGCGACACGCCCCAGCGCGACGGGGTGCCTTCGGTACGCTGGTGCGCGGAACAGCTGCACCTGTCGGCCAACTATTTCGGCGACCTGATAAAGAAGGAGACCGGCAAATCGGCGCAGGAGTACATTCAGCTGAAGGTGATCGACATCGCCAAGGAGCGGATATTCGACGCGACGAAGTCGATCAGCGAAATCGCCTACGAACTCGGTTTCCGCTATCCCCAGCACTTCACCCGGTTGTTCAAGAAGTGCGTCGGCATGTCGCCCAACGAATACCGGACGACAAACTGACGCCGCAACGAAGCATCATCGCATTCAGGCGGCGGCAACCGGAGCCACCCCAGAGGATCGCATCACCCGCGCCGAAAAAAAGCCCCCGCTCGCAATGAGCGGGGGCTAAAACATGAAGGCCGGGAATCCGGCACGGCCGGGAATTCTACCTTCCCGCGCCGGAATTCGCGCCGTGCTATTTCCGACCCTGATCGGCGACGGCGGCCATCAGCGCGGCGATCTCTTCGGGGTCGCCGAGGAAATAGTCCCTGACGTAATTCAGCCCGTCGTCGAATTCGAAGACATAAGGCACGGCGGTCGGGAGATTGAACTCCGAAATGGCTTCGTCGGAGATGCCTTTCAGGTGTTTGATGATGCCGCGCAGGCTGTTGCCGTGGGCCACGACCAGCAGGGAGTCGTGGCGGGCGAGCGCAGGCAGGATTTCGCATTTCCAGTAGGGCATGATGCGGCCGACGGTGTCGAGCAGCGACTCGGTGCGGGGCAACTCCGCTTCGGGTACGTCGCGGTAGCGGGGATCGAAGCGCGGGTTGCGCGGGTCCTCTTCGCCGAGCGGCGCCGGAGCCACATCATAACTGCGGCGCCAGATGTGCACCTGCTCGTCGCCGTATTTCTCTGCCGTTTCCTTTTTGTTGAGTCCCTGCAAAGAGCCGTAATGCTTCTCGTTGAGCCGCCAGCTCTTCGAAACCGGCACCCAATCCTGATCCAGCTTGTCAAGTACGACGCCGAGCGTCTTCACGGCCCGTTTCAGGTAGGAGGTATAGGCATGCCCGAACAGAAAGCCCTCCTCGCGCAACAGCAGGCCGGCCTTTTCGGCCTCGGCGACGCCTTTTTCGCTCAAATCGACGTCCGTCCATCCCGTGAACCGGTTTTCCCGGTTCCATGTGCTCTCGCCGTGGCGGAGCAAAACAACTTTTTTCATCGTTCAATTCATCGTTTTTTCCGGTTCGGCGCGCACCTCGTTCCGCAACTCCCGGTGCACAGCGAAATCGTTGATATTCTGCAAAGTGGTGTGCGCTATATTATCCAGCGCTTCACGTGTAAAGAACCCCTGATGGGAGGTCATGACGACATTGTTGAACGAGAGCAGGCGCGCCAGCACGTCGTCGTCCATGATCCGGTCCGACGTATCCTCGTAGAAATAGGCGGCCTCCTCTTCGTACACGTCCAGTCCGGCCGCACCGATCTTCTTCTCTTTCAGCCCCTCGATCAGCGCTTCGGTGTGGATCAGCTGACCGCGGCCCGTATTGATGAGCATGACGCCGGGTTTCATCCTGCCGATGGCGGCGCCGTCGATCATGTAGCGGGTTGCGTCGGTCAGCGGGCAGTGCAGCGAGATGATGTCGGAGCGGCGGTAAAGTTCGTCCAGCGACACGTATTCTATCTGCGCCCGCACGGCATATTCCGGGTCGGGGTAGATGTCGTACGCGAGGACCTCCATGCCGAATCCCTTGAGGATGCGGATCAGTTCGCGGGCGATCTTTCCGGTGCCGACGATACCCGCCGTCTTGCCGTACATGTCGAATCCCAGCAGGCCGTGCAGCGAGAAGTTGCCGTCGCGCGTGCGCCAATAGGCGCGGTGGACCTTGCGGTTGAGCGTCAGCATCAGCATCACGGCGTATTCCGCCACGGCATGCGGCGAATAGGCGGGAACGCGCACGACGGGAATGCCGTATTCCGCCGCGGCTTTCAGGTCCACGTTGTTGAATCCAGCGCAGCGCAGGGCGATCAGCTTCACGTCCATCGCCGCCAAAGAGCGTATCGTGGCGGCATCGGCCGTATCGTTCACGAAGATACAGACCGCATCGGCCCCCTGCGCCAGCGAAGTGTTGTTGCCGTTCAGGTGGCTGCGATGGTAATTGAATTCGAATCCGTAACGCTCGTTGGCGCGGTCGAACGACTCCCGGTCATAGGGCTGCGTGCCGAAGAAAGTTATTTTCATAATGCACGATTTTATCTTTTTCTTACTTATATAGAACGGTATACGCCGGGCCGTTATTACGCGATCGTCACTTCGGGATCGAGATATACGTCCTGAATGGCGTTGAGCAGGGCTATGCCTTCGTCCATGGGCCGCTGGAAAGCCTTGCGGCCGCTGATGAGACCCATGCCGCCGGCGCGTTTGTTCACCACGGCCGTCATGACGGCCTCCTGCAGATCGGACGCGCCGTGCGACTCGCCGCCCGAATTAATCAGCCCCACGCGGCCCATATAGCCGTTGGCCACCTGATAGCGGCAAAGGTCGATGGGGTGGTCGGTGGTCAGCTTCGTGTAAACCTCGTCGCGGGTCTTGCCGAAACCGATGGCGCGGAAACCGCCGTTGTTCTCCGGAAGCTTCTGCTTCACGATGTCGGCCTTGATGGTCACGCCCAAGTGATTCGCCTGCCCCGTGAGGTCGGCCGAAGCGTGGTAATCGACGCCGTCCTTCCTGAAGCTCCCGTTGCGCAGGTAACACCACAGGATCGTCGCCATGCCCAGCTCGTGGGCATAATCGAACGCCTCGGCGATCTCGACCAACTGGCGGCGGCTCTCCTCCGAGCCGAAATAGATCGTGGCGCCGACGGCGGCGGCGCCCATGTTCCAAGCGTCGCGCACGGTGCCGAACATCACCTGATCGTAGGAATTGGGGTAGGAGAGCAGTTCGTTGTGGTTGAGTTTCACGATGAACGGAATCCTGTGCGCGTATTTGCGCGCCACGGCGCCCAGCACGCCGAAGGTCGAAGCCACGGCGTTGCAGCCGCCCTCGACAGCCAGCTTCACGATATTCTCCGGATCGAAATAGGCCGGATTCGGAGCGAACGACGCGCCGGCCGCATGTTCGATGCCCTGATCCACGGGCAGGATCGACACATAGCCCGTACCGGCCAGACGGCCGTGGGAGAGTATCCACTGCAGGCTGCCGAGAGTGCGGATATTGCGGTCGGACTCCATCCAGACCCGGTCGACGGTGTCGGGCGCGGGAAGATACAGCAGTTTCTTGTCGATGGTCCGGCACACATGGGAAAGGTAGTATTCGGCCTTTTCCCCAAGAATTTCAATCGTCTTGCTCATAATCTTTCGTATTTTACGACATGCCCTGCAATTCAGGGTCCAAACACGACAGACGGCGCGAAACAAAAACTGCCCCGGTATCGGGGCTGCTTATTTTTTCGTGTTGCGGTACTCGGTGGGAGACTCGCCCGTATGCTTCTTGAAATAACGCCCCAGATAGGACTGGTCGGGAAAATGCAGGCGGTAGGCGATCTCCTGCACCGACAGATCCGTCGACTGCAGGAGCATCTTGATCTCCAGCAGCACCGAGCGGTCGATGAACTCCTTGGCCGAGCTATGCGCGATATTGCGCACGATGGTCGAGAGATAACGTGTCGAAATGCAGAGTTTGTCGGCATAGAACGACACCTCGCGCTGCTGCGAACTGTGTTCGTGCACCAGCGCGACGAAACGGTGGAAAAGCTCCGTCTGGCGCGTCGTCGTTTCGGGCGTCTGCTGCTGCATGTTGGCGTAACGCTGCAATTTGTCGTAAATCTCCAGCAGCACGTTCTGCAGGCGGTTGCGGATAATCGTATTGCGGAACACATTGTTGCGGTCGCGGTAGGTGTATGCGGCCATCTGAAACCAAGTACTGGCGCCTTCCACGATGCGGGCGGGCGGATAGGTGATCGGATTTTCGCGCAGGATTCTGAAAAACGACGGTTCGAGACGGAAGCCGGCTTCGGCGAAAAGGTCCCGCGAGAAGGCGCAGAAGGTCATCCGGAAATCCTCCGTGCGGTTGGTCAGCATCAGCAGCGAGCCGGGCAGCACCAGAATCAGCGTGTTGCGGCGCACCTGACCGCAATATTGGTTCACGGTGGCCTCGGCGCTGCCCTTGCGGCAGTAGAGGATCGCCCCGCCTTCGCAGCGGCTCGCATAATTGCCGAAAAAGGCGAAATCGGACTCTCCGACGACGAACTGTTCTTCCGGTGTGGTTATTATGGGGTTAGTCGCTGACATAACAATTCTTTTTTCGAACAAATTTAACGCTTTTTTCATTAATTTCCTAAATTTTGTTCCGAAAAACACCAACACTGTTCGCAATATAATGGCACATCGTCGGCCTTTTTACGGTACTTTTGCACCGTAAAAAGTTTTTTTAGTTTAAAAAAGAGGAGAATTATGAAGCAAACATTTGTGAAAGCAGCCGTCATGGCCTGCTTCATGGCAGCCGTTTCGTGCGGACAGGCACCGACGGCAATGGGCCCCGCGGAATACGCCGTGATGACCATAGCCACTACCGACCGCGAAATCCCGATCAACTACTCGGCGACCATCCGCGGACGTCAGGACATCGCCATCTATCCGCAGGTTTCGGGAACCATCTTCGAACTCTGCGTAAACGAGGGTCAGACCGTTTCGAAAGGCCAGCCCCTTTTCATCATAGATCAGGTGCCGTACAAAGCGGCGCTGCAGACCGCAGAAGCCAACGTGGCGGCTGCCAAAGCCGGCGTAGCCACGGCGCAGCTCACCTACGACAGCAAAAAGGAGCTTTACGCCAAGAACGTGGTTTCGCAGTACGACCTGCTGACGGCCGAAAACACGCTGCTGACTGCCAAGGCCCAGCTCGCGCAGGCCGAAGCGCAGCGCGTAAACGCCGCCAACAACCTCTCCTATACGGTCGTGAAGGCTCCGGCCAACGGCGTGGTGGGAACGCTGCCGTACCGTGTCGGCGCGCTGGTCAGCGCATCGATTCCGCAGCCGCTGACGACCGTATCGGACAACTCGGACGTATACGTCTACTTCTCGATGACCGAGAACCAGCTGCTCAACCTGACCCGTCAGTACGGTTCGATCGCCAACACGCTCAAGAACATGCCCGACGTACGGCTGGTGCTCAACGACGGTTCGGTCTATGACCGGACGGGCCGCATCGAGTCGATCAGCGGCGTCATCGACACCTCGACGGGCAGCGTACAGCTGCGCGCCGTGTTCCCCAATGCGGACGGCCTGCTCCATAGCGGCGGCGCCGGCAGCGTGATCGTGCCCAACATCCACAAAGACTGCGTAGTCGTACCGCAGGTGGCGACCTTCGAACTGCAGAACAAGGTATACGTATATAAGGTAGAGGACGGCAAAGCCACATCGTCGATGATCGACGTGGAGAAGATCAACAACGGCAGAGAGTATATCGTCAAGTCCGGACTTACGCCGGGCGACGTGATCGTTGCCGAAGGCGTAGGTCTGCTGCGTGAAGGTACGCCCATTGTCGTCAAGGGGCAGGGCGCCGCAGCACAGACAGCTCCTGAGGCCGCAACCCAAACCGAAAAGGAGGAATAACCTATGACACTGAAACATTTTATCGAACGACCCGTACTGGCGTCGGTCATATCCATCGTAATCGTAATCGCCGGTCTTATCGGTCTCGCGACGCTGCCCGTCGAGCAGTATCCCGACATCGCTCCCCCGACGGTGATGGTGCGCGCCTCCTATCCGGGAGCCAGCGCAGAGACCATCCAGAAATCGGTCATCGTACCGCTCGAACAAGCTATCAACGGGGTGGAGGACATGACCTATATGACCTCCAGCGCCGCAGTCGGCAGCGCATCCGTAACGGTTTACTTCCGTCAGGGAATCAATGCCGACATGGCCGCCGTCAACGTGCAGAACCGAATATCGCGCGCTACCGGACAGCTGCCCTCGGAGGTGACGCAGATCGGTGTGACCACCATGAAGCGCCAAACCTCCATGGTGAAAATATTCTCGCTTTACAGCCCCGACGACTCCTACGACGAGACGTTCCTGTCGAACTATCTGAAGATCAACATCGAGCCGCGCGTTCTCCGTATCGCGGGCGTCGGCGAAGCCTTCACGCTGGGAGCCGACTACTCGATGCGTATCTGGCTCAAGCCCGACGTGATGGCCCAGTACAAGCTCATCCCGTCGGACGTAACGGCGGCCCTCGCCGAGCAGAACATCGAGTCGGCAACCGGTACGCTGGGTGAAAACTCGCAGAACACGTTCCAGTATACGATGAAGTACCGCGGACGTCTGATGACTCCGGAGGAATTCGGGGAAATCGTACTCCTCGCACAACCCGACGGTACGATCCTGCACCTGAAAGACGTCGCCGACATCGAGTTGGGCAGCGAATCCTATGCCTACAAGGGCTACACCAACGGCCATCCGGGCGTTAGCACGATGGTCTTCCAGACTGCCGGTTCGAACGCCACGCAGGTCGTCAACGAGATCAACGCACTGCTCAAAGAGGTCGAAAGCGAACTGCCCAAAGGCGTCGCCATCGCACACCTGCAGAGCGTGAACGACTTCCTCTACGCCTCGATCAACGAAGTGATCAAGACGCTGATCGAAGCCATCCTGCTCGTTATCCTCGTGGTATACGTCTTCCTGCAGGATATCCGTTCGACGCTGATCCCCACGATCTCGATCCTCGTGGCGCTGGTCGGAACCTTCGCGTTCCTCTCGGTGGCCGGGTTCTCGATCAACCTGCTGACGCTCTTCGCGCTCGTCCTTGCCATCGGTACGGTCGTCGACGACGCCATTATCGTGGTGGAGGCTGTCCAAGCGCGTTTCGACGTGGGATATAAGTCCTCCTATATGGCAACCATCGACGCCATGTCGGGTATCACCTCGGCGATCATCACCTCGACGCTGGTCTTCATGGCCGTGTTCATTCCCGTAGCCATGATGGGCGGAACGTCGGGCGTATTCTACACGCAGTTCGGCATCACGATGGCCGTGGCCGTCGGTATCTCGGCGATCAACGCCCTTACGCTCTCCCCGGCCCTCTGCGCACTGCTCCTCAAACCGTATCTCGACGAGAACGGCGAAATGCGCGACAACTTCGCGGCACGCTTCCGCAAGGCTTTCAACAGCGGATTCAGCGCCATGATCAACAAATACAAGCACGGCGTACTGCTCTTCATCAAGCACAAATGGCTGATGTGGTCCACGCTCGGACTGGCGTTCGCCGCCCTTGTCTTACTGATGAACACCACGAAGACGGGTCTGGTGCCCGACGAGGACCAAGGTACGATCATGGTCAACGTCACAACGGCTCCGGGCACTTCGCTCGCCGAAACGCATCAGGTCATGGAAGAGGTCTCCGCCCGCATTAAGGCCATTCCCCAGATCAGGGACTTCATGCAGGTGGCCGGCTACGGTATGATCGCCGGTCAGGGTTCGTCCTACGGTATGTGTATCATCAAGCTGAAGGATTGGGAGGAACGTCCCGAAAAAACGGATGCCGTAAACGCGGTCATCGGTCAGATCTACGGACGCACGGCCGATATCAAGAACGCGCAGATCTTCGCCGTGGCGCCGCCGATGATTTCGGGTTACGGCACCTCGACCGGTTTCTCCATGCACCTGCAGGATAAGTCGGACGGCAGCCTGACCGACTTCTACAACATCTACCTGCGGTTCATCGGAGCGCTGAACCAGCGTCCGGAGATCGCAATGGCCTACTCGACCTTCAACATCAACTTCCCGCAGTACGTCGTAAGCATCGACGCGGCAAAGGCCAAACGCGCCGGCGTATCGCCCAACGCGATTCTCTCGACGCTTTCGGGTTACTACGGCGGCCAGTACGTTTCGAACGTCAACCGCTTCTCGAAGATGTACTATGTGACGATTCAGTCCGACCCGAAATACCGTCTCAACACCGAGTCGCTCAATAACGTCTTCGTGCGTACGAACAACGGGGAGATGGCTCCGCTGGGACAGTTCGTGGACCTGACGAGGGTTTACAGCTCCGAAGTGCTCAACCGCTTCAACATGTACAGCTCGATCGCCGTGAACGGCACCGCCGCCGACGGATATTCGTCGGGCGACGCCATCCGCGCCATTCAGGAAGTCGCGGCGCAGGTGCTCCCGAAAGGCTACGGTTACGACTTCGACGGCATCACCCGCGAGGAGGCGCAGACAGGCAGCAACACGACGATCATCTTCGGCATCTGTCTCCTGCTGATCTACCTCATCCTGAGCGCTCTGTACGAGAGCTTCCTGATTCCGTTCGCCGTCATTCTCTCCGTGCCGTGCGGTCTGCTGGGTTCGTTCCTCTTCGCCAAGATGATGGGGCTGGAGAACAATATCTACCTGCAGACGGGTATCATCATGCTGATCGGTCTGCTTTCGAAGACCGCCATCCTGATTACGGAGTACGCCGCCGACCGCCGCGCCGCGGGCATGAGCCTCACGCAGGCCGCCGTATCCGCCGCCAAGGCCCGTCTCCGTCCTATCCTGATGACCGTCCTCACCTGCGTATTCGGTATGATTCCGCTGGTGTTCTCGCACGGTGTGGGCGCCAACGGCAACTCCACCCTCGGTTCGGGTGTCGTGGGAGGTATGATCGTCGGAACGCTGGCGCTGCTGTTCCTCGTACCGACGCTGTTCATCGTCTTCCAGACCCTGCAGGAGAAGGTCAAGCCGCTGGAGTTCGATCCCGATCCGCAGTGGGCCGTGCGCGCCGAGCTGGAGGAGTGTAAAAACGAGAAAGAGTAACAAGATGAAAAAGCTTATTATCATACTGGCCGCAGCGGCCATGACCGGCTGCGGCATCTACAAGCCCTATACGCGTCCCGAAGTGAAAACCGACGGACTTTACGGCACGGCCGAAACCGCCGATACGATGACGATCGGCAATATCGGCTGGGAAGAGATGTTCTCCGATCCCTACCTGCAGACGCTTATCCGGCAGGGACTGGAGAACAACACCGACCTGCAGTCGGCGCAGTGGCGGGTAAAGGAGGCCGAGGCGACGCTTAAATCGGCGCGTCTGGCTTACCTGCCGTCGTTCAACTTCGCACCGCAGGGCAACCTGAGCAGTTTCGACTGGGCGACGCCGTCGAAAACCTACAACATTCCCGTGACGGCAAGCTGGCAGATCGACATTTTCAACGGTCTGACCAATGCCAAGCGCAAAGCCAAAGCGCTCTACGCCCAGAGCCGGGAGTACGAGCAGGCCGTGAAGACGCAGCTGATCTCAGGCATTGCAAACCTCTATTACACGCTGCTGATGCTCGACGGGCAATATGAGGTAACCGAGCAGACCGCCGTGAAATGGCGCGAGAGCGTGCGCACGATGCGGGCGATGAAGGAGGCCGGCATGGCCAACGAAGCCGCCGTCGCCCAGTACGAAGGCACCTGTCTTTCGATCGAAGCGTCGCTGCACGATCTGGAATACCAGATCCGTATGGCCGAGAACAGTCTCTGCACGCTGCTGGCCGAAGGCCCGCACCAGATCGAGCGCGGCCGGCTCGAAGGACAGCGGCTGCCCGACGACCTGACGGTGGGCGTGCCCGTACAGATGCTTTCGAACCGTCCCGACATCCGCAGCGCCGAGTATTCGCTCATGCAGTCTTACTACGCCACCAGCGAAGCACGCTCGGCCCTTTATCCCACGATCACGCTGAGCGGCACGCTCGGATGGACCAACAACAGCGGCATGGGGATCAAAGATCCCGGCAAGATCCTTTGGTCGGCGGCGGCATCGCTTCTGCAGCCGATCTTCAACGCCAATGCCAACCGCGCCCGCGTGAAGATCGCCAAGGCACAGCAGGAGGAGACCAAGCTGGCGTTCCAGCAGGCGCTGCTCAACGCCGGCGCCGAGGTGAACAACGCCCTTACGCAGTGTCAGTCGGCCCGCGCGAAGGCCGATCTGCGGGTACAGCAGATCGAGGCGCTGGAGCGCGCCGTGGAGAGCACGGAACTGCTGATGAAGCATAGCAGCACGACCTATCTGGAAGTGCTGACCGCCCAGCAGTCGCTGCTTTCGGCCCAGCTGTCTCAGATAGCCGACCGCTTCGACGAAATACAAGGCGTCGTGAACCTCTATCAGGCTCTCGGCGGCGGTCGTGACATGGCTGAGGAGGCGAAATAATGAAGCGGGGAGCGACCAAGGAGGAGATCATCCGCATTACGCAGACTCTCATCGCCCGGAACGGCATCCGTGCCGTCCGGGTGGATGAGATCGTCCAGACGCTGGGTATCTCCAAGCGCACCCTGTATGAAATGTTCGCAGATAAAGACGAGTTGATAAGCTCCTGTCTCGACTCTATGAGCAGCCAGCAGCGCGCACGCATTGCAACGTACCGGAAACGGCGCAGCGGCAGTGCCTTGCAGCGGACTTTCAAGCTGGCGTACGAATATATCGCCAACCTCTACATGGTCGAAAGCAGTTTCTTGTCGGACCTGCGCCATAAAATAATTTATGCGGACCATTTCGACGAACACCGCGAGTTCTGGCGCCGCGAACTGGCACACCACCTCGAAGCCAGCAAGGAGGAGGGGTTGCTGCTTCCCGAAATCGAAGCCGCAGGTTTTGCGGACCGCATACTGGAGACGATTCTGGAACTGCGGCTCAACAACGCCACGCGAGAGGAGGTTTACCTCTTTTGCCGAACGATTCTGCGCGGCGCGGCGACCCGGCAGGGCATCGAACTCATCGACAAAAAACGATAATTCGTATTTTCCAATATCAAAACACTCCGCAACTATTCGTTGCGGAGTGTTTTTTTCGGCGGTTCAATAGCGGAGAAGGAGAAGGAGAAGGAGAAGGAGAACTCCCCACACAAAACAAGGCCGCAGGAAAAACCTGCGGCCTTGCGGTTCGGAATAACCGATACGAATCTTTAATAGAGCATATCCTCGTCGGCTTCGTCCTCGTACCAATCCACATGCTGGGCGCCGCCCGATGCGGCCCATGCGTTGAAATAGGTATAGGCGGTGCGGATGTCCTTACGCTCGGCAGGGTAGCGGAACTCGCCCGGAATCATCAGCGCCCACATCATGTAGTTGTCCTTCATACCCGTTCCCTTCGACACGAAGTACTTGTACGGCTCGGCTTCGGTGAACGTATTGCCCGAAACGACCGCGAATCCGGTCGGCTTGTAGGTCGGCATATGCACCTCGGTATCGCGGCTGAATACGCCCGAACTCTTCGAATTGACGACGATAAAGGCATTGACGGCCGACTCCAGCACCGCAGCCGCATCGACGGGCCGGGTGAAAGTCACGGTCGTCGTATGCTTCACGGTCGGAACGGGCGCCGTACCTTTGGAGGTATTGATGTAGGTGCCTTCGCCGAGAATCTCCTGCGCGGTGTTAAAGAGCGGAATGACGGCATATTCGTTGCCGGATTCGAGACCCGGTCCAGCGAATGCGCCTTTGCCGAAGGCCGTGTTCGTCGTCTCGACACTGGCGATCTGCGAAGCGGCGACCTTGTCCAGCTGCACGGCGAACGCATTGAGGTGCGCGGCGCCGGCGGCTTTCAGCTCCCAGTTGATGCGGATGGAACCCACCTTGCCGCTTTCCTTGTTCACGAGCCGGTCGATGCCGGTCACGACGACCACGTCGTTCATATCGTAATCGCCGATCCACGGCCAGCCGTCCTCGAAACAATAGGTGTAGGGCGCACCGATCACCTCGATGATTTCGGGTTCCGGCTCCGGGTCGGGAGTCACAGGCTCCTTGCCTCCGTTGCATTTGCTCTCGGCAATCACGACCGTCTGCTTGTCGCGCATCACGGCGCCGCCAATCAGGCTACCGGCGTCGATGACGTATTTCGCATCGGCCGCATTGTCGTAGACGACCTCCATAAGTCCCTCGAACTTGGTGCCGTAATAACGCGAGCTGACGCCCTTTTCCCGGATCACGACCACGGCCATCGGCTGGTCGGCCTGCGCCTGACTGACGATGCGCACGTTGCCGCCCGATCTGCTCGCATTGTATTCGTTCATGGAGAAGATCGAACCGGCTGCGGCATACAGCTCCGTATTGCTGTTGAAATATACCGTTCCGGCGTCGAGACCCGAACCCGAAGCGATGTAGAATTTCGCACCTTCGGCAATGACGTCGTCCGCTGCGGTATAGCAGTTCACGTAAAGCGTACCGCCGCCGCGGGCTTCGAGTTTATCCATCGTGGCCACACCTTTCTGGTAGGTCACCGAATAGTTGGTCACGTAGAAGGTCCCGTCGATGGCAACCGTGCCGTTCTCGCAGTTGTGAAGCTCGGCGTAGGTATTGAGCCGGAAATCGGCGCTTTCGACCTTGCCGTCATTGTAGAGCTTCGCCTTGTTGGTGACTTCGACTTCACCCGTCTGCAATGCGGCCGACGCTCCGTTGTAGAACTCGCAGGAGGTGTTGACGTTGAACAGTCCGTTGACAACGAACGTGCCTTCGTTGACGATGGTCTTGCAGGAGAAGCTCGTCTGATCGGTGGTGAAAGTACCGCCCTCGAATACATAGATGGCCGGATAGACCGCATTCTGCTGGAGGTTGGCTTTCGCCTCCCTGATATATACTTCACCGCCCGGAAGCACCGCAAGGGTCGCCTGTCCGATAGTAACCGACGCATTGAGCGTCAGTTTGCCCGCCACGTAGAGAACCGGAGCGGAATGGGGCGAGAACTTGCCGTTCAAATTGATATTGCCCGTAATCTCGGCGCCCGCGGGAATGTAATATTCCGCCGCCGCGGCATAGGGTTTGGCGATCCAGATGGCTCCGAGGTCGATATTGCCCGCCGGCGTCTGGCGGATAACCGCGCCTTCGGCGAAGTCGCTTTCCGTCTTAACCGGCAATGTCGGATAATCGGGCATCGACGAGCTTTCGCTGCGTGTAGCAGCGGAAGTGCGGATTTTGTGCGCTTCGGCGCTTTTCATCACGGCGCCCGCAACATTGAGAGCCGCGGAAACCGGCTGCATGCTGACCGACACGGTACCGTCGGGCAGGGTAGTCTGCACATAAAGGTTCCTGACCCCGGCGGGCAGCGTCATGGCCGTCGAGAAAACAGGCTGCGAAGCCTTTACCTTGTGCATTGCGCACATTCTTCGAGACAAAGATAAACATTATTTTCAACTCCAAATCATTTCCGCTCATTTATTTAACAAAACAGGCCACAATCGCATCTTTGGCATGCAAAATTCCGACCGCGGGAAAGGTTTTTCCAAAAAAATATCCCGCGGCGAGCGTAAAACTCAAAAAAACCGCTATATTTGCACCATAGGAAACAGATCCGAACGCTGAAATGACTGCAATGAACACATACGACAGCCCGTACTGCAGAACACTCCGCGGTATGATGACCATGGGTATGATGTGCATGCGCAGCCGATTCCGCCGGGTGTAACCTTTCCGTATGCACGAACGACACAATCCGGCTTCCTTCGAGGTCGGATTTTTTTGTAACGAACAAACAGCGAAATATGACTCCGAAAAACTACCGATTCGAAACGCTGCAGGTACACGCAGGCCAGCAGCCCGATCCCGTGACCGGTTCGCGCGCACTGCCGATCTACCAGACCACGTCCTATGTTTTCGACAGCGCCGAACAGGGCGCGGCACGCTTCGCCCTGCGCGAAGAGGGTAACATCTACACCCGTCTGAGCAATCCCACGACCTCGGTTTTCGAAGAGCGCATGGCTGCGCTCGAAGGGGGCACGGCGGCCGTGGCCGCCGCATCGGGCATGGCCGCCCAGTATCTGGCGTTCAGCAATCTGGTCGAAGCGGGCGACAATATCGTCAGCACGTCGTTCCTCTACGGCGGCACGTTCAGCCAGTTCAAGCATACGTTCGCCCGCATCGGCGTCGAAGTGCGCTTCGCTCAGGGCGACGACATCCGAAGCATCGCATCGCTCATGGACGACCGTACGAAAGCGGTTTATCTGGAAACGATCGGCAATCCCGAATTCAACGTACCCGACTTCGAACCCATCGTCGCGCTGGCGCACAAGCACGGCATTGCGGTAGTGACCGACAATACGTTCGGCGCGGGCGGATTCCTCTGCCGGCCGATCGAATGGGGCGTGAACGTCGTGACGCACTCGGCGACCAAGTGGATCGGCGGGCACGGCACGAGTCTGGGCGGGGTAGTCGTGGACGGCGGCAACTTCGACTGGGGCAACGGCAGATATCCGCTGCTGAGCGAACCCTCGGAGGGATATCACGGCTTTAATTTCTGGAAAGAGTGCGGCAAAACCGCCTTTGCGACCCGCACCCGCTGCGAAGGGCTGCGCGACATCGGCCCCTGCATCAGCCCGTTCAACGCGTTCCTGCTGACGCAGGGACTCGAAACGCTCTCGCTGCGCGTACAGCGCAGCGTGGACAACGCACTTGCGGTCGCGGAGTGGCTGGAGAAGCATCCCAAGATCGAACACGTCAGCTATCCGGGACTCAAAAGCAGCAAGTACCACACGCTGGCGAAGAAATACCTCCGCAACGGTTTCGGCGGCGTGCTGACGTTCCGTGTGAAAGGCAGTGCGGAGCAGGCGTCGAAGATCGTAGACAACCTCGGTCTGATCAGCCATCTGGCCAACGTCGGCGACGCGAAAACGCTGCTCATACACCCCGCATCGACCACCCACGCCCAGCTCGGCGAACAGGAGCTGGCCGCTTCGGGCGTATATCCCAACCTGCTGCGGCTTTCGCTCGGCATCGAGCATATCGACGACATAAAGGAAGACCTGAACAAAGCGCTGAAACATCTGTAATGGAACCCCGCATTTACATAGCCCCCGAACCGTTCCAGCTGGAAACGGGACACACGCTGCCGGAGCTGAAGATCGCCTATCACACCTACGGCGAACTGAACGCCGCGCACGACAACGTGGTGTGGGTATGCCATGCGCTGACGGCCAATTCGGACGTCGCGGACTGGTGGCCGCACACGGTCGAAACGGGGAAATTCCTCGATCCGGCGCGTCATTTCGTCGTCTGCGCCAACATCCTCGGCTCGCACTACGGCACGACGGGACCGCTTCACACGAATCCGCAAACCGGCACACCGTACTACCGGGATTTCCCGCCCTTCACGATCCGCGACATCGTGCGGGCGCACATCCTGCTGGCCGACGCCCTCGGCATCGGACGCATCGGCGCGCTGGTCGGAAGTTCGGTGGGCGGATTTCAGGCCGTCGAATGGGCCGTCACGGAGCCGCAGCGCATCGGCAAACTGGTGCTGATCGCCACCTCGGCCAAGGCGTCGCCGTGGAGCATCGCCATCGACGAGACGCAGCGCATGGCCATCGAAGCCGACCGGACGTTCGGCGAGCCGCGCGACGACGCGGGAATGGCCGGTCTTGCGGTGGCCCGCGCCATCGGCCTGCTGACATACAGGGGATCGCTGGGCTACAACCTCACGCAGCAGGACCGCGAAGAGCTTCCGGCCGTGCACCGCGCATCGAGCTACCAGCAGTATCAGGGAGAGAAGCTCTGCAGACGCTACAACGCCTACTCCTATTACGCCATTCTCAACGCATTCGACACCCACGACGCAGGACGCGGCCGCGGCGGGGTAGCGGCCGCCCTGAGTCGGATCGCGGCCCGCACGATCGTCGTCGGCATTACGACCGACATCATCTTCACCCCGACCGAGATGCGTGAACTGCAGGGCATGATCGCCGGAAGCGTCTACCACGAAATAGACTCGCCGTTCGGACACGACGGATTTCTGGTCGAGCACGAACAGCTGAACGACATCCTCCGTCCGTTCATGAATAACGAATAATCAACAAACATGCAGCATATGGGTAAAATTAAAATCGGCCTGTTCGGATTCGGCGTCGTCGGACAAGGTATTTACGAAGTGGTCCGCAAATCGAAGAACGCCAATGCCGAAATCGTCAAAATCTGCGTCCGCTCGCTCGACAAACCCCGTTCGATCGACCGTTCGCACTTCACGGACTCCCCGGCAGAGATCCTCGACAATCCCGAAATCGACCTGATCGTCGAGGTGATCGACGACGCCAAAGCGTCGTACGACATCGTGAAAAGCGCCCTGCTGAAAGGGATTCCCGTCGTTTCGGGCAACAAGACGATGCTGGCGCACCACCTGCCCGAAATGATCGAAATCCAGAAAAAGCACAACGTGGCGCTGCTTTACGACGCTTCGTCGTGCGGTTCGATTCCGGTCATCCGCAACCTCGAAGAGTATTACGACAACGACCTGCTGCTCGAAGTGAAGGGTATCCTGAACGGTTCGTCGAACTACATCCTCTCGCGCGTTTTCGACCACAAGGATTCGTACGCCAACGCACTCGCGCAGGCGCAGGCGCTGGGATTCGCCGAAAGCGACCCGTCGTTCGACATCGAAGGCTACGATTCGCTGTTCAAGCTGGTAATCATCACGGTACACGCGCTGGGCACCTATGTCGCGCCGGAGCGCATCTTCACGTACGGCATCTCGACGATTCACGATGCGGACATCCAGTACGCCCGCGAGAAAAACGTCAAAATCAAGCTGGTGGCGCAGGTCGTGAAGGTGAGCGACGAACACTTCACGATGTTCGTCATGCCGGAGTTCGTGACGCCCGCCAAGTATATCTACAGCGTTGACGACGAGTACAACGGCGTGGTGATCCGCGGCGAGTGCTACGACCGGCAGTTCATGTTCGGCAAGGGGGCCGGAAGCCTTCCGACGGCTTCGTCGATCCTGAGCGACATCATGGCCCGCCTGCACGGCTACCGCTACGAATACAAGAAGCTGAGCTATATCCAGAAGCCCGACTATACGACCGACATCACGCTGAAGATATACGTCCGGTACACGGATACCGACATTCACGGCATCCTGAACTTCACGAAGATTCACGAACAGTACACCAGCGAAAAGAGCAACTACGTCATCGGCGACATCCTGCTGAGCGAACTGATCGCCAAGCGCGACCGGCTCTGCGGCGACGACGTGTTCGTGGCCAATATTCCGATCTTCTTCCTGAACCGCGACTGACGCCGGGCGAGACCGGGCAAAACGCAAAAAACGCAGTGCAACCGCACTACAGAAAAGGTCCCCGAAAACGGGGACCTTTGTTTCGTTGCAGCGCTTCAGCGCACTATTTCGCGTCTTTCACGCAGCGAAGCGAAACTCCGTTACCCGCCGGCAGCGATGAAGGCGACGGATTGCCGCCGGACGCATAGAACAACAGCGCACTGTAGCTGCTTCCTCCGTCGTCAGTCGTGGCACTCATCAGATAACCGCTTTTAGCCGACGAGACATAGTTCTTTGAAACGGAATTCCACATGCCGGCGAGCGTAAATCCGCAATCGGGACCCGCGGCCAGCGTTTGCAGTTCGTCGATATAAGGTACATGCCAGCCCTCCGGGCAGATTCCCCGAACCGGAGCGCCGGAAACGACCTGTGCGCCGCCCAGCGCCACAGTAAAGCTGTACAGCATGCCGTGTTCGCGGACGTACTCCGCATCTTCGTTGCCGTCGGGATACCAAATGCCCTTCGTCAGCAACGCTTCGTCGGGCACATAGCGCAGGTTCTCGGCCATCCAGACCGTCTCCCCGACAGTCGTCGTCCGGTAGGTCACGCCCCCGTAGGAGAGCGTCTGCGAATCGTCGCCGTCGTCACCGCCGCCGCTGCCGTCGAGCGATCCGCCGTCTTCCCAATCACCGATATCGCCGCTGAGCGAAATTTGGATCTCCTCGTTGGTAACGAGAACCGACATATCGTACCGTCTGCCGCTTTCGAGCTGTGCCGAAGAGAGGGTTTTAGTGTGGCTCCTGCCGTCGTCCGTGGTGACCGTGACGGTCAGGGCGGCCTGCTGGGGCGCCAGTATCGCGCGATAGGTAGCGCCGGGCTTCACCTCGCAGGCTTTGACCTCCGCAGCGGCAACGCCGCTTTTGGCCGCCGCCTTCGGCGCCGAATAGTCGATCTCGGCCGTCGGAACGAGTCCGCCGACGCTGACTCCGGTCACCACCGCACTCGAACTGTTGGAGACCACGATCGTCAGCTGCGACATCACATGGTAGAAAATCATGCCGACAGGCGCCGAAACGGGCGTAACATCGGTTTTCACGGCCGCCAGCAGGTCGGACGGCCCGTTGCCCTGCGTCTGGTCCGAGGAGACGGTGAATTCGTCGGGTCTTCCGCCTTCGGCATAGGGATAATAGGCCGTCAATACGGACTTTTCATTCAGGTCATTGTACCACGACAGCCCGGACGCCGTAAAAGCCGTGCCGTCGTAGGTCATCGGCACGTTCTCGGCGTACGGGGCACTCCCTTTGGAGATCGTCAGACCGATACGGTCGCCGGTATCGAAATGCAGACCCGTGACGCGCGTACGGATAGCCGGAGCGATCTTCACGCAAAGCGTACCTTTCTCGGACTCCGCGCAGCCGGCCGCAATAAGGACCGCCAGAGCCATGAACAAAATCTTTCTCATCTCTTGATAATCGTAAAAAGTGACTTTTCAGTACAAAAATAAACCTTTTTACGTTATTACCAAGTGTTTCCGCTAATTTTTGTAATAGGATTCGTCGAGTCCGAGAATGAAATCGTCCCGGCGGCGGAACGTGACGAGCGTGAGCGCCAGCACCAGCGCCGCATTGAAGAAAAACGGGAAACGGTCGCTGTGGGTTCCGAACAGATGCCGGAAAAGGTCCACGATAAAGGGACAGACCATCACGGCCAGATAGTTCATCGCCATCACGAACGACAGCGCCAGCGTCGCCGAGCGCGGCGGAGCGATCGTCGCCGCCTTGTCGTAAATGACGGGCTGGATCACGCCGTAGCCGAAGCCCGCGCACAAAACCCCGACGACGAGCATCGTCTTGTCGCGGAAAATACCCACGCAGAGCAGCCCGGCGCAGATCAATGCGAGCGAGACGAGATTGACGCTGCGCGTCAGCCGCCGGATAATCTTGTCGATGAAGAGTCCCGGCACCATGATCGCCAGAAAGAAAAGCGAGATCAGCACGCCGGAGAACGAGCTGTCTATCTTGTAGTCGTCGACAAGAAACGAGGCGTAGAACGTCACGACCAGCACGGCGTAGGTGGCGAAAAAATAGAACAGCATCAGCCCGACGAGCTTGCGGCGGTCAATCATCTTATGGCGCATCTGGATGCTCTGCTCCGGTTCGGGAGTGGAGCGTCCGCGCCTGAGGAAAAACGACAGGGCCAGCGAGACGCCCGGCAGGGTATAGACCAGAAAGGGCAGATGCCAGTTCACATCGGCCAGATAGCCGGCGACGACGGTGGCCAGCACGAGGGTCAGGTTGTTGATCGCCGAACTGTAGCCCAGCTGGCGCACGCGGTAATCGCCCGTGAAGTAATCGACCACAAGTCCCGTCGAAAGCGGAATCACCATGCCTGCGCCGATGCCGAGAATACAGCTGATGACGATCAGCCACGCCATGCTCTTGGCAAAAATGCAGGCGACGCCGCTCAGGAAGAAGACCGCAAGTCCGACGGTGAGAATCCGGAGTTTGTCCCTGCCCACGGAGAGGCGTCCCGAAAGCAGCACGAAGGGGATGATAAGCAGCGACGGAAGCGAGGTCAGCATCTGAATTTCGAGGTCGGTGGCTTTGGGAAATATCCGGTTCAGATCCCCCAGAATCGGAGATATGGCAAGTCCTGGCAGCGAGGCGATCGCCGACACGGACCAGATCGCCAGCAATACCGTAAGCGTGATCGTACCTTTTCCTGTTTTGATTTTCATTGCCCGGCAGTTTACCGCCCGACACCGCAACTGTTATACCAAACAACAACAGGCCGGCATGTTGCCGGCCCGTTGTCTTGTCTTGCATATCGGTCGTCTACAGATTCTTCACCTTCACGCAGCGCACCTGCATGCCGTTGGCGCGGGCATACGCTTCGGCAGGCGCGATGCCGCCCGTCCCGGTGAGCTTCTCGTACCAGAAATGAAGCGCGTGCGACTGCGTGCCGTTCACGGCGGTAGTCCAGTAAAGTCCCTCCCAAGGCTGCGCGATATCCGCACGGGTATACAACTTCATCTTCGCTTCATCCTTCGGAATATAAATATTCTGAATCTTGCCGTCGTCGTAGCGGCGGCGTCCGCCGCCCATGAAGAACGATTCGGCTTTTCCGTCGGTCAGCGTCCAGCCGAATTTCTCCTCGTCGCCCGCGGCGGGAGTTCCGACGATCTCAAGCCCGGCAAAAGCGGCCGAAGGAGCGACGCGCCAGCCGTAGGGGCAGGGGTCGTTCACGCTCTTTGCGCCGGCATCGCCGTCCGACGACCAGCCGGCATCGGACTTGCTCCAGAGCCAGTCGTTATTCGACTCGGCGACGCCCGTAACAAAGGTAAGCGGGTGTTTGACGGCATAATCCATCGTTCCGGTCTCGGCACTCGACGCGACCATCGTCACATAGGTGCGGCTGCCGCTGTCGTTGTACATCGCGGCGCCCTGACCGCTGGAGATCTTATAGGTGCTCGGCCCGATGAACGGATCCTTGCGGCCCCACTGGTAATAAAGACCGTAGGAGGCCAGTATCTCGGACGTCGTCGCATTGCCGTTGGCCAGCGCGCCCAGATTGCGGGTCATCATCGTATAGCCGTTCAGCTCGACCGAAGCGTTTTCGCCTTCGGGATCGTAGTCCGTCGCCCAGACGTGCCAGCTCCAGATCAGTTCGTCGTTGGCATCGTAAGCGCCGATCACGGCGTTGCCCTTGAGGATCTTATTGCTGTCTTCGGTGTCGGCTCCGATGTAGAACGACGCCTTGCCGTTCTCCATCTGCAGATACTGCACCAGTCCCGACGCAGATTTCCAGATAACGCCCAGATGATCCGTCGCCAGCGGCGAACCGTCGCCTTTGTGCATGACGTCGAACAGGTAGTTGGTCTCTTTCACGGATGCCATATAACTGTTGGCCACGCCCGCCGCGCTCAGGTCCACGGTCTTTACGACGCCGACGAAAAGCACGCCCGAAACGCTCGTCCCGCCCGGAGTGACCCCGGCCAGCACGACCGTACCCGATTCGACGGCCGTACCCTTTTCGAGTGCCGTGGCCGAAGGAGCTATGACCGTAAGCATGCCCGTGGTTTGGTCGAGCATCGGCTCGTCCCAGCCCGTGGGCTGGCTCGTAACGGAGAGCGTCTTGATGTTCCGCAGGGTGAAGCCCACTGTAGCCATGCCGCTCGGCGCGTCGATGAAGACCGCAGGTTTGTCGAACGATACGGCGCCCGAATCCTTGTCCTTACTGCACGACACGGCAAACGCCGCCGCAGTCACGACCACGGCTATCAGTTTTACGAATCCTTTCATATTGCCCAAATTTACTTTATGTCAGTTTAAAAAATCTCTGCAAAGATACCAAAAAGCGGGATAAATCCTATAAAGGCATCCCAAATATTTCATCCGTCGGGATTTGGGAATAATTATTGCCGCCTACACCCAAACGAAATATAAACTCAAATAGTATGTCCAACATGTCCAATTTGAAAATTGAAACGGGAAGCTCCCCCGCAGAGGAGCGGTTCAGCATCACCGTAACCGAAACAGGCCCCTATCTGGTATACGGGCGGCCGCCGCTGGCCGAACAGTTCATCATGCCCGACGAGTCCAACGACAGCTGGTATTTTCAGGAGGGCAGGCACTTCTCGACCGAATCGGAACCCACGGCGCTATGCCGCTGCGGAGCCTCCCGCCGCAAGCCCTACTGCGACGGCAGCCATGAAAAAGCCAGCTGGGATCCGCGGCTCACGGCGCAGCGGGATGCGCTGCTCGACAATGCCGAAGTGATCGACGGCGGCACGCTTCAGATGACGGACAACGAAAAATACTGCGTCTTCGCACGCTTCTGCCACCCGCACGGCGACGCATGGTCACTCACCGAGCAGTCCGACGATCCCGAAGCGCGCAGGCTGGCCGTCCGCGAAGCTTCGATGTGTCCCAGCGGCCGTCTCATGGCATGGGACAAAGAGACGATGAAACCCTATGAATTCCGGTTCGAGCCGAGTCTCGGCCTGATCGAAGACATTACGATCGGCGCCAGCGGCGGTTTGTGGATACGCGGCGGCATTCCCATGCGGCGCGAAAACGGGCAGACGTACGAAATCCGCAACCGCGTCGTCGCATGCCGCTGCGGACAGTCGGCCAACAAGCCTTACTGCGACGGCACGCATGCCGCAATCAAGTGGCGGGACGAACTCAACGGCGAACCGGTCGGCGAAACGCTCCCCGAAGAGGTGTACTGAACCGGCGGCGACGGGACGGAGGCTTCCGCGCCGTAACGCCCCCGGCATCCGAAACGGGAAATCCGGCACCCGGCTCCGGCGTTATCCGGCAGGGCCGCCTGCAATCCCGCCACAACATCTTCCACGATACGGAAAGAGAGGACCGTCCCGTACGGTCCTCTCTTCGTATTTCAATCCGGCACAATCCCGGAAACGCAGATTCCCGCAGGCTTTCCGGCCTTGCGGGAATGCGCCTCTGTCATTTACAGAGAAAGTCGATGTAATCGACGATAGCCTTGCTGCAGACCGGACAGAACTCGTCCGTTTTGTGCAGGTTGTTCATCAGGCAGTTCCGCCACGGGCGGTAGACGCCCTCGGCGGCATACCCGCCGCCTTCGAAAACGCCCACGACACCGTCGTACTCCTCTGTGTCGGGCGTCGGGACGGGAGTTCCCTCCGCCACCATCCGGCTCCAGAATTTATCCCCGAACCCGACGAGCGTCGTCAGGTTGGGTTCCCACGGTTCGATACTTTTCGCGTACATATCATCATAGGAGGTCGTGCCGACATATTCGTCGCCCAACCCCAGCAGCAGATGGCCGAACTCGTGGACATGGATTTTTCCGGTGCGTGTGGGGTGGTGCGCGGCGCTGATGCCGTAAAAGTTGAAAATGCCGCCGCCACCGTATTTCTGGGTGTTCGAAAGCACATAGATATAATCGTAAGGCACATGCGCCGCCATGTCGCGCAGACGCTGGAAATCGGTCACCATCTGGTAGCGTTCCGAATCGAAGGTGTAGAAACTCGCGCCGCAGGCCGTATTGCGCCAGACGTTTTCACCGGGGATGGTCACGCCCGAATCGTCGGAGGGAGCCCACACGGCGCGGACGTTGAAGCGCGCGGCGTTCTCCTTATAGGGCGAATAGCTGAAAAATTCGTCGGCGAACGTGCGGCAGGCCGACTCGAATTTGGCCCGCTCGCCGGCACCGTAGCCCTCAGGCAGCAGGACGATGTCCACACGCTGCGCCGAATTGCCGGAATACATCACCTCGAACGTCTCGCAGTGGGGCGTGAACCGCTCGATAAAATAGGAATCGGGGTCGATATTCTGGCTGAAACGCTTCTCGAAACGCCCTTTGCCGTTGCGGGTGAAAATCTCGATCCGGCACGGACGTTTGGGATAGGGGAACACCACCGATTCGGGATAGGAGCGGCGCACGCTGTCGGCTTCGGGCGTACTCTGCCACTCGTTGAAAAGCGTGCAGAAGCCGCGGGAATAGATCTCCCGGCCCGACGCCCGGTCCACGATGCGGAAAAACTGGTTGCCGTATCCGGTCGTATCGACCAGCGAGACCTTCGACCCGGCCCAGTAAGGCTCCTCCTTCAGCGCGTCGAAGAAATACTCCTCCGAGCGGCTGTCTCCGGCGTGATAGTAGTCGAAGCGCATCGTTTTGTCGAAAAAACAGTCGGCGAACGGCGTCTGCGCAGCGGCGGAGACGCCGGCTCCGAGAAACAGCAAAATAAAAATCTTCTTCATGGTTCGCAGCATTTCAGGGCGACAAAAAAGGGGTACGCACAGACGTACCCCCGAATCGGCCCGTTACGGGTTATTTCTTCTCCGGCCGTGCGATCGTCTCGCGCATCGTCGTGTCGGCCATGATGTTTTTCATTTTGTAGTAATCCATGATCCCCAGATTGCCGTTGCGGAACGCTTCGGCCATGGCCAGCGGCACCTCGGCTTCGGCGAGAATCACCTTGGCGCGGGCGTCCTGCGCCTTGGCCTTGTTTTCCTGTTCCAAGGCGACAGCCATGGCGCGGCGCTCCTCGGCCTTGGCCTGCGCGATGTTCTTGTCGGCCTGCGCCTGATCCATCTGCAGCTGGGCGCCGATGTTCTTGCCCACGTCGATATCGGCGATGTCGATCGAAAGGATTTCGAACGCCGTGCCGGCGTCGAGTCCCTTTTCGAGCACCACGCGGGAAATCGAATCGGGATTCTCCAGCACGATCTTATGCGAAGCCGCCGAACCGATCGACGAGACGATACCCTCGCCGACACGCGCCAGCACGGTCTCCTCGCCGGCGCCGCCGACCAGCTGTTTGATATTGGCGCGCACCGTAACGCGGGCCTTGGCGATCAGCTGGATGCCGTCCTTGGCGACGGCCGCTACGGGCGGCGTGTTGATGACCTTGGGGTTCACCGACATCTGCACGGCTTCGAACACGTCGCGGCCCGCGAGGTCGATGGCCGTGGCCATCTTGAAGTCGAGCATGATGTTGGCTTTCTGGGCCGATACCAGTGCATGCACGACGCTGGTGACGTTGCCGCCCGCGAGGTAATGGGCCTCCAGTTCGTTGGGATCGAGACTCAGGCCGGCTTTCGTGCTCTCGATCATCGAAGAGACGATCGTCGAGGGCGGCACCTTGCGCCAGCGCATCAGGATAAGCTGCAGCAGGCTGATCCTCACGCCCGACACCAACGCCGAGAACCAGAGTCCTACGGGTATAAAATAGAAGATGAGCCAGATCGCAAAGAGGCTCACGAAAATTATAAGAACGATCAATCCACCCTGAAAATCCATAGTTTTTTGTTTTTATTTGGTTGTTTTTACGATGACGCTGAAATTTTCGAACCCGACGACTTCGATCTCCTTCCGGGGGTCCACATAGGCGCCCAAGGATTTGGCCTCATAAGTCCGTCCGTTCACCTCGATCTTGCCCATCGGCGAAAGGCGCGAGAGGGTCGTGCCGCGGTCGCCGACGCTCAGCTCCTGTTCGGGCAGGGTAGGCATGCTCGACGAATTGATTTTCTGTTTGAGCGAGAAGCGCTGCCACGTTTTGGCGCGCAGCGAAACGACAGTGGCGATCAGCGACAACACCAGAATAACCAGCACGACCACCGAACCGGCCACGGGGCCGAGATCGCGGAATGCGAGGTAGATCGAACTGCCGTAGCAGACCAGCGCCAGAATCGCGCCGATCGACACGCCCGGCAGCAGGACCAGCTCCGCCACCAGAAAGAGCAGGCCGAAAAAGATGAGGAGTACAATATAGAACATCGTCATAGGGAAGTTGTTGAATATTGGACTAAAGATAGGAATTAAAATCAATTATTCCGCAATTTCAGCGACTTTTATTTCCAAAGCCGGGTCGGTCTGCGTCACCGCGGCCGCCACGCGGTCGGCCACGGCCTTGTCGTCGAACGTCCCGACGACGAAGAGCTGCTGTCCCACGCGCGAAAGCTCGCACCCCTCGGCCGTATCCGTAATCGCTGCCTTCACCGCGTCGGAAAGCGCTTCGGAGCTGACGATCTCGACCCGGTAGGCGATATGCTGCGCTTCGGGGTCCTTCGAAAGATTGCGGTACTCGCCGTCGGTCCACACGACGATTTCGGGGCGGACGAAACCGCGGGCCTTCAGCAGCTTTTGGGCCGCTTCGGCCTCCTCCCTCGTGGCGAAACCTCCGGCGTAGTAACACCATTTCCTGTCATCGTTGACCAGATAGGAGAGCGGGTAAGCGCCCCGGAAGGTCGATACGGCGCGCTTGGTATTGAACGTGCCGAGCAGGATGCGGTATATCGTCCCGTGCTCGTAGACCTTGCATTCGGGAATGGGGTGCTGATAGCTGTACTTCGGCGTCGAGGAGAAGGAAACGCTGTCGTAATCGAGGAAATAACGCTCTGCGACGTCGATCCGGGGCAGCCGGAAGTCGATGCCCTCCAGCTGCGCCATCACGCCCCGCAGCGAATCGCGCGCGGAGGTCAGCCCCAGCATATCGGCCACGGAGGTTTCATACCCGACGAGCACCTTCTTGCGCAGGAAATAGTCGGTCACGGCGTCCGAAGCGGTCTCGCCGCGCAGTTCAGAGAGCTGACGGGCGGCCTCCGAGAGCCGCTCCTCCTCGCGGGAAAGAATCGCGTCCCGCCCCAGCTTGTCCATCAGGTAGCCGTAAGCATAGCTCTTGTTGTCGAAGATGTAGTTCCATGCGTCGGAGAGCGAATCGGCCAGCACGCGGTTGAAGCCCTGCAGAGTCTTGTATTTGTCGTAAATCTCCGCCGCATCGGCTTCGGCCTGAGCCGCGGCGTAGGCTTCGGCCAGCTCGGAAATCGTGCCGTAATTGGCAAAATAGCGGTTCACGTAATCCACGGCATCGAATTCCAGCCGCTGCGCTTCGACGAGCGCGGCATAGTCGGCCTCCGGGAGCTGTTCCCGGAAATAGGGATTGCTGACCAGATTGCGCACCTTGAGCGAATCGGGAATCTCCGCCGCCGGATTTTCCGCGGCAAGCCCCGCCGGCTGCGACGCCGCGCCGTTCAGGTTGGCGAGCACCCACTCCTGCTCGATGGTGTTGATACGGTCGATCAGGCGGCCCTTGGCATTGCGGATTTCGAATATCCGGCTTTCGAGCTGCAGAATATCCTGCGAATACTGCTGGCGGGCCGCCGGGTTCTCGCGCAGCTGCCGCCGGGCGCGTTCCACGGCATTGACGATCGAATCTTCGCGCATCTGCAGCTGCGCATCCTCGCGCAGAAGCGACATATACTCCTCGTTGCTTTCGAGCCCCGCGATGCGGGCTTCGACTGAAAGCTGCTGCGCACGCAGGCTTCCGGCGCCCAGAAGCGCCGCGAACAGAAACAATATGCAAGTTTTACGAACCAACATTCCGGTTACCTCCACCATTTAATGAAAAAGAGTTGTATAAGCCCGAAAATCTCCAGACGCCCCAGAAGCATCAGCAGCGAACTGGATATCTTGAAAACGCCCGGCACGGACGAAAAATTATCCATCGCCCCGACTTGGCCGAATCCGGGACCGACATTGCCGATCGAAGCCACCGAGCCGGAGAAGCTGGTCATCAGATCGACGCCGAACATCGTCCCCAGCACCGTGCCGGCGAGAATCAGCATCAGGTATGCGACGATAAATATCATGACCGAATGGAGCGCTTCGTTCTCCTGAATGACCCCGTCCAGCTTGATGCGGATGATCGCGTTGGGGTGCTGCTGCTGGCGCAGGCGCGTGCGCATCATCTTCATCGCCAGCACCAGCCGGTTGGTCTTGATGCCGCCCGCGGTGGAACCCGCGCAGGCACACACGATCGAACCGAAAATCAGCAGGATAACCGCAAACGACGTCCATTGGTTGGAGTCGGCCGTGGCGAATCCCGTCGTCGTAACAAGCGACACGAACTGGAAAAGCGCATGATGGAACGCGGCCGAAAACGTAGGGTATATGTTGGCGGCGAAGAGACTGACGGCGATCAGCAGGCCGCCGCCCAGCAGCATGACGAGGTACCAGCGCGTCACCTCCGAACGGAATATGTTGTTGCGTTTGCCGGTCACCGTCGCATAGATCAGTCCGAAGTGGATACCCGCCGTAGCCATGGCGAAGATCAGGATCGTATCGATCATCGGACTGTTGAAATAGGCGATGCTGGCGTTCTTGGTCGAGAAACCGCTCGTGGCGCACGCCGACATGGCGTGGCAGAGCGAATCGAACCAGTTCATGCCCGCCATTTTGAGCAGCACCGTCGTCAGCACCGTAAGCCCCACATAGACTACCAGCAGTATCTGCACGATGATCTGGGTCCGGTAGCGGTAATTATCCTTGGCCAAGGTCGAAAGCTCGACGCTCGACAGCGTCATCTTGTTGCGCCCCAGCGAGGGGAGGATCAGCAGGGCGAACATGACTACGCCCATACCCCCGATCCACGTCGAGGACATGCGCCAGAACTGCAGCCCCCGCGGCAGCACCTCGATATCGTTCAGGATCGTCGATCCGGTCGTCGTAAAGCCCGAAACGCTTTCGAACCAAGCGTTCACCAGACTGAACTCCCCGCCCCAGATCAGGTAGGGGAACATGCCGACCAGACAGGCGACCAGCCACGAGCCGACCACGATGCAGAATCCCTCCTTGTTGGTGATCTGCTGCGTACGTTCGACGAAGATCAGCGGAAACGCCCCCAAGAGGGCCGTGAGCAGCGACGCGAGCAGCAGGGGATAGAACGCCGAATCCATGCCGCTGACAAAGGAAATCCCCGCCGACAACAGCATGAACAGCGCGATGAAAAGCATCACGACCCCGACATATCGCAAAACCACGTCTACTCGCATCGCAATCAGGATTTTGGCTGCTTGGAAACGGTTATCAGGGTCTCGATCTTCTCCTTCAGCTCCAAGACCTCGTCCTTGCAGTCGGCCTTGACGGCGAACGGCACGCGGAACGAGAGGTAGTCGCCCAGCCCCTTGTTCATCCGGATGATGGGGTTGACGCAGTAGACCGACATGAAGTAGTAGAGCATCAGCACGATGGCGATCATCACCACGAGCGAGATCAGCACCGGCGTAACGGCCCGGTAGGCGTTTTTCTTCATCTGCTCGGCACGCGGAGCCAGCGAACTCTGCGTCGAAGTCATATAGTTCTTGATGGCAGCGGTCAGACGGCCGTAGAGGACTTCGTATTCGCTGTCATACCAGCTGCGGCCCACCGAATCGGGCGCGGCCGGATTCGCCGCGGCATGCGCTCCGAAAGCGAGGTAGTTGTCGGTCAGCAGGCGCAGCTCGGTCGTCGCGAAAGCCAGCGAGTCGAGAAACGACTTGTCGAGGGCTTCGCTCTGGGCCACGAGCAGCGTGTTCTCCAACCGCTCCATACTCGACCGGCAAAGGCTGTCGTAGGAGTTGTCTCCGAACACCGAAAGGCGGATAAGCGCCACGTTCTGCTCATAGGCGGCGTCGAGCATCTCCTTGGCCAGCTCGATATTACGCTTGTTGGCCTTGAGGATTTCGCCCGTATCGCGGCTCAGGTGGCTCAGTTCCACGAACGAGACCATCCCCGAAAAAAACAGCAGGCAGACGATACTCAAAAAACCGATCGTCACTCTTCTGCGCATACCCGTCATACTTCTTTTGATTTTATCAATGCAAATATAGTGAATTAATCGAGAATATCACCCATCAGATCGTGAGATTCGTCCATCGCCCCGAAGCGCACCCGGCAAATGGCGTTGATGCGCGTCCGGTCGTAGGGGGCCTTCACCCGGCGGTAGCTGCCCGTATAGCCGAACATCATGCCGCCGCGCAGGGTGCTTTCGAACAGCACGGTATCCTCGGAACCGACGGCTTTGGCGCAGAATGCGCCGTGCAGCCGCCCGCAAAGTTCTTCCAGTTCGGCGACGCGGCGCGTCGCCACCGACGGCTGCACCTTGCCGGGCATATCGACGGCAGGCGTTCCGGGACGCTCCGAAAAAGGAAATATGTGAAGGAAAGCGGGCTTGAGTCCCTCCAGAAAATCGTACGTCGTGCGGAAATCCTCCTCGGTTTCGCCGGGAAAGCCGACGATGACGTCGATGCCGATGAAGGCGTCGGGCATCAGCGCCCGCACGGCGGCGATGCGGTCGGCGAAACGCGCCGTGGTATAGCGGCGGCGCATCAGTCCGAGAATTTTGTCCGAGCCGCTCTGGAGCGGAATATGGAAGTGATGCTGGAATTTAGGTGACGCGGCGCAAAACGCTATGATTTCGTCCGTTAGAAGATTAGGTTCGATGGACGAAATCCGGTAGCGTTCGATGCCTTCGACTTCGTTGAGCGCACGCAGCAGGTCGATGAAACGCTCGCCCGTCGTACGGCCGAAATCCCCCGTGTTGATTCCCGTGATGACGATCTCCTTCTGTCCGGCCGCGGCGATCTGGCGGGCTTCGGCGACGAGGTCCGCGATCGGCATATTGCGGCTGCCGCCGCGGGCATAGTGGATCGTACAGTAGGCGCACTTGTAGTCGCAGCCGTCCTGCACCTTGAGGAAAGCGCGCGTGCGGTCGCCGCTCGAAAAGGCCGCAAAGAACGAAGTGAGCGATTCGGTATCGCAGCTGTAGATCTGCGCACGGCCCTTGCCGGAGAGTTCAACCACCCGTTTATATAACATTCCTTTATCATTATTGCTCAGCACGATACCAACACCTTCGATCGCCGCTATTTCCTGCGGTTTGAGCTGCGCGTAACAGCCCGTCACGGCGATGATGGCACCGGGATTGCGGCGGTGGAGTTTGCGGATCAGGTTGCGGCATTTCTTGTCGGCGTGTTCCGTGACCGAACAGCTGTTGATGACGCATATGTCGGCCTCGGCGTCGGGTGCGACGCGCACGAAACCGCCGCGCTCGAACTCCCGCGCGAGGGTCGAGCTTTCCGAAAAGTTGAGTTTGCAGCCGAGGGTGTGGAAATTTACTCTGCGTTGTTGCATAAATTGTCGTTATTTACCGGGCGAAATTACGAAAACTGTGCGAAAAGGGAGGGCTTTTCCGAGAAAAAAGCGTAAATTTGCGCGCAATATAAGGAACGAGGCATGGAATTTTTCAGCGACCTGATTCAATACGGCTACTTGTCGAACGCGCTGGCGGCGTGTGTCCTTTCGGGCATAACGTGCGGCGTGATAGGCACCTATGTCGTATGCCGCCGGATGGTTTTCCTCGCCGGAGGCATCACGCATTCCTCGTTCGGCGGACTGGGCATCGCGTTTTACCTCGGCACCGACCCGATCGCCGGGGCGATGATCTTCGCCGTACTCTCGGCGCTGGGCATCGAATGGGCCGGCAGCAGGGGCCGCATCCGCGAAGATTCGGCCATCGGCATCATCTGGTCGGTGGGCATGGCCGTCGGCGCGCTCTTCATGAGCCTGCGGCCGGGCTACACGTCGGGCGATCTCTCCGCATACCTGTTCGGCAGCATCGTCACCGTGACACACGGCGACGTCGCGGCGCTGACCGCTCTGACGCTGTTCATCATCGCCGGAGCGCTGCTATGGCTGCGGCCGGTGATGTACGTGGCCTTCGACCGCGATTTCGCCCGCAGCCGGGGCATTCCGACCCGCGTGATCTCCTACGTGATGGCGGCGCTGATCGCCGTGACGATCGTCCTCTCGATCCGCATCATGGGAATCGTCCTGCTGATTTCGCTGCTCACGATGCCCGTTGCCATCGTCAATTCGCTCTCGCGCTCGTACCGGACCATCGCGCTCTGCGCGCCGCTGGTCGCCGTGGCGGGCAACGTCGCCGGACTCGTCGCAAGCTACAATTTCGAAGTTCCGCCCGGAGCAGCCATAATATTTACACTCACTCTTACGCTTATTGCAGTAAAACTATTACCTTTGCGTAACAAAAAAGCCGGTGCCGCCGCATGAAAACCATCCATAAACTCGTACTGAAAGCCTACTTGGGGCCGATGGTCCTCACGTTTTTCATCGTGATGTTCGTCCTGATGATGAACATCGTGTGGCGTTACATCGACGAGCTGGTGGGCAAAGGACTCAGCGCAGGCATCATCATCGAGCTGATGACCTACTTCATGGCCAACATGATCCCGCTGGGACTGCCGCTGGCCATGCTGCTGGCGGCCATCATGACCATGGGCAATCTGGGCGAGAACTACGAGCTGCTGGCCATGAAGTCGGCCGGCATGTCGCTCATACGCATCACCAAGCCGCTGATTATTCTGGTAAGCCTGATCTCCGTGGGCAGCTTCTTCATCGGCAACAACCTCGTGCCGTACGCCAACAAAAAGGTGTTCAGCATCCTGTACGACATCCGCCAGCAGAAACAGAGTCTCGAATTTCAGGACGGACTGTTCTTCAACGGCATCGACAACATGTCGATCCGCGTCAGCAGGCAGGAGCCCGAAACGCATCTGCTGCACGACGTGCTGATATACGACAACCGCGCGGCCAACGGCGACATGAACACCATCGTGGCCGATTCGGGATACATCCGTCTTTCGGACGACAAGAAATACCTGCTGGTGACGCTTTTCAACGGCGAGACCTACGAGCAGACCCGCAGCAGCCAGTGGTTCACCCAGAGCAAACTGCGCCACCACATCTTCGAGAAGCAGGATCAGGTGATCCCGATGGAGGGCTTCGCGATGGGCCGCACCGACGCCAACCAGTTTTCGAACAGCCAGACGAAGAATATCAACGAGCTGCAGCACGACATCGACTCGCTCGAAAAAATGGTGAACAGCGCGACGACGCGCTCGTACGAACCGCTGCTCAAGGAGCAGATTTTCTCCCGCGACAACTCGGTGCTCCCGCAGCCCGACAGTCTCCGCATCGACAAGAGCCGGTTCCGCGACATGGCGGCGATGGACTCCATCGCTACGCTGCAGATGCGGGAAAAGGAGCGCGTATGGAATCAGGCGCGCACGCTGGCCAAGAACTCCCGCAACATGTTCTCGTTCGACGAGTCGGCGGCAAAAGAGGCGCTCAACCAGCTCTACCGCAGCAAAGTCGAATGGCACAAGAAGATGTCGCTGCCGGTGTCGATCATGATCTTCGTCCTGATCGGCGCACCGCTCGGCGCCATCATCCGCAAGGGCGGACTGGGACTTCCGGTCGTCGTGTCGATCATCTTCTTCGTGATCTACTACATCATCAGCCTGTCAGGCGAGAAACTGGCCAAGGAGGGGAGCTGGGACGCCGTATACGGCATGTGGCTCTCGACGTTCATCCTCACGCCCATAGCGATCTACCTGACCTACAAGGCCACGAACGACTCGGCGCTGCTCGACACGGACTGGTACGCCGGAAAATTCAAGGCGCTCTACGAACGCATGCGACCCGCGATCAACAAATTGAAAAACGCTATAAAACTCAAACGAAATGGCAAAAAGCACGATTCTGAATAGTGTGGAAGAGGTTATCGAAGATTTCCGCAACGGCAAAATAGTGATCGTCGTCGATGACGAAGACCGCGAAAACGAAGGCGACTTCATCGTAGCGGCGGAGAAAATAACCCCCGAAATCGTGAATTTCATGCTCAAGGAGGGCCGCGGCGTACTCTGCGCACCGCTTTCGGAGGACCGCTGCGCCGAACTCGGCCTTAACATGATGGAGGAGAACAACACCTCGCTGCTGGGAACTCCCTTTACCGTGACCGTCGATCTGCTGGGCCACGACTGCACCACGGGCGTCTCGATCCACGACCGTGCGGCGACGATCCGCGCACTGGCCGACCCGGCCACGCGGGCCACGGACTTGGGCCGTCCGGGACATATCAACCCCCTGCGCGCACGCCAGAAAGGCGTACTCCGCCGTCCGGGACATACCGAAGCGGCGATCGACCTTGCGCGGCTGGCAGGCTTGCAGCCCGCGGGCGCGCTGATCGAAATCATGAACGAAGACGGCACGATGGCCCGTCTGCCGCAGTTGGTCGAGATCGCCAAGAAATTCGACCTCAAAATCATCTCGATCGCGTCGCTGATCTCATACCGGCTGAAGGAGGAATCCATCGTCGAGAAGGGCGAAACCGTGGACCTGCCGACCGCATGGGGCGATTTCCGCATCACGCCGTTCCGCCAGAAGAGCAACGGGCTGGAGCATGTGGCGCTGACCAAAGGCGAATGGACCGAGGACGAACCGGTGCTGACCCGCGTACACTCGTCATGCGCCACGGGCGACATCTTCGGCTCGTGCCGCTGCGACTGCGGCGATCAGTTGCACGAAGCGATGCGCATGATCGAAAAGGAGGGTAAGGGCGCGATCATCTACCTCCAGCAGGAGGGACGCGGCATCGGACTCTGCAACAAAATCAAGGCATACAAGCTTCAGGACGAGGGACTGGACACCGTGGACGCCAACGTGCAACTGGGCTTCGGCGTGGACGAGCGCGACTACGGCATCGGCGCGAGCATCATCCGCGAAATGGGCATCAAGCACATGCGGCTGATGACCAACAACCCGCTCAAAAGGGCCGGGCTGGAGGGCTACGGACTGCGGATCGACGAGATCGTGCCGGTGGTCATCGCCCCCAACGAGCACAACCTGCGCTACCTGAAGACCAAGGAGGAGCGCATGCACCACACGCTCGGACTGGACAAGAAATAACCCGGCTCAGAAGGCCCGCATTACGCACAAGAGACGAAGCATAACATACGAAGAACAATGAATCCGAAAGAGCTGCGCATCGTATTTATGGGTACGCCCGAATTCGCCGTACCGTCCCTCCGGGCGCTGGTCGCCGGGGGCTACAACGTCGTGGCCGTGGTCACGACGCCCGACAAACCCGCCGGACGGGGCCAGAAACTGCATCAGAGCGAGGTTAAGCTGGCCGCGCTCGAACTGGGACTTCCGGTATTGCAGCCCGAAAAGCTGAAAGCGCCGGAGTTCGTCGAAGCCATGCAGGCGCTGAAACCCGATCTGGGGATCGTCATCGCGTTCCGCATGCTTCCCGAAGTGATCTGGGCCATGCCGCGGCTGGGAACATTCAACCTGCACGCCTCGCTGCTTCCGCAGTACCGCGGGGCCGCGCCGATCAACTGGGCCGTCATCAACGGAGAAACAGAGACCGGCGTCACGACGTTCCTGCTCAACCACGAAATAGACAAAGGCGCGATCATCGCGCAGGTGCGCGTGCCGATTCTTCCGAAAGACAACGTGGGCACGATGTACGACAGACTGATGCACACCGGAACGGCGCTCGTGACCGAGACCGTGGACCGCATCGCCGCAGGGGATATTCAGCCCATGGAGCAGACGGGAATCGACGAGAGCCGCCTGCATCCTGCGCCCAAGATCTTCAAGGAGGACTGCCGGATCGACTGGTCGTGGGAGGGACGGCGGATCGTGAACTTCGTACGCGGGCTTTCGCCCTATCCGGCCGCATGGACCGAAATGCGCAAAGAGGGCGAAACGGCATCCCTCACGGCGAAAATTTATGCGGCGGCGTTCGAAGGGGCGGCGCACAACAAAGCGGCAGGAACCGTCGAAAGCGACGGACGCACCTTTATCCGCGTGGCATGCGCCGACGGGTGGATCACCCTCGGCGAGTTGCAGATAGCCGGTAAAAAACGGCTTCCGGTGCGCGAGCTGCTGCTCGGACTGCGGGACATCGGACAGTACCGGTTTCAGAAATAACCTCATCCGGCGATCGGCAGGAATATATCAATAAAAAAGGGGCTTGCGCAAGCCCCTTTCGATTATCCTTTGATTTCGTATCCTTTGCCGAGTTTCTTTTCGATCTCTTCCTTCGGCAGCGGGCGCGTACAGAAGAACCAGTCGTAGCACTTCACGCCTTCAGGCTGGTCGTTCATGTCCTCGCCCTTCATCGGAACGATCACCTCGTCGCCCGGACGCCAGTCGGCCGGCATCGCCACGCCGAACGCGTCGATGGCCTGCAAGCCCACCAGCACGCGCTTGATTTCGTCGAAATTGCGGCCCAGCGCCAGCGGATAATAGATCATCGCCCGCAGCACGCCCTTGGGATCGACGAAGAACACGGCGCGCACGGCAGCGGTCTGGCTTTCGCCGGGCTGGATCATGCCGTAGAGATTGGCAACCTTCATCGACACGTCGTCGATAATCGGAAATTCCACCTTTATATCCTTCATGCCCTTGTATTCGATCTTTTCGCGGATCGTGCGCAGCCACGCGATATGGCTGTTGCGGCTGTCCACCGAAAGACCGATCAGCTCGCAGTTCAGCGCCTTGAACTCCGCAGTGCGGGCGCCGAAAGTAAGCACCTCCGAGGTGCAGATAGGCGTGAAATCGGCAGGGTGGCTGAAAAGAATCACCCATTTGCCTTTGTAATCGGCCGGGAAGCTGACCTTCCCCTGCGTCGTCATCGCTTCGAATGCCGGAACGGGTTCGCCCAGACGCGGCAGTTGCTGTTCGTTCTTGTCCATAACTGAATGATTTAATGTATATGTCCGGGCACGCAAAGTTGATGCCCTGCAGACTAAACATCGGGATTACGTCTACCAATTTACTGTTTTTCGGGAGATTATCCTAATTTGCATTGCCCGTTTCGCGCTCCAGCGCGAATGTGTCTATACAAACAACGTTTTTGAATATCCGGGCGAAGGGACTGTGATCCGGACCGAAAAAAGCCGCCCGGATTTCTCCGGGCGGCTTTTCCATAAGCGTCGCTGCGGTCAGCGGATCTTCTTGATGATCTCGCCGCCGTGATGGATGGCTTTCTCGTTTTCGGGAAGCATCTTCCAAGCGCGTTCGGGAAGCGATTTCTTGAGGCCGACCATCACGTTCTCCATTTCGACCACGGGGCGCACCTTGAGGTAGCCGCCGAGGATCATCGTGTTGAAGAGTTTGGCTTGTCCCATTTTGGCGCATTCGGCCGTGGCGTCGATCGAGTAAACCTCGATGTCGGTACGCACAGGGTGGCGCGTGATGCCGTTGGTATCGTAGATCAGCACGCCGCCCGGTTTTACCATTGGTTCGAATTTCTCCATCGACTGCTGATTCAGGATGATCGCCGTATCGAATTCATGGGCGATAGGCGACGAAATCTTCCGGTCCGAAAGGATCACCGTCACGTTGGCCGTGCCGCCGCGCATTTCGGGACCGTAAGAGGGCATCCACGTAACTTCGAAATCCTGCATGACGCCCGAATAGGCCAGTATCTTGCCCATCGAGAGGACGCCCTGTCCTCCGAATCCTGCGATAATTAAAGTCTCTTTCATATCGGTCCTCTTATTTTACGTCCTTGATATCGCCCAGCGGATAGAAGGGCAGCATGTTCTGCTCAAGCCACTCGTTCGACGCGACGGGCGAAAGTTTCCAGCCGCTGTTGCAGGTCGAAACGACCTCGACCAGCGAGAAGCCTTTGCCGGCCATCGAATTCTCGAACGCCTTGCGGATCGCCTTCTTGCACTTGCGCACGTTGGCCGGCGTATGCACGCTCTGGCGCGTGATGAAAGTAGCGCCGTCGAGGTGGGCCATCATCTCGGCGATCTTGTAGGGATAGCCGTTCAGACGCGGATCGCGGCCGTAGGGGGTCGTCGCGGTCTTCATGCCCAGCAGGGTAGTCGGAGCCATCTGGCCGCCCGTCATGCCGTAGATGGCGTTGTTGATATAGACCGCCACGACATTCTCGCCGCGGGCGGCCGCATGGATCGACTCCGCGGTGCCGATGGCCGACAGGTCGCCGTCGCCCTGATAGGTGAAGACCAGATTGCCGGGATGCAGCCGTTTGACGGCCGTAGCGACGGCCAGCGCGCGTCCGTGCGCCGCTTCGATCCAGTCGATGTCGATGTAGTTGTATGCGAATACGGAGCAGCCCACGGGCGAAACGCCCACGGTCTTCTCTTCGAGACCCATCTCTTCGATGACCTCCGCAATCAGTTTGTGTACCGTACCGTGACTACAGCCGGGGCAGTAGTGCATGACGTTGTCGGTAATGAGCTTCGGTTTGGCATAAACCAGATTCTCCTTTTTGATTTCAACCTCTGCCATAGTCTTTACTTTTTAATCAGTTTTTCCTTGAGTGCGGCAAGCACCTCGTCGGGGGCGAACATCATACCGCCCTGACGGCCGAAATGCTCGACGGGAGCCGCGCCGTTCACGGCCAGCCGAACGTCCTCGACCATCTGACCCGCATTCAGCTCGGCGGAGAGGAAGCCCTTCACGCCGCGCGCGGCCAGTTCGGCAAGCGGCTTCTTGGGGAAAGGATAGAGGGTGATCGGACGCAGCAGGCCGACCTTGAGTCCTTCGGCGCGCGCCATCTCGACCGTGGCCGAGCAGATACGGGCCGACGAGCCGAACGCCACGATGACATAATCGGCATCGTCACAGTCGATCGCTTCGTAGCGCACCTCGTTCTCTTCGAGGGCCTTGTATTTCTCCTGAAGGCGTTTGTTGATGATCTCCATCTTCTCGGACTGCAGCTCCAGCGACGTCACGATATTGCGCTGACGGTCGGCGGGTTTGCCGTAGGTCGCCCACGACTTGCACTCGGCGGCAATCTCCTCGTCGGTCTTGCGGGGACGCTGCGGCGCGAGCACCACTTTCTCCATCATCTGTCCGATGGCGCCGTCGGCCAAAATCAGCGCCGGATTGCGGTACTTGAACGCCAGATCGAACGCGACGGCCACGTGGTCGTGCATCTCCTGCACGGAATTGGGCGCCAGCACGATCAGGTGGAAGTCGCCGTGACCGCCGCCCTTGCAAGCTTGGAAATAGTCGCCCTGCGAAGGCTGGATGGTGCCCAGCCCCGGACCGCCGCGCTGGCAGTTGATAATCAGGCAGGGCAGCTCGGCGCCCGCCAGATAGCTAAGCCCCTCGGACATCAGGCTGATGCCGGGGCTAGACGAGGAGGTCATCACCCGTTTGCCGGTCGATGCGCCGCCGTAGACCATGTTGATCGACGAGATCTCCGATTCGGCCTGCAGCACGACCATGCCCGTGGTTTCCCACGGTTTGAGTTCCATCAGCGTCTCCATCACCTCCGACTGGGGCGTGATCGGGTAGCCGAAATATCCGTCGCAACCGTAACGGATCGCCGCATGGGCGATCACTTCGTTGCCTTTCATCAGTTTTACCTCTTTCTCTGCCATAGCTTACTCGATTTTTTGACGATAAACCGTGATGACGCTGTCCGGGCAAATCACCGCGCACGAAGCGCAGCCTATGCAGGCGTCGGGATTTGCCATCCGGGCCACGGGGTAGCCCTTGCTGTTCACCTCAGCCGACATGCCCAGCACATTGCACGGACACGAAGCGACGCACACTCCGCATCCTTTGCAGCGTTCCTTATCGACAACGACTGTTCCTTTTATTTTAGCCATAAGCCGTAGTTTTGTTAAGTTCCTTACAAATATATAAAAAAATCCCGAAGATTCTAAACGAATGCAACAAATCTTATCACGAAAAACGGATAAGTGAAAGCAGTGCGGCCGGAATCCAGCATCCCGAACGCACTGCACACAAAACATTTCGGAGGTTTTATTCCGCCTTGGGATCGGGTCCGTATTTATTTTCGCCCCTATGGCCGCCGATGCAGAACCAGACGAGGAAAAAGAGGCTCCACACGAAAAAGACCAGCATTACTGCAAGATAGCGATTCCGGCGCATCCGCAAAAAAAAGACAGCCTTTTCGGGCTGTCTTTCAATCGAACGCGGACGGCGGCTACTCCTCGAAGGAGTGGATCACCACGCCGGAGCGGAGTTTCGGCTCGAACCACGTCGTCTTCGGAGGCATGATGTTGCCCGTGTCGGCGATGTTGATGAGCTGCTGCATCGAGACGGGATAGAGGGCGAAAGCCGCCTTCATCTCGCCGCTGTCCACGCGGCGTTTCAGCTCGCCCAGACCGCGGATGCCGCCCACGAAGTCGATCCGCTTCGAAGTGCGCAGGTCTTTGATGTCCAGAATCCGGTCCAGCACCAGATTCGACAGCACCGTGACGTCCAGCACCCCGATCGGGTCGTTGTCGTCGTAAGTGCCGGGCTTGGCCGTCAGGCTGTACCAACGGCCGTCGAGGTACATCGAGAAGTTATGCAGTCCCGAAGGGCGGTACTCTTCGGCGCCCTTGTCCTCGACGGTGAAGTTTTCGGCCAGCTTTTCGAGCAGCTGGGCGGAGGTCAGACCGTTCAGGTCCTTCACCACGCGGTTGTAGTCGATGATGCGGAGCTGGCCCGCGGGGAAGGTCACGGCAAGGAAGTAGCAGTACTCCTCACGACCCGTATGGTCGGGATTCCTGCGCTGGCACTCCTGTCCCACACGCGCCGCGGCGGCCGTGCGGTGATGGCCGTCGGCGACGTACAGCGCCGGAATATCCTTGAAAATCTCCGTAATACGGTTGTTGGTCTTCCTGTCGCGAATCACCCACAACTTATGTCCGAAGCCGTCGGCGGCCGTAAAATCGTACTCAGGAGCGTTGTTTTCCACCACGCCGGCCACGATGGCGTCGATCTCGGCGTTGTCGGGATAGGCGAAAAACACCGGTTCGATATTGGCTTTCTGGTTGCGGACGTGGATCATGCGGTCCTCCTCCTTGTCGGGGCGCGTCAGTTCGTGCTTCTTGATCGCGCCCGAAAGGTAATCCTCGTAGTTGCAGCACATCGTCAGACCATACTGCGTACGGCCGTCCATCGTCTGCGCATAGATATAATAGTACTCTTCGGGATCCTGTTCGAGCCAGCCCTTTTCGCGCCATGCGCGGAAGTTTTCGACGGCCTTGTCGTAAACCTCCTGCGAATGTTCGTCCGCAATGGGGTCGAAGTCGATTTCGGGCTTGATGATGTGCAGCAGCGAACGCTCGGTGGCTTCGGCCTTCGCCTCGGCGGAGTTCAGCACGTCGTAGGGACGCGACGCCACCTCAGAAGCGTACTGTTTCGGGGGGCGTATTCCCCGGAAAGGTTTGATTCTTACCATATGTTATGATTCATATGTTATACACTATTTGTTCACCTGAAACCGGGTATTGCCGTTCTTGAAGAAGTCCACGATCTGATTCGCGGCGGCAAGGCCGGCGTTGATGTTGGCTTCGGCGGTCTCGGCGCCCATCTTCTTCGCCGTGGCGAACACCCGCCTGCCGAATTTTTCGTTCAGCTCGGACTGGATGCCGGCGGCGATGTCGGTAATGTATTTCAAGTCTTCGCGTTCGGTCAGGGCCTTCATCACTCCCTGCTCGTCAATCACCTCCTTGCGGGCGGTATTGACCAGCGTCGCGCCCTTGGGCATCGACATCAGCAGGTCGTAGCCGATCGAGCCTTTGGTCTGCTCCGTCGCGGGGATATGCAGCGAGAGGTAGTCCGAGTTCTTATACAATTCTTCGACCGAATTCACTTTTTTCACGCCGTCGGCCTCGAAAACGGCCGAATCGGTGATAAAAGGATCGTAGGCGATCACGTTCATGCCCATCGCCTTGCCCTTGCGGCCCACCAGCCGGCCCACGTTGCCGTAAGCATGGATACCGAGGGTCTTGCCCTGAATCTCGGAACCCGTGCCGGGCGTGAAGCCGTTGCGGGCCATGAAAATCATCATGGCGAGCGCCAGTTCGGCCACGGCGTTGGAGTTCTGGCCCGGAGTGTTCATCACCACGATGCCGCGTGCGGTAGCCGCCGCGAGGTCCACGTTGTCGTAACCGGCACCGGCACGCACCACGATCTTGAGGTTCCGCGCCGCTTCGATGACTTCGGCCGTCACCTTGTCGCTGCGGATAATCAGCGCATCCACGTCGGCCACGGCCGAGAGCAGTTCCGATTTGTCGGTATATTTTTCGAGCAGGGCCAGTTCGTATCCGGCGCCTTCGACGATCTGACGGATGCCGTCTACGGCCTTCTTGGCAAAGGGCTTTTCCGTCGCAACCAATATTTTCATACCTGTATTTTCGATTAAATGAATAAAATCTATGTCCGACGCCGCACGTTTCCTCGGTGTAAAGGTAAAAAAATGCGCCATGGACGGATGTTATTTCGCGTGTTTGGCGGCGAACTCCTGCATGCACTCCACAAGCACCCTGACGCTCTCGACGGGCAGTGCGTTGTAGCACGAAGCGCGGAAACCGCCCACCAGCCGGTGGCCCTTGATACCCACGATGCCGCGGCTCTTGGCGGCCTCCATGAATTCGGGAGCCAGCTCCTCGTAACCGTCGGCCATCACGAAACAGATGTTCATCAGCGAACGGTCCTCCTTGTCCACCGTGCCGCGGAAGAGCGGGTTGCGGTCGATCTCGTCGTAGAGCAGCGCGGCCTTGGCCTGATTGCGGCGGTAGATTTCGGGAACGCCGCCGATCGACTTGAGCCACTTGAGGGTCTCCTTGAGCACGTAGATCGGGAACACGGGCGGCGTATTGAACATCGAGCCGTTCTCGACATGGGTGCGGAACGAAACCATCGTCGGCAGGTCGCGCACGATCTTGTCGAGCATATCCTCGCGGATGATGGCGAACGCAACGCCCGCCGGGGCGAGGTTCTTCTGCGCGCCGCCGTAGATCATGGCGTACTTGGTCACATCGACCGGACGCGAAAGGATGTCCGACGACATGTCGGCGATCAGGGGAACGGGCGAAACGAGGTCCTCGTGGTACTCGGTGCCGTAGATCGTATTGTTGGAGGTGATATGCACGTAATCCAGATCGGAGGGGATGGCGAAACCCTTGGGAATATAGGTGAAATTGCGGTCTTCGGACGACGCCAGCAATTCCACTTCGCCGTAACGCTTGGCCTCCTTCATGGCTTTCTTCGCCCAGACGCCGGTATTCACGTAACCTGCTTTCTTACCGAGGAAGTTGGCGGGCACCTCGTAAAAGAAGGTGCTGGCGCCGCCGCCGATATAGAAAATCTTGTAGTTCTCAGGAATGTCGAGCATCTCGCGGAAAAGCGCGTCGGCTTCGGCCATCACGTCGTCGAAATCCTTGGTGCGGTGCGAAATCGAAAGCAGCGAAAGGCCCGACCCGTTGAAATCGATAATCGCTTTGGCCGCATTTTCAAGTACTTCGTCTGCAAGGATCGACGGTCCCGCGTTGAAATTGTGCTTTTTCATAATATTCTGATGTGAATTTAGGGTTTCGGAACTCCATTCTGTTAGTTTGCTAACACAAATATAAATAAAATATTCCTGAGAATACAACACTTGTGCAAAACTTGTTCAAAGAAATTTCACCCGGCGTCCCGAACACCCGGCATTTTTGAATTGTTTTTATTACTTTTGCCGAAACTTAACATCCGCCGCAATGGTAAAATCGATGACGGGCTTCGGCAAAGGCGAAGCCGCTCTGCAAAATAAAAAGATCACGGTAGAAATCCGCTCGCTCAACTCCAAACAGCTCGACCTCGGACTGCGGCTGCCGGCCGTATACCGCCAGTCGGAATACGAAATACGCAATATCATCGCCCGCACGATCCAGCGCGGCAAGGTCGATGTCTTCGTGACCGTCGAGTCGCAGGCCGTGGAGACGCCGGCGCGTATAAATAAAGAGGTGTTCCGCGAATACCTGCACCAGATGACCGACACGCTGGCCTTCGCGGGCATCGACGCCGACTACGACGCCATCGTGCCCGTCATCATGCGTCTGCCCGAAGTGATATCGACCGAGACGGAGAGCATATCCGACGAGGAGCATGCGGCGCTGATCGCCGCGACGGAAGCCGCCGCCGCCCGGCTCGACGCATTCCGCATGCAGGAAGGCGCCATCCTGATCGCCGACCTGCTCGGCCGCGTGGACAGGATCGAAAGCTACAAGGAAGAGGTCGTGCCTTTCGAAAAGGCCCGCACGGAGACGATCAAGGCCCGGATTCTGGACAACCTCGAAAAGCTGCAGGCCGACGTGGACCGCAACAGGCTGGAGCAGGAGATGATCTTCTACCTCGAAAAGCTCGACATCACCGAAGAGAAGGTCCGCCTTGCGAACCACTGCAGATACTTCCGCGAAGTGGCCGCGGGCGAAGAGGGCGCAGGCCGCAAACTGGGCTTCATCGCGCAGGAAATGGGCCGTGAGATCAACACCATGGGGTCGAAGGCCAACGAATCGAACATCCAGATTCTGGTAGTCAAGATGAAGGATGAGCTGGAAAAGATCAAGGAACAGGTACTGAACATATTATAATGGGCAAGGTCGTAATATTCTCCGCTCCGAGCGGTTCGGGAAAAACCACCATCGTACGCGAATTGCTGAAGCGTTTTCCGCAGTTCGAATTTTCGGTTTCGGCGACCAGCCGCGCACCCCGCGGATGCGAACGGCACGGCTGCGACTACCACTTCATGACGCACGAAGAGTTCATGCAGGCCGTGGCCGAAAACCGGTTCGTGGAGTGGGAAGAGGTTTACAAAGGCACCTGCTACGGCACGCTGCGCTCGGAAGTTGAGCGCATCTGGGCCAAAGGCAACATCATCGTTTTCGACGTGGACGTGATCGGCGGCATCAATCTCAAGCGTATCTTCGGCGGCGACGCATGCTCGATATTCGTCATGCCGCCTTCGGTCGAGGAGCTGCGCCGCAGGCTCGAAGGCCGCGGCACGGACGCTCCGGAGGTGATCGACCGCCGCGTGGCGAAGGCCGAATTCGAGCTGACGAAAGCCCCCGAATTCGATCACATCGTCGTGAACGACTCGCTCGACGAAGCCATCGCCGAGACCACCCGCATCATCGACGAATTCATAACCGGCCGGTCATGAAGCGCGTAATGCTCTATTTCGGGTCGTTCAACCCCGTACACAAAGGCCATATCGCCTTGGCCGAATATGTCGTGGAGCAGGGATTGTGCGACGAAGCGGTGCTCGTCGTCTCACCCCAAAGCCCCTACAAGCGGGCCGCCGAACTGGCGCCCGAAATGGACCGCTTCGAGATGGCGGAAAGGGCCTGCGCCGCATCGCGCCTGCCGGAGCGGATCAAACCTTCGGTGGTGGAGTTTCTGCTGCCCAAACCCTCGTACACAATCGACACGCTGCGCTATCTGACCGAGAACCACGGCGCGGAGATGGAGTTTTCGATCCTGATGGGCGCCGACCAGCTCGAACGGCTCGACGGCTGGAAGGAGTACGAAAAAATACTCGAATACCCGATATACGTCTATCCCCGCCGCGGCGAGCAGGTCGGGCGTTTCGCCGGACGCATCACCGTGCTGGAGGATGCTCCGCTGCAGGATTTCTCCTCGACGGAGGTGCGCGGACGGATCGAGCGGGGCGAGGACGTCTCGCAGATGCTCGACGCGGGAGTCGCGGAGTACATCCGCCGCAAAGGGCTTTGGAGCCCGGCGGCACGCAAGGCCGCACTGACGGCGCAGATCGCCGCGGAACCCGAAAATACGGAACTGTACACCGAGCGCGGCAAACTCCATTACCGGCTCAACGAGTGGGGCGCGGCGCTCAACGACTTCAACCGCGTGCTGCAGCTGGACGACAGCCACGCCGAAGCGCGGCAGTATGCGCAGATGGTGCAGGAAATACTGGAATTCAGATACAAAGACATATACAACCCCTGACAATGACACGTTTGAAGATTGCCCTCATGGCGGGCGGCGATTCGCCCGAACGGGAAATCGCGCTTCAGAGCGCCGCGCAGATCGAATCGGCGCTGGACCACGAAAAATACGACATTACGGTCATAGACCTCCACCACCGCGACTGGCACTACACGGCCCCCGACGGCCGCCAATGGCAGGTGGACAAGAACGACTTCTCGCTGACGGTGGAGGGCGAACGCAAGGTTTTCGACTATGCGCTGATCATCATCCACGGCACGCCCGGCGAGGACGGCAGGCTGCAGGGTTATCTGGACATGATGGGCGTTCCCTATTCGTCGTGTTCGATGACCTCTTCGGTCATCACGTTCGACAAAGTCACCACCAAGCGGACCGTGGCGGGCCGCGGCATCAACCTCGCCCGTGAAATTTTCCTCTGCAAGGGCGAGACCGCGGACCCGGACGAAGTAATCGCCGAATTCGGGCTTCCGCTTTTCATCAAGCCAAACGCCAGCGGCAGTTCGTTCGGTGTGACGAAGGTCCACACGCGCGACGAGGTGCTGCCCGCCGTCGAAGCGGCTTTCGCCCAGAGCGACGAAGTGCTGATCGAAGAGTGCATCGAAGGCCGCGAAATGGGCTGCGGCATGATGGTGGCGGGAGGCAGGGAGTATCTGTTCCCGATCACGGAGATCGTCTCCAAGAAGGACTTCTTCGACTATCAGGCCAAATACACCGAAGGGTATTCGGACGAGATAACCCCGGCGCAGATCGCACCCGAAATCGCGGAGGAGCTGCACCGCATGACACGCATCGCCTACAAGGCGTGCCGCTGTTCGGGCGTGGTGCGCGTCGATTTCATCGTCACGCCCGAAGGCAAACCCTATATGATAGAGATCAACTCCATTCCCGGCATGAGTGCGGGAAGCATCGTGCCCAAGCAGGCGAAGGCCATGGGCATGACGCTGGGGGAGATGTTCGACCTCGTTATCGCCGACACCTGCCGCAAATGATCGAGATAGACGACAAAATCGTAAGCGCCGACCTGCTGCGCGAATGCTTCGCATGCGACATCGCGGCCTGCAAGGGCATCTGCTGCGTCGAAGGCAACGCCGGAGCGCCGCTCGAAGCGGAAGAGGTCGATATTCTCGAACGCGAATACGAAGCCTACAGGCCCTACATGACGCCCGAAGGCATCGAAGCCGTCGAGCGGCAGGGCTTCATGGTCGTGGACGAGGACGGGGACCTGACCACGCCGCTGGTCGACGACGCCGAGTGCGCCTATACCTACCGGGAGAACGGCATCACGCTCTGCGCCGTGGAAAAGGCGTGGCTGGAGGGGAAGACGGCGTTCCGCAAGCCGATCTCATGCCATTTATATCCGATCCGGCTCATGCGGTTTTCGAACGGCACGGTAGGGTTGAACTACCACCGATGGTCGGTGTGCGCCCCGGCGCGCGAGTGCGGACGGAAACTGGGAATCCCGGTCTACAAGGCGCTCAGGGAGCCGATCGTACGACGGTTCGGCGAGGAATTTTACAAGGCGCTGGAAGCCGCCGAGGAACTTATCAGACAACAATAGACTGCGTATGAAAAAATACTGCCTTACATGTATGGCCGCCGTAGCGGCGCTCACGGCCGCGGCCGCCGAACCGCAGGCTGCGGAGAAAACCGATTCGCTGCACATCGCAGCCCTGTCGCCCGAAGAGGCCGCAGCGGTGGATTCCATCGCCGCGCTGCGCCTGCGGCTGGCGCCCAAGCAGATCGAGTCGATTTTCGATACCAACGACGTCGTAGTCCTCGACACGCTCGACTCAGGCAACGACGCGGTGCAGGTGGTGCTCTACAGCAACAACACATGGAAATACGTCCGCAACCGCGAAGTGGCCAAGGACAGCACCATCTTCGAGAAATACTGGGATACGAAGACGCTCTTCCCCTACAAGGAGGTAGACATGTCGTCGATGCCCCAGTCGGTGGTCATCGACCTGATCGACTCGCTGACCGGCTACCACTGCCCGTATCAGGGCTCGGTGCATCCGCGCGGCAAGTACGGTCCGCGCCGTCGCCGCCAGCATCAGGGCGTCGATCTGCCGCTCAAGACGGGCGATCCGGTTTACGCCACATTCTGCGGCCGGGTGCGAATCTCGGAATACAACAAGGGCGGGTACGGCAATCTGGTCATCATCCGCCACGACAACGGGCTGGAGACCTATTACGGCCATCTTTCGGAGCGCATGGTCGAGCCGAACCAGTGGGTCGAAGCGGGACAGATCATCGGTCTGGGCGGCTCGACGGGACGCTCGACGGGTCCGCATCTGCATTTCGAGACACGCTATTACGGCCAGTCGTTCGACCCCGAACGGCTGATCGACTTCAAGAACGGCATCCTGAGCCGCGAAACGTTCCTGCTGAAGAAATCGTTCTTCAGCATCTATTCGAACGCGGGGCAGGACTTCGACGACGAGATCGCCAACGAGGAGCAGGACAAGAAGGAGGCCGCCGAAAAGGCCGCCATGAAGTATCACCGCATCAAGTCGGGCGATACGCTGGGCGCAATAGCCCGCAGATACGGCACGACGGTAAACAACATCTGCCGCATGAACAATATCAAATCGACCACGGTGCTGCGCATCGGCCGCTCGCTGCGGGTGAGGTAGGGCGGCGTACCGCATACGGGGACCCAAGCCCCGGACACGAAATAAGCCGGAGTCTCGGACTCCGGCTTATTTCGTCAAAAGACCGCGCCCCAAGGAGCCGTCTCCCGAACCGCAGGGGTGTCTACCTGTACTTTGCAGGCTTCGAAGAGAGCTCCCGCACGAAGAATCGCAGCACGGCATCCTGCTGTCCGGGCGTCAGGGTGAGCACCGTATGCTTTCCGCGCGGCGTCGGCGTGAAATAGGTGTATCCCTGATCGTCCACGCAGATGATTCCCGGTTCGGACACCCCGAACATTTCGGGACGCAGGACATACAGCACCGACATCATGTCCCATGTAGGACGGTCGTAAGGCATCTTGCGGTAGGCTTTGTAGCCCTCGACCATCGGGTGCTTTCCGGCCCACGCAAAATCGGTTTCGATGCTGGCTCCGGGATAATTCACCGTCTTGCCCAGTTCGAGCGACACGACCGCGACGGGTACGGGACAGAGCGCGAAAAGCCGCTTGGCGTTGGGGATGTCGTTCACGATATTGTATTCGGCGCGGGGCTTGTCGCCGAAGCTTCCGCCCATCACCGAACAGGACTTCACCTTGCGCTTCACCAGTTCGATGCCGTCCAGCGGCGAATACCGATCGCCCCGGCTCTCCAGCAGGCGGCCGAGATTGGTCGAGAAACCGACGGAGACGACCACGACCGAGCTGTCGGGACTCTCGGCCAGCAGGCGGCGGTAAAGGGTTACGGGATCGCCGTAGTCCCGGTCCCTGCGACTGCGGGGGAAAAGTCCCGACTCGCAGACAGCGCGCGCGTAGTCGTCGCGTTTGAGCACCACGCCGTCACGGACCCTCCCGACCGGAATTTCGGGATAGCCGTACCACGTATTCATCATATCTATATAGCGGGGCGAAAACTCGGTATCCTTGCTGCTGAGAATGCCGAGCAGGGTGATTTCACCCCGGTCCACCGCCTTGTAAAGCATATCGAGCGCCAGCGGATCGTCCACGTCGTTGCCCATGTCGGTATCGAAAATCACCCGCAGGGGTGCGGCGGGCGTCTGCTGCGCCCGGACCGCCGGCGTACAGAGGGCGGCAAGCGCCGCCAGAATCAAAAGTTTCTTCATCGTTTCAGGTTATTCAGTTGCCTCCGGAGAGAATGATACATGCCAGACCGAGAATAAAGAAGAGGAACATGACCGCCAGCAGCCAGCCCACCGAGCGGCCCGCGCCCCGGAACTCCTTCCAGACGAAAACGCCCCAGACGGCGGCGACCATCGGCGCGCCCTGTCCCAGCGCATAGGAAATGGCGGCCCCGGCCTTACCCGCCGCAATGTAGCTGAACGCCGTACCCAGACACCAGACCGCGCCGCCCAGCATCCCGACCAAATGGGTGCGGGCCGAGCCTTTGAAATAGGCGTCGTAACCGACCGGCGTACCGACGAAGGGCCGTTTCATGACGAGCGTGTTGAAGACGAAGTTGCTCAGCAGGACGCCCACCGAGAAGATGAAGATCGCCGAATAGGGCGTCAGCATGCCGGGGGTGGGGGATTCGAAGTTGTCGAGGTCCATTGCCGCGGCCACGAAGCGGTAGAAGAACGACATCAGGACGCCGGCCAGCACCGCCAGCAGAATGCCTTTGCGGTTTTGCGCCGAGGAACCCGGCTCCTTCCGGACCCGTCCCGAAGCGATTCCGTTGCAGACGATGGCGATGACGATCAGCGCCACGCCGAGGAACAGAATGACGGGGTCGCCCTTCGGCGCTCCCATGTAATTGATGACCACGCCCAGCACCAACGCCAGACCCACGCCCAGCGGAAAGGCGACGGCCAGTCCGGCCAGCGACACGGAGGCGGAAAGCAGGATGTTCGAGGCGTTGAAGATGACGCCGCCGAGCAGTACGCTGCCGAGGGCCTTGGGCGCAGCCTGCGCGAGATCTTCGAGGAAGGGACGGCCTTCGCTGCCGATGCTGCCCAGCGTAAAGCAGAGGATCAGCGAAAAAAGGAGCATGCCGACGACATAGTCCCAGTAGAAGAGTTCATAACGCCATGTCCTGCCTGCCAGTTTCTGAGTGTTGCCCCACGAGCCCCAGCACAACATCGTGACAATGCAGAGTATCACGGCGGTCGCATAATCGTTTACTACAAACATATTCGAAGTTTTAAAGGGTTGTCATTCGGTCGGCGGATCGGCCGTTATTCGCAAAACGGGCGTCGTCCACTTCGCGGCGCGTCGGAATCGAGCTTTGCGCCCCGATGCGGGTCACCGAGAGGGCGGCGGCGTGCGTTGCAAAGCGCGCAGCGTCCAAGAGCGGCAAGCCTTCCGCCAGCGCCACGGTCAGCGCCCCGTTGAAAACGTCGCCCGCCGCGGTCGTATCGACTGCCGAAACACGGCATGCGGGCACCACCGTGCAAATATCGGCATTTTTCACGAGCGCGCCGCGCGAACCGCAGGTGACGATCACGTTCTTCACCCCCTTGTTCAACAGCGTCTCCGCTGCGGCTGCCGCATCCGTCCCGTTCAGTACGGGACGTCCCGTAAGCAGGGCGCACTCCGACTCGTTGGGCGTAAGGAGGTAGACGTATTTCAGGTACTTTTCGTCGATCTGCGCCGCAGGCGCCGGATTGAGAATCACCCTCACGCCCAATTCGGCGGCGGTCTGTATCGCGTATTCCACGGTTTCGAGCGGTATTTCGAGCTGGATCAGCAGATAGCCTGCCTTCGCCAGTTCGGGCCGGACGTCGTCGATATCCTTTCTGGAAAGCCGCGCGTTCGCTCCGGGAGCCACGACGATGCAGTTTTCGGCCGAATTATCGACCGTGATGAGCGCCACGCCCGTAGGGGCCTGAGAATCGCGGACGACATGCGAAGTATCCATCTTTTCCGCGGTGTAGCGGGCCATCAGTTCATCTCCGAAAAGGTCGGTCCCGATACGCGCCACGAAAAGGGCGTCGCCGCCCAGCCGCGCGACGGCGACGGCCTGATTGGCACCTTTGCCGCCGGAAACGATCCGGAATTCGCCGCCGAGAACGGTCTCGCCGGGCGACGGAATCCGGTCGGCCCGGACGATCAGGTCGGTATTGGCGCTGCCGACAATCACAATTTTTTCCATAGGTTATAATTTCAGATTATCAATATCAGGTATTGCGCAATCGTTTGTGCAATCACATATGCAAGTATAAAGACAATAAAAGAAAATTACAAGCTTTTTTATGGTATTTTTTCATATGCCTATCATTATTTTCTTGCCGCATCCGAAAAAATGGCTACTTTTGTTCGAAACAAAAACCGGGCAACAATCCGCGCCGGTGTATTCGGACAGGCAGACAGAGCCGGAGAACAGGATGGAAAGCAGGTCGGGAAACAGGCGGGAAGCAGGTCGGAGAGCAGGCCGGAGAACAAGCCGGTAAACAAGCCGGTAAACAGGTTGGTAAACAGGTTGGTAAACAGGTTGGAGAGCTGACCGGAAGAACCGGAAGAACCGGAAGAACCGGAAGAACCGGAAGAACCGGAAGAACCGGAAACGGGGCCGGCATCCATACGGGTTCCGGCATCCATACGGGTTCCGGCATCCATACGGGTTCCGGCATCCATAAATAATATAACAGAACGCCGCATGAAAGAGACGCTGGTCACCATATCCAAACGGACCGGATTCGCCATATCGACCGTTTCGCGGGTACTGAACGGACAGGCGGAGAAATACCGCATCAGCCGGAAAACCGTCGAGCTGATCCTCGCCGAAGCCAGACGGTGCGACTACACGCCGAGCCTTCTGGCGAAAGGACTGCGCATGAAGCGCACCAATACGCTGGGCTTACTGATTCCGCAGGTGTCGAACCCCTATTTCGCCGACATCGCCAGCGCCATCATCCGGGAAGCCCGCAGCCACGGATATACGGTAATGGTGGTCGATACCATGGAGAACGAAGAAAACGAGCAGGAGGGCATCCGGACGATGCTTTCGCGCCGGGTGGACGGCATCGTGGCCGTTCCGTGCGGCCGGACGCCCGACCACCTCGAAAAGGTGGACCGCTCGGTTCCCGTCATGCTGGTGGACCGCAGTTTCGAGCGAACCTCGCTGCCGTACGTCTGCACCGACAACTACCGCGGAGGCGTGGAGGCGACCCGGATTCTGCTGCAGAGAGGACACCGCAGAATCGCCTGCATACAGGGCGTTCCCCATTCGATGCCGAACCGCCGGCGCGTGCAGGGTTATCTCGACGCGCTCCGACAAGCGGGACTGCAGGAGGAAGCCATCATAACCGGCGACGCATTCTCGCTGGAGAACGGCTACCGGCAGACCAAGCTCGCCGTGGCAGGTCCCGACCGTCCCACGGCGATATTCGCCCTGAGCAATACGATCCTGCTCGGCGCGGTCAAAGCCATCCGCGAATCGGGTTTGCGGATCCCCGAAGATATTTCCGTGGTGTCGTTCGACGACAATCCCTATCTGGATTTTCTGGTTCCGGCCATAACCCGCATCGGCCAGCCCGTCGAAGAGATCGGGAAAACAGCCGTCAGGCTGCTGCTGGAGAGCATCCGGGAGGAGGTACGCTGCCGGACGCAGCTGCAACTGCCGCCTGAAAGGATCGTCCGCGACTCGGTCGCAAACCCGCGTACCGCAAAGTAACGTCCGCTCCGGACATACCCCCGCCGCAGTCACAAGACAAGCGCCGGCATCCAAGTCCGGTCGAACGCGCACGACACGTCCTCCGCGGCGCTCCTGCACACTGACATGACAGACAAAAAAGCCCGGACGTCCGGTCCGGGCTTTTTTACGAAAAATCCGATTACTTTTTATCCTGAATCGCGTCCACGGCGTCGATCACCGCGCCGCGGAAACCTTTGCGTTCGAGTTCGGCGACGCCGACGATCGTCGTGCCGCCGGGCGAACAAACCGCATCCTTCATCGCGCCGGGATGCTGTCCCGTCGCCAGCTGCAATTTGCCCGTGCCGACGACCATCTGGCTGACCATGCGGTAGGCATCGGCGCGTGCGATGCCGTGTTTGACGGCGGCGTCGGCGAGCGCTTCGATGAACATCGCCACGAACGCGGGACCGCAGCCGCAGATCGTCCCGGCAAGTCCCAGCAGGGGAGTATCGACCTGCATCACCAGCCCGACGTGCGAAAACAGCCGCTCCGTCTCTTTCCACTCGGCATCGGAGAGCGAGTGGAGGCGTTCGCAGACAACGATTCCCTCGCCGACGGCGACCGGCGTGTTGGGAACCGTACTGAGATGGTGCGTTCCGGGCGCAAGTATGGTTTCGTACTTTCCGAACGTCATGCCGGCAGCCACCGAAACGACGATTTTCCCGGCCAGCAGCTCCTTCACGGGAGACAAAACCGCTTCGACCTGATGGGGTTTCACGGCTACGATCACCATGTCGGCGAACTCCGCGACACGGGCGGCATCGTCGAAAGCCAGAAAGCCTTTCGGCTCCGTATTGCGCCGCAGTTTGGCCCGGTCGCGGGCGCAGGCGCCGATCTGGCAGGGCTTCAACGCCCCCGTCGCGGCAAACCCTTCGGCAAGAGCCTGCGCCATATTTCCGAATCCGATAAATCCTACCTTCATAATACGATTCATTTTTCAAATTTAGGCTTCATTCCGGCTGTCCGCCGTTTATAATCCCGCTCCTGCGCACCTCCGGGGATTTACCGCGGCCGGAACGGACGGCTTCTCCGTTTACTTCGCGTAGTCCCTCTCCCCGAAAATCAGCGACCCGACGCGCACCATGTTCGAACCGCACTCGACGGCGAAGGGGTAGTCGTGCGACATGCCCATCGACAACACGTTGAACCGCGCCCCGAAATAGGGCTGCAAAAGGTCGAAACAGCGTTTCAGCTCCGTGAAATCCCGGCGGATAACCTCCCCGTCGTCGGTATTGGTCGCAATGCCCATCACGCCGCGGACGCAGACATCGGGCATCCGGGCGAAGGGCGCCGTGCCGACATACCGCATAAGCTCCCCGATCTCCCAGCCCGACTTGGTCTCTTCGTCGGCGACATGTATCTCCAGCAGAATCTCGATCGTGCGGCCGCATTTGGCGGCCTCGCGCTGGATGGCTTCGGCCAGACGCGCGCTGTCCACCGAATGGATCAGCGAGACGAACGGCGCAATATATTTGATCTTGTTGGTCTGCAGGTGGCCGATCATGTGCCACTCGATATCTTGGGGTAGCGCCTCGTATTTTTCGCGCAGCTCCTGCGGACGGCTCTCGCCGAAGACGCGGTGTCCCGCGTCGTAGGCTTCGCGTATCGCCTCCACGGGGTGGGTCTTCGACACGGCGACCAGCGTGACGTCTTCGGGCAGCGTGCTGCGCACGAATGATAATTGACATGCTATAGACATAGTAAGCTTGATTTCGATGCGTAAAAATACGCAAAATTCGTACAAGACGGAACAAGCCCGGAAAAATTCCGGGCGTGCATGCCGTTATTTTCCCGCAGGATCAGCGCACCAGCACGATTTCCGTACAGTAAACGGTCCCGGAAAAGATGTCGAGCGACTTCGCCGCACGGTCGTAGACCTGCACCCGGCTTCCGCCGTCGCCCAAGTCGCAGAGCATGTAAATACGATCCTGAATATCGCTGTCGGGGAAGGTCACGGCCGTTACCGAGCGTACGGCGGCCGGCACTGCCGCCAGCACCTCTCCGAAGGTCATCGCCACGGGATCGTACAGCCGGAGTTCCGTCGCGCCGTCCTTCACCACGGCATAGCCGCAGCAGACGGAGTGTTTCGGTCCGGCGGCATCGGACGCGGATTCCACGATCCAGAAGGGGATCATCCCGTCGGCATAGACCGGATCGCCGAGCCGCGCTTCGGCGCCTGCCGAACGCCTGCCGAACACCATCGGCGTATAGCATCCCTCGGCGTTGTTCACGGAGAGCATCACATAGCCGTCGCTGTTCATCACGAAGGGACTGCCGGTCAGCATTCCGGCGCCGATACCCTCCGGCATCCGCCACGAAGGCGGCACGACGACGCTGGTGCGGGTTTCGGTCATGCCCAGAATGATGCAGTAATTGTCTTCGCACAACAGGTAGGCGGCTTCCGAATTGGGCAGCACGCCGGTCGTCACGACACGGTCGCCGCCGGAATTTCTGAAATAGCGCATCGTCAGGTCGTAGAAGGCGGCCGACCGTTTTCCGCCGTCGAGCGAGAGTCCGAAGATGCAGTTCGAACCGGGGCGGTTCACCGGATGGATGAAGTGGCTGCCGGGGAAGCGTTCGGTGCGGACGATTTCGCCCGTTTGCATGTCGAATTCGCTGATTGCGACCTCGCCCGTATCGTCATTGCGAACCCCGTAGAGCGTATACGACGCAGGCGGCGTGCCGTCGGAAACGGAGATCCTGCCGAGCGGCATGGCTCTGCCGCGGCGGAAAAGCTTCACCTCGGCCGTACCCGCAGGATAGCCGCCGGGAGCGAGGAACGTGATGCTCGACTCGGTGCGGGAGGTCACTACGCCCCAGACGCCGTCGGCGTAGCCTTCGCTGATCGCCGCGTTGGTCAGGGGCCACGCGATGCGCAGCATGATGTCGTCGCCGGCTTCGAATCCTTTGGCCGAAACGGTCACCTCGTCGCCGGGGGCGAACGTCCGCGCCTCGGAGGGCATCACCACGTCGGTTACGAAAGGGATTCCTTCGCCGTCGTCCGAACTGCATGCGCAGAGGAAAGTTCCGAGCAGCAGCAAAAGCAGGTATTTCTTCATCGTCGTCAGTCTGTTGTCATCCTCCGGCACCGGGGGAGGGCCGGAATACGACCGGTTCGCATTCGACGCAAAGATAAGGTTTAACGCCCTTATATCCAAATAAAATCGCGCTTTTCACCCGCGCGGCGTTTTGCCGTTTAGGATTTGTTTCGTACATTTGGAATCAAAACCTTAGAAATCTATGAAAAAACTCCGCTATTGCCTTGCTGCAACGGCCGTATTCGCCTACGGCGCGACAGCGGCCTGCACCAATTTCATCGTCACCAAGGGAGCCTCGACCGACGGTTCGGCCATGGTCTCCTATGCCGCCGACTCGCACGCGCTGTACGGCGCGCTGTACCACACACCCGGCGGAAGCCACAAGGCCGGCACCATGATGCCCGTCTACGAATGGGACACGGGACGCTATCTGACCGACATTCCCCAGCTGCGCGAGACCTACTCGACGGTGGGCAACATGAACGAACATTCGCTCATCATCGGCGAGACGACATACGGCGGCCGTCCTGAACTGGCCGACTCGACCGGACTGATCGACTACGGTTCGCTGATTTACATCACGCTCCAGCGTGCGAAGACGGCCCGCGAGGCCATCGCCACGATCGCCGAGCTGGCCAACACCTACGGCTATGCGTCGAGCGGCGAATCGTTCTCGATCGTCGACCGCGACGAAGCGTGGATCATGGAGCTGATCGGCAAGGGATACAAGGCTGACGGCAAGGGCGGCAACGCCAACAAGGGCATCGTATGGGTCGCACGCCGCATTCCCGACGGATATGTTTCGGCGCACGCCAATCAGGCGCGCATCACGACCTTCCCGAAGAACGACCCCGAAAACTGCCTTTACGCGCCCGACGTCGTTTCGTTCGCCCGCGAAATGGGGTATTACGACGGTCCCGATGCGGATTTCAGCTTCTGCGACGCATATGCGCCGCTCGACTTCGGCGCTCTGCGCGCCTGCGAAGCCCGCGTGTGGGCCTTCTTCCGCACGGTGGCCGACGATATGGACCGATACGCGGATTATGCGATGGGCCACAACGCCGCGAACCGCATGCCCCTGTGGGTCATGCCCCGCGAAAAAGTGTCGCCCAAAACGGTCTTCGACTGCATGCGCGACCATTACGAGGGAACCCCGATGGACATGACCGCCGACATCGGCGCGGGCGGCAGCGCATGCCCTTACCGCTGGCGTCCGATGGAGTTCGAGGTGGACGGCGTGAGCTATGTCAACGAACGCGCGACGGCTACGCAGCAGACCGGATTCTGGTTCGTGGCGCAGGCCCGGCCGTGGAATCCCGCCGACATGGGCATCCTCTGGTTCGGCGTGGACGACGCGGCGACTTCGTGCCTGACGCCGATCTACTGCTCGGCGCAGGAGGTTCCCGCATGCCTGAGCGAGCAGAACGGCTCGATGCTCGAATATTCGCCCACGGCGGCGTTCTGGCTCTTCAACCGGGTGACCAACTTCGCCTACATGCGTTACGACATGATTTCGGCCGACATCCGCAAAGTCGCGGACAAGTGGGAGAACGGCATGCTGAAAACCGTACGCGAGGTGGACGCCGAAGCGCTGTCGCTCTCGCCCAAAGCGCGCGGCAAGTTCCTCACGGCGTTCAGCACGGCGACGGCGCAGCAGTTGTTCGACCGTTGGTCTAAGCTGGACAAATACCTGCTGGTGAAATATATGGACGGCAACGTCAAGAGCGAGAAAGCCGACGTGCTGACCTTCCTCGACGGCGACGGCGGACCGGCGCACTTCGTGGACAACGGCAACGGCAGGAACATTCCCGACAAGATCCAGTTCCCCGGTTACAACGAGAAATGGAAGCGCGCCGTGGCGAAGGACAACGGAGAAATCCTCCGGGTCGTAAAATAATGCGGCAAAGCCCCTTCCGGCAAATCCCGTCCCGACGGACCGGACCGAGAGGGGAACGGTAACGGACAACAAACATTCAACCGAATTATGAAATACGATATTATCGTCGTGGGAAGCGGACCGGGCGGCTACGTCGCCGCCATACGCGCTTCGCAGCTGGGCCGCAAAGTGGCGCTCGTGGAGCGGGCCGAAGCCGGGGGCGTGTGCCTCAACTGGGGCTGCATCCCGACCAAGGCGCTGCTGAAAAGCGCGCAGGTTTACACCTACTGCAAATCGGCCGCACATTACGGACTCGACCTCACGGGCGAAGTGAAGCCCGATCTGGAGAAAATCGTGGCCCGCTCGCGCGGCGTGGCCGAGACCATGAGCAAAGGCGTGGCCTTCCTGCTGGGCAAGAACAACATCGACCTCATACCGGGATTCGGACGGCTCACGGCCCCCGGAAAACTCGACGTGGACGGCACGGAGTACGAAGCCGACCACATCGTTCTGGCCACGGGGGCGCGCCCGCGCGAAATGGCGTTCATGCCCATCGACGGCGAGCGCGTCATCTCGTCGCGTCAGGCCCTGACGCTTGCGAAACTGCCCGAAACGATGATCGTCGTGGGTTCGGGCGCCATCGGCAGCGAGTTCGCTTGGTTCTATGCGGCGCTGGGGGTCAAAGTCACCGTCGTGGAGTACATGCCCCGCATGATGCCGCTGGAGGACGAAGAGGTGTCGAAGACCATGGAGCGCGCATTCCGCAAACTGCGCGCTGCGGTGCTGACATCGACGACCGTAAAGTCGGTCCGCGTCAATACGGAAGGCCGCTGCGAGGTGGAGATCGAGGGCAAGAAAGGCGCTGAAACCCTGACGGCCGACATCGTGCTTTCGGCCGTGGGCATCAAATCCAACATCGAAAATATCGGTCTCGAAGAGCTGGGCGTCGCCGTCGAGCGGGACAAGGTAGTCGTAGACCAGTTCTACCGCACCAACGTTCCGGGCGTTTACGCCATCGGCGACATCGTGGGCGGCCCCGCGCTGGCGCACGTCGCCTCGGCGGAGGGAATCTGCTGCGTGGAGGCCATATGCGGCCTCAATCCGGCTCCGGTGGACTATTCGACCATTCCGTCGTGCGTCTTCACCTCGCCCGAAGTGGCGTCGGTCGGCATGACCGAGCAGCAGGCGCAGGAACGGGGCATCGCCTACAAGACGGGGCGTTTCCCCTTCACGGCGTCGGGCAAAGCCACGGCGGCAGGCGACCGCGACGGCTTCGTGAAACTCCTCTTCGGCGAGGACGATACGCTGCTGGGCGCCCACATGGTCGGCATGAACGTAACGGAGATGATCGCCGAGCCGACGCTGGCACGGATGCTGGGCGCGACGGGCCACCGGATAGCCCGCACGATCCATGCCCACCCGACGATGAACGAGGGCGTCATGGAAGCGGCCGAAGCAGCTCTGGGCGCCGCGATCCATTTGTAAGGCCGAAACAGATCAGGCCGATAAACAAAAGAACCGCCCCTTTCCTGCCGAAAGGGGCGGTTTTCGTATCCGCGGCGGCCGGCCTATACCTTGAGCGTAACGACGAACCGCGCGCCCTGCGTATAGGCCGCATCCAAACGGATCGTACCGCCCAGCTTCTCGACGATCAGCCGGCACAGGCTCAATCCCAGTCCGAGCCCCTGCCCGAAGGGATCCTTTTTGTAAAACCGTTCGAAAATACGGTCGGCCCACTCGGCGCCGACGCCGCAGCCGGTATCGGACACCGAGAAGGTCAGCTCCCCGTTTTCGGGCTTTCCGCAATCGACCGTGATCGTGCCGTGGCCGGTGAATTTGACTGCGTTTTTCAGCAGTTCGCGGATCAGTTCCGTCATATAGCCGCGGTGCAGCGGCACGATGACTTCGGGAACCTCGAAATTCATCCGGTACTCCACGCCCTCTTTCGGCGGCAGGAGTTCCGTCTCTGCACGTATGATCCGGCAAATGTCCATCGGCATTTTGGGCAGTTCCGCAATCGTATTGTCCAACTGCGCCACTTCGAGCATATCGTTGATCAGCGTCGTGAACAAACGGGTATTGTCGCGGATGATCTGCGCGAACTCGGCGCACTCCGCCTGCGAAAGACCGCCTTCGGCGATCAGTTCCGCGAAACCGTTGATGGCGTTGAGCGGGGTGCGTATCTCGTGACTCATCGACCCCATGAAATCGCTCTTGAGACGATCGCTCTCCTGCGCCCGCTGCGATTCGATCCGCAGGTTGTGCTGCAGCCGCTTGATATGCAGCAGATTGCGCCAGAGAAAGATCAGAACGACAATGGCGATCAGCAGAATGACGCCGATAAACCACAAGGTGTTCTGACGCTTCTGAGCCAGAATCAACGCCCGGTCGCGTTCGACTTTATCCAGTCCGTAACGTACCTCCATCTCACTGATTTTCTGCGCATAGTCGCGGGCAGGAAGCGAGTCCCGCAGAGCGGTCATCGTATTATAGGCCCTACAAGCTTCCCGGTACTGTCCCATCCGTTCGCAAAGTCTCGCCCGGCGTTTATACATCCCCACCAGTAGCGGGGAGGGACCGGACGGCCGGGTGAGCATAATCAGCGAATCGTTATACGCCAAGGCGGTTTCATAGTCTTCCTGACGGGTAAAATATTCGGTGCTGATCGAATAGAATCCCTGCCGGTTGGTGAGTATGTTGTTGGGATCGGCGGCGGCCGATTGCATGAAACGGCTGTAACGCCCGTAATATTCGCGGGCCGTGCTCTTATCGAGCACCGCAGTGGTGCACATCGTATAATAGCAAACCAGATAGGACATCTCTTGGGAAATATACGGCCTGCGGCGCACGATTTCCGGGTCGCGGTAATAGGCGTCGAGCATCGCCAGATAACCGTCCGCCGTGCGCACCAGCGCCTCCTGATCCCGGAACTTGCTGTATACGGAGATCAGGCAGGTTATGAGGTTGGCATGGAAATTCCGGCGGGCCGTCGGCCGCATTTCCGGGAGCAGCGCGAGTTCGTCGTTCCAATAGGGCAGTCCCCGCTCCATCTGCATCTGGCCTTTGGCCGAAGCCAGCCGGTAAGCCGCCACGCCGCTCAGGAACAGCCGCGCGGCCTCTTGGTAGACGTCTCCCGCAGGAGCGGTACGGATGGAATCGAGGTATTCGCGGCAATACTGCTGGGATTTCTCGTGGGGAGCCGTCTGAATCCGGCGGGCCAGCCACACCATCCGGTAGTAGGTCGCAAGGCCCTCCATACTGCTGTTTTGCAGCAGGGGTTCCGCCTCGGCGAGCAGCAGATCGAGCGAATCGCGGCTTTCGCCGCCGTTGCCGATACAATACGAAGCAAGCGAACCGAGGGAGGCGCCGACAGCGAAGCCGTCGCCGGCATCGCAGGCTTCGCGGAAAAGCCGTCGGGAATAGTGCATTTCGTCTTTCGACGCATCCGTCAGATCCTTCAGATTCAACAGGAGGGCGACACGTTCGGGAGCATCCTGCTCCGTTTCGCATTCGGCCCTGAGCGAATCGATCAGCCGGTCTTTCGGAGAAAACGCAGAGCAGGAGAGGACATATCCTACGAACAGCAATGTCCACAGAAATTTTTTCATGGGGGAAAGGGATTGTAGACCAAAGGTAGAGTTTTAAATCCGAATTGCAAAATCCCCGGCCCCGGAACAAAAAAAAGAGTCTCGTTTCCGAGACTCTCCGCAGCTTATCTGAACCACTCTTCCAGATGGTCGCGGCCGTAGAAATAATAGACCGCAAGTCCCAGCCAGCTGGTCAGCAGTACCACGATAGCGGCAATGACTTTGCCGGCGGTAGAAATGTTTTTCTTGAAGATGTCCATGACGCACCAGATTGCGCAGGCGACACCGATCAGCCAAATGATAGTTCCGATCATAATTTTAAAGTATTAGAGTTTAGTAAAACATTTTTCGTTCGAATACGCCGGGCGGGTAGACCACGTCGCTCAGAAACAATCCCTGCGCCGGAGCGCCGCCGCTCGACCGCGAAAGGTCGCGGCTCCCGACGATCTCGCGGAAGCCGTCGGGCGTATAGCGCCCGCGTCCCACATCGACCAGCGTCCCGACCAGCGACCGGACCATGTTGCGCAGAAAACGGTCGGCGCGGATCGTGAAGCAGAGCACGCCACGCTCGTCGGCCGTCCATGCCGCGTGCATGATGCGGCAGATATTGGTCTTGTTGTTCGAATTGAGCTTGGCGAACGAGGTGAAGTCGTCGTATTCCAACAGCGAAGCCGCCGCCTCGTTCATCCGGTCCATGTCCAGCGGCACGTAATACTGCCACGTCGCATCCCGCGTAAAAGGATTCTTGCGCGGTTCGATATAGTAACGGTATTCGCGTTCGCGGGCCGCGAAACGCGCGTGCGCATCCGCTCCGACGGGCGTCATGCTCCCGACGGCGATGTCGCCCGGAAGCAGGAAATTCAGTTTGTAGACGACCTGCGCCGGATCGGGCACCGGTTCCGCACAATCGAAATGCGCCACGTAATAGGAGGCGTTGACGCCCGTGTCGGTGCGTCCCGCTCCCGTCACCTCGATTTTTTCGCGCAGCAGGGTAGTGAGCGCCCGCTCCAGCGTCTGCTGCACCGACGGCATGTCGGGCTGGCGCTGCCAGCCGCAGTAGGCGGCTCCGTTGTACCGAAGTTCGAGAAAATAACGCATTGCGATCGATGAAGTTTCCGCAAAATTACAAAAAATTTTCTAACGCCGCGGCCTGATATTCAGTTTTACGGGACGGATCATGTTTTCGGGTTTCAGCACCTCGTCCAGCTCCTCGCGGCTCAGGATGCCGTGTTCGAGCACCAGCTCGTAAACACCGCGCCCGGTTTCCAGCGCCTCCTTGGCGATTTTCGTCGAATTCTTGTACCCGATGATCGGATTGAGCGCCGTCACCACGCCGATACTGTTGTGCACGTACTGCAGGCACTTCTCCTCGTTGGCCGTGATGCCCTCGACACAGCGGATGCGCAGCGTGTCGAAGCCGTTGACAAGCAGTTCGGCGGACTCGAAACAGCACTGGGCCATCACCGGCTCCATGGCGTTCAGCTCCATCTGCGCAGCTTCGTCGGCCATCGTCACGCAGAGTTCGTTGCCGATGACCTTGAAGGCGATCTGGTTCATCACTTCGGGAATCACCGGATTGACCTTGCCGGGCATGATCGACGAGCCGGGCTGGCGGGCCGGCAGGTTGAATTCGCCCAGCCCGCAACGGGGACCCGAAGAGAGCAGGCGCAGGTCGTTGCAGATTTTGTTCATCTTCGAGGCGATGCGCTTCATGGCCGAAGAGTAGCCGACCATGCAGACCGTGTCCGAAGTGGCCCCCACGAGATCCTCGGCCTGTTTCACGTCCCAACCCGTAATTTCCCGGATGGCGGCCGTACAGCGCTCGGCATAGCCCGGTTCAGCGCAGATGCCCGTACCAATGGCCGTGGCGCCCATGTTGATAGACAGAAACTCCGAAGCCGCATGGTCGAGGTTCTCGACTTCGCCCTGCAGGACGCTCGCAAAGCCGTGGAAAGTCTGGCCGAGGGTCATCGGCACGGCGTCCTGCAGCTGCGTGCGGCCCATTTTGAGTACATTGGCGAACTCTTCGCCCTTGCGGGCAAAGGAGGCGATCAGCTCCATGAGGTGTTTGCGCAGTTCGAGGTGCGTGGCATAAAGTCCGAGGTGGATCGCCGAAGGGTAGGCGTCGTTGGTAGACTGCGAGCAGTTGACATGGTCGTTGGGCGAGCAGTACTGGTATTCGCCGCGCGCGTGCCCCATGATCTCCAGCGCACGGTTGGCGATCACCTCGTTGGCGTTCATGTTGGTGGTGGTTCCCGCACCGCCCTGAATCATGTCCACGGGGAAGAATTCGTGGAATTTGCCCTCCATGATTTCACGGCAGGCCTGCGAAATGGCGTTGAAAAGCTCGTCCGAAAGCAGCCCCATGTCGTGATTGGCGACGGCGGCGCCCAGTTTCACGATCGCCAGCCCCCGGATAAAGAGGGGATACTCGCACAACCGGAACTTGCTGATCGGGAAATTCTCCAGCCCGCGCATGGTCTGCACGCCGTACAATACGTTTTCCGGCACCTCAACACACCCAAGCAGGTCGCACTCGGTGCGTGTCTTTTTCTGTTCTTTTTCCATACTCATTACAAACTATAAAGATTAAAGCCTTCTTTCATTTCGAATTAAAATCGAACAACCATTTAAAGTTAATAAATATTTCCCGAACAGAAAAATATTTTCCTGCTCTTCGTCCGTTCAGCGTCCATTGGAAAGATAAACGCGCCTGCGGCGGCGGTTGAAAAATTTGGCAGTGCGGCCGGGTTGTATTATCTTTGTACGAATTTGCACGACAATAAACACGGAAAGCATGAAAGCAGCTATCATAGGTTACGGCAAAATGGGCCGCGAGATCGAAAAAATACTCATCGAACGCGGTCACGACGTGACGCTCGTGATCGACACCGACAACGCCGCGGACCTCAACGCCGCGAATCTCGCCGGAGTGGACGTGGCGCTGGAATTCACCATGCCCTCGACGGCCTACGCCAATATCCGCACCTGCATCGAAAACGCGACTCCCGTGGTGAGCGGCACCACGGGCTGGACCGACCGCTTGGGCGAGTTGCAGCAATTGTGCCGCGAGAAGGGCGGGGCGCTGTTCTATACTTCGAATTATTGTCTGGGCGTAAACCTGATGTTCCGCCTCAACCGTCAGCTGGCGGCGATGATCGACCGCGTCGGCGGCTATGACGCGAAGATCGAAGAGGTACATCACACCCAGAAGAAGGACGCTCCGAGCGGCACGGCCATCACGCTGGCCGAAGGCGTCATCTCGGAGCTGCACGACAAGACCGCGTGGGTGAACTACGCGCCGGGGATCGAACACGCGACGAACCGGATCGAAACTCCGGCGGACGCCGCCGCGGACCAGCTCGAAATCCGCTCCGTGCGCGAAGGCATGGTTCCGGGCATACACACCGTGACCTACGAATCGGCAGACGATATTCTGGAACTGAAACATACGATTAAGAACCGCCGTACGTTAGCAATGGGGGCTGTCATAGCCGCCGAGTTCTTATGCGGCAGGCAGGGCGTCTACTCGATGGACGACCTGCTGAAATAAATTTACGAATATGGGAAAAATCAAGGCATTCTTCCGCAACAAATGGGTCGGCTTCGCGCTCGCCTCGCTGCTTTACACGCTCTGGTTCGTCGTATGGACCGGCAATCTCTGGATGCTGCTGGGGCTGGCGGTGATCTTCGACCTCTACATCACGAAGTTCTTCTACCGCTACGTCTGGTGCCACAACGCGCGTATGTGCCAGCAGAGCAAGGTCTACAAGACCGTATACGAATGGGTAAACGCCATCATCTTCGCCACGGTCGTGGCTTCGCTGGTGCATATCTTCGTCTTCCAGATGTACGTCATCCCGACCTCGTCGATGGAAAAGTCGCTGCTGATCGGCGACTATCTCTATGTGAGCAAGGTGACTTACGGACCGCAGATGCCCAACACGCCGCTGTCGTTCCCGTTCGTGCATCACACGATGCCCTTCTCGCAGACCAAAAAATCGTTCTCCGAAGCCGTCAAGTGGCCGTACCACCGGCTCAAGGGGTTGCGCAAAATCAAACGCAACGACGTGGTGGTCTTCAACTTCCCGGCGGGCGACACCGTCCTTCTGGAGAATCAGAACGCCACCTATTACGACGTGCTGCGCAGCTACGAGGATTCGTTCGGCAAAGAGGAGGGACGCAAGCGTCTGGCCGAAAAATACACCATCATCAGCCGCCCCGTGGACAAACGGGAGAATTACATCAAACGCTGCGTGGCCGTTCCGGGCGACTCGCTCGAAATACGCAACGGGCAGGTGTGGGTGAACGGCGCGCCGCAGGAGGGGATTCCGGGCATCCAGTACCAGTACGCAGTACAGGTGTCGTCGCCCCTTTCGCAGTACGCCATCGAGAATCTCGGCATTACGGAGTACCGGGGCAACGGCTCGGTATACGACATGTTCCTGACCGAAGAGGCCGCCGGGAAAATCGAAGCCCTGAACAACGTGATCTCCGTCCGCCGCTACATTTTCTCCCCCAATACGGAGGTCTTCCCGCAGTGGAAGGAGCCGCACTGGAGTCAGGACAACTACGGACCGATCTGGGTGCCCAAGAAAGGCGCGACGGTGGAGCTGACGGCCGAGAACCTGCCGCTGTTCCGCCGCATCATCGAGACGTACGAGGGGCACTCGCTCGAAGAGCGCGACGGCAAAATATTCATCGACGGAGCCGAGGCCGACAGCTACACGTTCGGCATGGATTATTACTGGATGATGGGCGACAACCGCCACAATTCGGCCGACTCGCGGTTCTGGGGCTTCGTTCCCGAAGACCATATCGTCGGCAAGGCTTCGTTCGTCTGGCTGTCGCTCGACGCGAACAAGTCGTTCCCGGCGAACATCCGCTGGAACCGTCTGTTTACAAAGGTGCGGTAGGGTGGAACCGGAGGACAGCTATCTGACCATTGCGGCGCCCGCCGAGGCGTCGTCGAGGGAGCGGAGCAGCAAGTTCCTCGCCTATGCCTACCCCGTGCAGCAGGAGGAGCAGATACGCGAAATCCTCGACGGACTGCGCAAGAAATACTACGACGCGACGCACCATTGCTACGCATGGCGGCTGGGGCCGGGAGGCGCCGCATTCCGGGCCAACGACGACGGAGAACCGTCGGGAACGGCCGGGAAGCCGATTCTGGGACAGCTGCTTTCGAACAACCTGACGGACTGCCTGATCGTCGTGGTCCGCTACTTCGGCGGCACGAAACTGGGGGTTCCGGGGCTGATCGCCGCATACAGGGAATCGGCGGCGGAGGCGATCGCGGCGGCCCGAATCGTCGAACGCACCGTAGACCGCACGATCCGCGTCGATTTCCCCTACATCGCCATGAACGACATCATGCGCGTCATCAAGGAGCAGCAGCCTAAAATCGCATCGCAGGAGTTCGACAACCTCTGCACGATGGTGCTCACCATCCGCGAAAGCCGCGCCGGGGAGCTGACCGAAAAACTGAAAAAAGCCGGAGGAAGCATCGCCGGCGAGGACATTTGAGAATCGAAAGTTAAAAATCGAAAACCGGAAATGCGGTCCGCCGCATTCCGCGGTTTCAGCGATACGAAATGACACACGAAAAATCCATCTATATCAAAGGCGCGCGGGTCCACAACCTCAAGAACATCGAGGTCGAGATTCCGCACGACAAACTGGTCGTCGTAACGGGCCTTTCGGGTTCGGGAAAATCGACGCTGGCCTTCGACACCATCTTCGCCGAGGGACAGCGCCGCTACGTCGAGAGCCTTTCGGCCTATGCCCGGCAGTTTCTGGGCAAAATCAACAAACCCGACGTGGACATCATCACGGGCATCGCGCCGGCCATCGCCATCGAACAGAAGGTCAATACGCGCAACCCCCGTTCGACGGTGGGCACGACGACCGAGATATACGACTACCTGAAACTGCTGTTCGCCCGCATCGGACACACCTTCTCGCCCGTATCGGGACAGGAGGTGCGCTGCTACAGCGTGGACGACGTGGCGACATACATTCAGGAACTGGGCGAGGGGAGCCGCGCCGTCATCGCCGCGCCGCTCGTGCTGGCCGAAGGGCAGGGGATCATCGAAAAACTGACGCTGCTGCTCTCCGACGGCCTGATGAGAGTCTACACCGACGGTCAGACGCGCCTGATCGAGGAGATACTCCCCTCGATCGACGAAACGACCGGAGCCGCGGATATTCAGGTCGTGATCGACCGCATGCGCATCGCGCCGGACGACGACACGCAAACCCGCATCCGCGACTCCGTGGCGCGCGCCTTCTCCTACGGCGACGGCATCTGCACCGTCATCTCGGACAAGGGCGCGGCCGAATTCTCGTCGCGCTTCGAGGCGGACGGCATCGAATTCGAACATCCGTCGGAACACCTTTTCAGCTTCAACAACCCGCTGGGGGCATGTCCCCGCTGCGAGGGATACGGCAAGGTGATCGGCATCGACGAGGATCTGGTGATTCCCGACAAGGGCAAGACCATCTACGAGGACGCCATCGCCTGCTGGCGGGGCGAGACCATGCGCAAATGGAAGGAAAAGCTGGTGGAGAACGCCTATAAGTTCGATTTCCCGATTCATACGCCGTTTCACGAGCTGACGCAGGAGCAGAAACGGCTGTTGTGGCGCGGCAACCAATATTTCCACGGTCTGGACGAGTTTTTCGCCTACATCGACTCGGAGCGGCGGAAAATCCAGTTCCGCGTGATGAAGGCGCGCTATACGGGCAAGACGACCTGTCCCGAATGCGGGGGCAGCCGCCTGCGCAAAGAGGCGCTTTATGTCCGCATCGGCGGCCGGAACATCGCCGACCTCGTGGTGATGCCGGTGGACGAGCTGATCGTATTCTTCAACGGACTGCAGCTCGACGAACACGACACGAAAACCGCGGCCCGCATCCTGATCGAAATCCGCAGCCGCCTGCAATACCTCGCCGACGTGGGACTGGGCTATCTGACGCTCGACCGGCTTTCATCGACCCTGTCGGGCGGCGAGAGCCAGCGCATCAACCTCTCGACCTCGCTGGGCAGCAACCTCACCGGCTCGCTCTACATCCTCGACGAACCCTCGATCGGCCTGCATCCGCGCGACACCAACCGGCTTATCAAGGTGCTCAGACAACTGCGCGATCTGGGCAACACGGTGATCGTCGTCGAGCACGAGGAAGAGGTGATCCGCGCCGCCGACTACATCGTGGACATAGGTCCCAAGGCGGGTTACAACGGCGGTGAAGTGGTTTTCAGCGGTACGCTGCCGCAGCTTCTGAAAAACAAAAAAAGCCTGACAGCGGATTACCTGACGGGCCGCCGCGCGATCGCCCCGCCCGCCGCGGAACGCGGATGGAGCAGTTCGATCGTCATAAAAGGCGCCCGCGAGAACAACCTGCGCAATATCGACGTGCGGATTCCGCTGGGCGTGATGACCTGCATCACGGGAGTCAGCGGCAGCGGCAAATCGTCGCTGGCCAAGGGAATACTCTATCCGGCGCTGCGGCGCATGCTCTTCGACACGGGCGTCAAGCCCGGCGACTTCGACGGCATCGTCGGCGACGTGCAGCTGCTCAAATCGGTCGAGATGATCGACCAGAACCCCATCGGCAAGTCGTCGCGTTCGAATCCCGTGACCTACATCAAGGCCTACGACGAAATCCGGCGGCTGTTCGCCGACCAGCCCTACGCCCAACATACGGGGCTGGGGGCTTCGGCATTCTCGTTCAACATCGCGGGCGGACGCTGCGAAGAGTGTCAGGGCGAAGGGGTCATCAAGGTCTCGATGCAGTTCATGGCCGACGTCGAACTGGTCTGCGAAGCCTGCGGAGGCAAACGCTTCCGCGACGAGATACTCGAAGTCAAATACCGCGGCAAGTCGATCTACGACGTGCTGGAGATGACCGTGGACGACGCGATCGCGTTCTTCGGCGAGGAGAAGAAGGATTCGACCTGCAAACGGATCGTCGAGCGGCTCAAACCGCTGCAGGACGTGGGGTTGGGCTACATCAAGCTGGGCCAGTCCTCTTCGACCCTGTCGGGCGGCGAGAGCCAGCGCGTGAAGCTGGCGTCGTTCCTGACCAAGGACAGCGCGCAGGGCGGCGTGATGTTCATCTTCGACGAACCGACGACGGGACTTCATTTCCACGACATCAACAAGCTGCTGGCGGCATTCAACGCGCTGATCGAACGGGGACACACGATCGTCATCGTGGAACACAACATGGACGTCATCAAATGCGCCGACTGGGTCGTGGATCTCGGTCCCGAAGCGGGTACGGGCGGCGGAAGAGTCGTATTCGAAGGCACTCCGCGCGCATTGGAACAGTGCCCGGATAGCTATACGGGCAAATTTCTCAGCCTGCGCACGAAATTATAATCATGGAATTCTTCACATACAGATTACCCAACGGCATCCGGGGCATCCACCGTCAGGTGAAAAGCAACGTGGCGCACTGTGCGCTGGTCGTCAATGCCGGAAGCCGCGACGAACACCCCGACCAGTACGGGCTGGCGCATTTTACGGAACACGCCTTCTTCAAGGGCACCCGGCGCCGCCGCGCATGGCAGGTGAACTGCCGGCTGGAAAACCTCGGCGGCGAACTGAACGCCTTCACGACCAAGGAGGACACGACCATTCACGCCACGACCCTGCGGGGCGACTTCCCGAAGGCCGTCGAGCTGATCGCCGACATCGCCTTCCGCTCGACGTTCCCCGACCGGGAGCTGGAACGCGAAAAGGAGGTGATCGCCGACGAGATCAACACCTACAAGGACTCGCCCGCCGACCTGATATACGACACGTTCGAAGAGATGCTGTTCGCCGGCTCGGAGCTGGGCCACAACATTCTGGGCCGCAAAGCCGCGCTCATGCGCTACGACGGCGACGCGATCCGCGCCTTCACCGGCCGCACGCACACGACCGACCAGATGGTCTTCTCTTCGATCGGCAACTTCTCGGCCAAGACGGCCGAGACCGTCGCGGCGCGCTATTTCGCGCAGCAGGCGGCCACGACGCGCGGATTCGTCCGGGCCGCGATCGCACCCCGGCCGCCGTTCGAGAAGACCGTGGTGAAGCATACCCACCAGACACACTGCATCATCGGCGGCCGCGCGTACGGCATCGGCGAAGAGAAACGCCTGCCGCTGGCCCTCGTGACCAATATTCTGGGCGGGCCGTGCGCCAATTCGCTGCTGAACGTCGTGGTGCGCGAGAAAAACGGACTGTCGTACAACATCGAAGCCAGCTACACGCCCTACAGCGACACGGGGATCGTGGCCATCTACTTCAGTTCGGAAAACGGCAACACGGCGCAGTGCATCGACCTGATCGAAGGGGAGCTGCGCAAACTGCGCACCGCGCCGCTGACGGGCCGCCAACTGTCGATGGCCAAAAAACAGTTCATCGCCCAGCTCGCCATTTCGAGCGAGAGCAACGAGGGCTACATGCTCGGCGCCGGAAAAAGTTTCCTGACGCACGACGACGTGGACACGATGGAACAGGTCTACGCCAAGGTGCGTTCGCTGACCGCCGTGCAGCTGACCGAAGTCGCCGAAGAGATATTCTCCGGCATGTCGAGACTGATTTATAAATAAGGTTATGGAAAAAGAGATCGTATTCGTCCTGCTCGACGAATTTGCAGACTGGGAGGCGGCGTTCCTCGCCCCGGCCCTTTGTTCGGGCGTCATGCCGGGCCGTCCGGGTTCGTACGCCGCAAAATACATGTCTCCCGACGGAGAGTCCGTCCGGTCGATCGGCGGATTGCGCGCAACGCCCGATTATGACGCGTCGGCACTGCCGGAAAGTTGCGCCGGGCTGATTCTGGTCGGCGGCATGCAGTGGGAGTCGGCCGCCGCCCGGCGGATCGCGCCGCTCGCAGGTGAAGCGCTGAAGCGCGGGATTCTCGTCGGCGCCATCTGCAACGCGGTTTCGTTCATGGCCGCCAACGGCCTGCTGAACGGGGTGCGGCATACGGGCAACACGGTCGAGATGCTGAAACAGTGGGGCGGGGCGAACTACACGGGCGAAGCGCTCTACGAGGAGCGGCAGGCCGTGCGCGACGGCAACGTCGTGACGGCAAACGGCACGGGGTATCTCGAATTCACCCGCGAATGCCTGCTCGCGCTCAAGGCCGACACGCCCGACCGGATCGAGGCATCGTACAAGTTCAACAAATACGGATTCTGCAGGCAGTAATGGACGCGCTCGAACAATATATCCGCGACCACACCTCGCCCGAAGAGGAGTTGCTGCACGAACTGGACCGCGAGACCAACCTGCGGGTCATACAGCCCCGCATGCTGTCGGGCCATATTCAGGGCCGCCTGCTGGAAATGCTCGTGCGGATGCTACGCCCGCGGCGGGTGCTCGAAATCGGGACTTTCACGGGTTACTCGGCCCTCTGCATGGCCGCAGGGCTGGAAGGGGAGGCCGAACTGCATACCGTCGAGGTTGAAGACGAACTGGAAGAGCTGGCGCAATCGTTCTTCGACCGCAGCGCGCACGGCTCCCGCATCCGGCTCCACATCGGTTCGGCGCTGGATATAGCTCCCGGACTGGGCGGTGTGTTCGACCTCGTATTCATCGACGGCGACAAGCGCGAATACCCGGACTACTACCGGATGCTGATGGGCGACGACGGCGGCTGTCCGCTGGTGCGCAGCGACTCGGTGCTGATCGCCGACAACATCCTCTGGTCGGGAAAAGTCGTGCAGCCGATCGCCCACAACGACCGCCACACGCAGGCGGTGATGGAGTTCAACCGCATGGTCCGGGAAGATCCGCGCGTCGAAAACGTAATCGTACCGCTGCGGGACGGCCTGAACCTGATTCGGATAAAATAAGCCGGAAACAACCGATTAGGATATTGTAAAATGACTTTTTCCTGCTTTCCCCGACACGGAGAAAGCGGGATTTTTTCGTACCTTTCGGAAAAATCAACGGACAAATGGAACTAAGCGAATTACAGCGACGGGTCGATGCGTGGATCAAAGAGTACGGAGTGCGCTATTTCAGCGAACTGACCAACATGGCCGTGCTCACCGAAGAAGTAGGGGAGCTGGCCCGCATCATGGCCCGCAAATACGGCGACCAGTCGTTCAAGGAGGGGGAGAAATGCAATCTCGCGGACGAGATGGCCGACGTATTATGGGTGCTGACGTGTCTGGCCAACCAGACGGGCGTGGACCTCACGGCGGCCATGGAAGCCAACTTCGCCAAAAAAACCTCGCGCGACAAAGAGCGGCACCGCAGCAATCCGAAACTCTGACGGAGCGCATTCTCACACAAGCGGAGCGGCGACTCGGATTAAACTTCCCGACAGGCCCGCTCCGCTATTGCCGTGGAACGTGCCCGGCACGGTACAGCGCGTTTGGTGCGAGCTTTCGCGCGGGGGCCAGCAACTCTTCGTCGTCGGCAATCCTTCGGGCCGAAATCACTCCACGATGTCGATGCAGATCGCACCGTATTTCCCCCGCACGCCATAGGTCTGCACGGCTTCGACGGGAAGCATGTAGAAATAGTGCATCGGCACGTCCGCCGACACCGAGAAGGCATCGGCCCGGCACATCTTCAGCCACGATTCGATCGAGGAAAAAGCACCGTTGAAAACCACGAGCGGCACCCGGTCGGGATAGATGTCCCCGATAACGACGCCCCGGCCGGCGCCGTAGCGCGCCATCGTCGCAGAGTCGGTGTATATTTCGAGCGTGCGCAGGATCAGCCCGTCGATAAACTGGAAGCTACTGCCCGGAACCCGCTCCCCGTCGAGCAGATAAACGGCGTCGGGCGGCAACGTACGCCAAAGTTCCTTGGGAACCTTGAATAGGGAGAGCTCGCCTCCGGCCCTGCGCACCGAATCGTATTCGTCGCGCAGCGTGTAGGCGGCGATATGCTTTGGGGCGCTGCGCCACTTGTGTCCGGGTTCGTCGTATACGTCGTCGGCCCACGTATATCCCGCAACGTTGCCCAGCAGGTGCGGACGCACGCCTTTTTTCCGGTTGCGCTCGGTAAAGAATTTCAGCAAACGCACTTTCTCGCGCCGGGTAGTGTCCGACAACCGCATCCGGCGGTTTTTAGCCTTCACCTTACGCACGTTCCACAATGTCACCGCATCGTATGCCGCAGCTTCGGTCGTACGCCGCCGGTTGAGTTTATAGGCGAACGGACGCGCGGCGGCCAAGGAATCGGCCGCAAAAGCGGGGGAGGGCAGATCGGCGATCGCTTCCTGCCGCGCCTCGTCGAAGCGCAGCTGCGCTTCGGGCCTGCGGGGTTCCTGCGCCGCCGCACTCCCCATATATATACATGCCGCAACCAAAGCCGCCGTACGGATAAACATATTTTTCATTTCAAAAGCTACTAAAATTTTAGTAAAAGTAATACTAAATTTTTAGAAGTGCAAATTCCAACCGGGGTAATATGACAAAAAGCGCCC
>OLZA01000004.1_pt1 | contig 180987 bp, 163 predicted proteins | sample 1673431 | NCBI WGS metagenome assembly OLZA01 (sample SAMEA103958111, study PRJEB25191) | human gut metagenome | biome: human-associated habitat [ENVO:00009003]; feature: intestine environment [ENVO:2100002]; material: feces | place: Germany | collected 2013/2015 | reverse complement strand
ACTATATTTCAATAATTTCAAAGAACTATTTATCCACTTTTACGGGACAGTAGTGTGTTCAATTATTAATGATAACTGTGTAATGACCATGATGAAAATGAAAAAAATGTTTTGTGGCTGCTGCTGACGGTGTTGGCGGTGGCAAGTTTAACCTCTTGTGGCAGCGACGGCGACGGCAGTGTCGTCATTCCTCCCTCCAATCCTCCCAAGTTTGAGTCCGTAAGTGGCAAGTATGAGATTTCCGACAACACTTCCCCCTATGAAAGCGTAGAGCTGGGCGCCAGCGGTGACTACGTGGTGACTAAGCGCGGATATACTAGCAGCCAGACTTCAGCCAAGGCCAAGGGCATGCTCTCGCTGGAGCGTGAGGCATCTTTAACCCGCGCGGCCACGGACGGCGGCATAATCTACGGCACTTATACCCAAATAGACGGCAACACTTTCAACCTGGAAGGCTTTGGCGTGATAGAGCTGATAACCAACGGCGGAGGAACCGTGACGGGCATATCCATCACTCCCAGTGGCGGAAACGAGATGACTTTCTCCGCTTCGAAAGCCCAGGAGATGGGCTCCGACGAGCTTACCGAAGCACTCTGCCGCACATGGAAAGTCATAGGCGGCGTGGAGAAAGGTTACGACCACTACGATGGAGAGTATGAATATCCCTTCGACGCCAATGACCCCGGTGCCTTGAAGGAAATCATGTTCACTAAGTCGGGCACTTTCCTAAACCTTTACAACGACAACACCATAGAAGCCCTCTTCTGGAAATGGGAAGACCAAGGGAAGATGCTCCTGCGTGGTTCCTGGGACAATATATGGTATAATGATGACGACGGCAATTTCACCGTCCAGTTCTCTGCGGGCAACCGCTTAACCATTCGCGAATACTATGTGGACAACGAGTCCGGGGAATGGTATGACAACACTATCGAGCTAGAGGAAAAGAACCCTGCAAGCGCAGATGATGATGAGGCAGTCGTTCCCACGGGGCAATCCCCGCTGGAGAAAGTGTTCACGGGAAACCTGGTGGATATCGTAGACGACCACGGACGAGACCAGTTCGTCTATCAAAACGGCTTCCTTACGCAAGTGAAATACGTGGGCGACAGTTATGAGCAATCCTATGTCATCAATTTCGAGTATCTCTACCTCAACTCCAGCAAGCCCGCCACAGAGCCAGACGTGCGCTACACCAAGACGAGAGAAGATGGCACGACAAGCTATGTCTATGATATATGGTTGGACGAGGCTGGTTTCGCCAAGGACATCAAGTCCACGCACTACGAGAAAGACGGCACCACAGTATCGTTTGACTTCGAGTCTTCCTGCCGTTATGACAGCGATGGGCATCTGGTCTACATGAACGAGGGTCGCGAGGAAAGGGAGTACAATCTCACTTGGACAGGCGGAGACATCACGAGCATTGAGACCATGGGCAGGCATACCACTAACTACTCTTACAACGAGAGCCTGAACGAGAACAACCTGATGTTCTTCTACGACATGTTTGACATGGATATCGAGGAGCTGAAATATCTCTATTGGGCTGGCCTGATGGGCGTGGCACCCAAGCACACCCTGATCCATTCAGAGGAAATGGGTTATGAAGAGGGTGTCTACGACTACCAATGGGAAGCCAACAGGATACTTTCTAAGCGTTCCTATGAAGGCGATGACGCTTGGGAAGAAATCGTCAACTTCACTTTCGTGGAGTAATGCAGGCAAAATGAAATAGTACTGACCTGCCTAAGTCAGTACTATTGATATCCAAAAGCAGTACTACTGATATTTGAAGGCAAAAAATCTGGGGCACTTCGGATTTACCGAAATGCCCCAAACTTTATAGGATTGGCGTGGAGGTCTAGTTATTTACCGAGCCTCCCACGATGTCTAGCAATTCATTGGTAATAGCCTGCTGGCGGCTCTTGTTGTACTGCAAGTTCAGCTCACGCAACAACTCGTTGGCATTATCAGTTGCCGTTTGCATGGCCACCATACGAGCGGCGTGCTCACTGGCATTGCTGTCAAGCAAAGCCGTGTACATCATCAAATGGAGTTGCTTTGGGATGAGTGAGTGAAGCACGGTTTCCAAGTCCGGCTCCACAATGAAGTCATCATTGAGGGGCACTGCATCTATTGCCTCGCTTTCTTTTGCCTCCTTCTTCTTTCTGATGTACTCCTGCACCCTGGCCGTAGTGACGTTAGTGCTCAAGTCACGATCATTATCCACAAGGGCTTCCTCTGTAGAGAGGTCGATGGGCAAGAAGGTCTTGCGGGTAAGTATCTGCGATCCCGCGCTCTTGAAGTGGTGATATATCAGTTCCACTTTGTCCACCTCGTGGTTGACAAACTTCAAGGTAATCTCACGGGCTATCTCCGAGCAACGAGAGGAATTGGGTTTCTCTGCCAGCTCCGTGAAATCTCCCGCGGACTTCAGTCCCATCTTGGCGACCTTCTCGGCCACCTTGCGGCCTATGGGATAGATGAGAATATCGTCTACTCCTTGAGCATGGTATTCATCGATGGCATGCTGCATCATGCGGATTGTATTGGAGTTGAATCCTCCGCAAAGCGAGCTGTTGGACGTAAAGACCACCAAAATCACCCGCTTCACCTCGGCGTGATGCATTTGGAAAACACTTTCAGCGTCGGGCGTAGATACCAAGAACGACTTCAGGATGTGCTCCAGCATGTTGGCGTAAGGCAACATGCTCTGGATGGCCACCTGTGCATGGTGCAGCTTGCTAGACGCAACCATCTTCATGGCACTCGTAATCTTGCGGGTGCTCTGCACGCTGGCGATGCGGGTCTTGATTTCTTTCAACGACGGCATAGGCTATTCCTTGTATTGTCCTGCTGTATTAGCCATGGTGTCTTCGATGGCTGCCGTGGCTTCATCGGTCAATTGGCCAGCGGCCAGCGTATCTATGACATCTTGGTGCTTTGAACGCATGGCATCCAGGAACTGGTCTTGACACTCACGCACCTTTACGACAGGTACGTCATGCATCAGGCCATGCACTCCACAATAGAGAATGGCGATTTGCTCGCCTACGGGCATCGGGGAATACTGTGGCTGTATTAACAGCTGGTTGTTCTTGCGCCCACGATCCAACGTCATGGCAGTGACAGCGTCCATATCGCTGGCGAACTGGGAGAAACTCTCCAACTCCCTATACTGGGCCTGGTCAATTTTCAGCGTACCCGCAACTTTCTTCATACTCTTGATCTGCGCGGAGCCACCGACACGAGAAACGGAAATACCTACGTTGATGGCAGGACGGAAACCTTGGTTGAAGAGGTTTGTCTCCAAGTATATCTGACCATCCGTGATGGAAATCACGTTGGTGGGGATATAAGCGGAAACGTCTCCAGCCTGGGTCTCAATGATAGGCAAAGCGGTCAAGGAGCCTCCTCCCTTCACCTTGCCTTGTAAGCAAGCGGGTAAATCGTTCATCTTCTCGGCCACCTCTTGCTGGTCATTGATGCGGGCGGCACGCTCCAACAGGCGAGAGTGCAAATAGAATACATCTCCAGGGTAGGCCTCACGTCCAGAGGGACGACGTAATATCAAGGACACCTCACGATAGGCCACGGCCTGTTTGGAAAGGTCATCGTATACGACCAAGGCTGAATATCCCCTGTCACGGAAGTACTCACCGATAGCGGCACCTGCGAAGGGAGCGTAATACTGCATAGCGGCAGGGTCAGCGGCCGTAGCGCTCACCACGATAGTATAAGGCATGGCGCCATGATCCTTTAGGGTTTGCACCAAGGCCGCTACGGTGGACGCTTTTTGGCCTATAGCTACATAAATGCAATACACAGGCTTGCCCGCCTCGTAAAGACTTCTCTGATTAATGATAGTATCAACGGCGATGGCGGTCTTTCCCGTTTGGCGGTCTCCGATGATAAGCTCTCGTTGGCCTCGGCCGATAGGTATCATAGAGTCGACAGCCTTCAGGCCCGTTTGTAATGGTTCCTTTACGGGCTGACGATAGATAACACCAGGAGCCTTGCGATCCAGCGGCATCTCGAAAGCGTCGGTAAGGTCGATATCGCCCATGCCATCAATAGCCTGACCCAGAGGATTGACTACACGCCCAAGGAAATTGTCATTCACACGGATGGAAGCGATGCGATGAGTGCGCTTCACGGATTGTCCTTCCTTGATGCCCGCCGTAGGACCCAAGAGGATGCAACCCACGTTGTCTTCCTCCAAGTTCATGACAATGGCCATGGTGCCGTTCTCAAACTCCAGCAACTCATTCGCCTCCGCGTGACGCAAGCCGTAGATACGGGCAACGCCGTCGCTGACGGTGAGCACCGTGCCCACCTCGTCAAACTGCTCGGTGGTATTCACTTTCTGAAGTTGCTTGAGAAGAACCTCTGACACTTCACTTGGTTTGATTTTATCTGACATTGTTGATGATTAAATTATTATACCTGGAAAGACGGGCTTTCCTATTACTTCTTTAATTCCGTGAGTATCTTGCGTAACTGAGTCTTCACGCTGGCATCCAAACGATAGGTGTCATATTCCAAGACGAATCCCCCGATGATGTCAGGATCTACCTCCGCATTGAACTCTACGGTACCACGAGTCTTGCTCTCCACCAATTTGCGCATCTTCTTCTCTGTGTCTGAAGATACGGACGTGGCGGTGACAAGCTTCCCACGGGTGATGTTCTTCTGTTTACGGTAAAGTGTGATATATGAAGTTGCCATGAATTGCAGGATAGAGGCCCTGCCCTCCTTGAGCACCAACTCCAGAAAACGCTGGGTCAACTCGTTGGGCTTCTTGCCAACAGCCGTGAGCAGCACCTTGAGCTTGGTGTCTCGAGAGAGCATGGGGTTGTCTATCGTAAACCGCAGGTCAGGAACCTCGATGTAGCAACGCGAGAGCGTTTGCATGTCTCGATAGACCTGTTCCTCAGATTTCTGCTCCATGGCACCCTTGAGAAGCGCCCGGGCATATCTGATCGATATGACACCTATATCCATAAGCTACTTGCTCTTTTCTTTATTGTCAACAGAAACCTCATCCAGTAGTTTATCAATCAAATCCATCTGCTTGGAGTCTGAGGAAAGCTTCTTGCGTATCACTTTCTCAGCTATTTGCACACTCAGCTCTGCCACTTGGGCACGTATGTCACGAATGGCGTTTTGCTTCTCGGTCTCAATTTGAGCCTTGGCCTCATTGAGCAACCGGGAACCTTCTTCACGGGCTTTTTGCTGCGCCTTCTCCACAATGGCATCACGCGTCTCAGCGGCCTCTTTCAGGATGACAGCTTGCTTCTCACGCGCCTCCTGCAGGATGGATTCACTTTCTCGTTGTATATTGGCTAGCTTCTCATTGGCCTCATGCGCCTTGCGCAGGCTTTCGTCAATGAAAGCCTTGCGGTCATTCACCATCTTGACAATAGCGGGGAAGCCCCACTTGCGCAAGATGAGAATGACGACGATGAAGACGAGCGTCATCCAGAACAGCAAGCCACTATCGGGAATTAATAAATCCATACGTACTGGTTAAAGTTTTCGATTGTCACACAGGATTACATCACGATGGCCAAGATGGCAATGATGACGGCGAAGAATGCCACACCCTCAACCAGGGCGGCGGCGATAATCATGGAAGAACGAAGGTCACCCATCTTTTCGGGTTGACGAGCCATGGCATCCATAGCCTGGCCACCAATGCGACCTATACCTATACCTGCGCCGATTGCGGCAAGACCTGCGCCTACAGCGGCACCCAACTTTGCAACTTCTGCTGCTAATAACAATGATAACATAATCTTAGGGTTTAAACGGTTATACTTTAATTTGTTCGATATTTTATGATTAAGCATTAGCCGGCTCCTCATGGTGGCGAACATGCGCCAAAGAGATGAAAACGGCACTCAGCATGGTGAACACCAATGCCTGGATGTAGCAAACCAATAACTCCAGCAACATCATGAAAATGCTCATGGCCACGCTCACCACGGTCATGGAAGAACCTGCGGCATAATTGACGATAGCGTTTTCGCTGATGTTAAACATGATGAAGATGATGGCGGCAAACGACAAGGCGATAGCGTGACCTGCCAACATGTTGGCGAAAAGTCGGACAATCAACGCCAAAGGCTTGGTAAATACACCAAACAACTCAATGAAAGGCATTAAGGGAACTGGAACCTTCAACCACGTAGGTACTTCGGGCCAAAAGATTTCCTTCCAATACTCTTTAGTACCAGTCAAATTGGTTATCAAGAATGTAGCTACTCCCAAGAAGCACGTGCAGGCAATATTGCCCGTAAGATTTCCTCCTCCCGGCGGGAAAGGAACCACGCCCATCACGTTGGCGATGAAGATGAAGAAGAAGCACGTCAGCAAATAGGGAGCGTATTTATCGGCTTCCTTACCCAACGTGGCCTTGACCACATCGTCATAGACAGACATGATGAACATATGCATCAAGCCAACAAAGCCTTTTGGAGCGGGGTCTTCCGGTTTGTGCTTCTTGCACCAACGAGCGGGGATGAGCACGCACAACAGCAAGATGATGGCATCAATGAACAAGACACATACCGTCTTGGTGATAGACAAATCCAAAGGACGTACCTCCTGTCCATTCACCATCTCGCAAATCTTGTTGGGATAAGACGTAACGTCTCCATTCTTGATATAAAGCCCGTAAGGGCCTGGCCTATTGCCAGACTCGTCTGCATGATGGGCAAACTCCGAACTGCTGAACACATGCCAGCCCGTGGAGCTTTTCACGATGACAGGCAAATGGATGATGACATCCGTATCGCCAACCTTCGTGACATGCCACTCATAAGAGTCCTTGATATGGCCCCACAAGATTTCCTTTACATCCACTTCCTCTTTAGCCGACAGCTGTGAGGGTGCCAACGCGAGGAATGCCAACGCCAAAAGGAATATTTGTTTGATAATCTTCATGTCATTACTTATTGTTAAGTCTTTTCTCAATGCCCGTGAAGTAGAGGCTGTCATAGAGCAACAACACAAGGTAAAACCCCACGAAGATGCCCGTAAACCATAGCACGGCCGTTTTCTCCCTTATCACCAACGCATAAACCAAGAACACCAACAAGGCCGCCATCAATCGAAGGGCAGAACCTACCAAGTAGAACTTGGTGAGATTGGTGGGCGATGACTTGGCAACAGCCTTCCACGCGTATCCGTATGCCAAAGTAGCTACAAACGAGAAGATGACCGTTACGAGCAAAGCCTGGGTGATAGGCCAATACAATGCCGTGTCTCCAAGAAACTGCATCAGCAGCATCACCAGAAACGAAGCGGCCACCACAATCCAGAGTGCCTGCTGGAAATATCGCTTCACTACACCTCTACGCACACACACACCTCATTCTTCTTTACCTCAACGAAGCCTCCCGTGACCGCTAAACTTTCACGGCCTTCCTTGGTGGCATATTCCACAACACCTTTTTCCAAAGAGGAGATAATAGGAGCGTGGTCGTTGAGAATTTGGAATGAACCCAGCGTACCTGGCACCGTGACACTTTCCACCATGCCTTGGTACACGATTCTCTCAGGAGAAATGATCTTCAGCGTCAACATAGGCGTTAACCTTTAGCTGCCTCAAGAAGTCTCTTGCCCTTCTCCTTGGCATCCTCAATCGTACCAACATTGAGGAACGCTTGCTCAGGAAGATCATCCACCTCGCCATCCAATATGGCGTTGAAGCCTTTTATGGTATCCTCGATGGGCACCATCACACCCTTCAATCCCGTGAACTGCTCGGCTACGGCAAAGGGTTGACTCAAGAAACGCTGCACACGACGGGCACGGTTTACAATCAACTTATCCTCATCGGAAAGTTCATCCATACCCAATATGGCAATGATGTCTTGTAACTCATTGTAACGTTGGAGCAACTGTTTTACACGTTGGGCGCAATCATAGTGTTCCTTGCCTACAATCAGTGGATCAAGGATACGGGATGTACTACCCAATGGGTCTACGGCGGGATAGATACCCAACTCGGCTATCTTACGAGACAACTCCGTGGTGGCATCCAAGTGCGTAAAGGTAGTAGCGGGAGCGGGGTCTGTCAAGTCATCCGCTGGCACATATACTGCCTGCACTGAAGTAATAGAACCATTCTTGGTAGAAGTAATGCGCTCTTGCATGGTACCCATCTCTGAAGCCAGAGTGGGTTGATATCCCACTGCAGAAGGCATACGGCCCAACAAAGCGGACACCTCTGAACCAGCCTGCGTAAAACGGAAGATATTATCTATGAAGAACATAATATCTGCCGCCTCACCATCCTTACCTCCATGGTCACGAAACTCCTCCGCTACAGTCAGTCCAGAGAGAGCGACACTGGCGCGCGCTCCAGGCGGCTCGTTCATCTGTCCATATACCAAGGTGGCTTGTGACTTGGCCAATTCCTCTTTGTCTACCAAAGAAAGATCCCACTTGCCTTGCTCCATGGCCTCACGGAACTTCTCGCCATACTTGATTACACCAGACTCAAGCATGTCTCGGATTAGGTCATTACCTTCGCGGGTTCGTTCTCCAACACCAGCGAACACGGAGTAACCGTTATGCCCTTTGGCGATATTGTTGATAAGTTCCATGATCAGCACCGTCTTGCCTACACCGGCACCACCGAACAATCCAATCTTGCCACCTTTCATATAAGGCTCCAACAGGTCAATCACCTTGATACCCGTAGGCAACATCTCCTTGTGGGTGGATAGTTCATCAAACTTAGGTGCCTCTCTATGGATAGGATAAGCGTCCTTCATGTCCAAAGGCTCCATACCATCAATAGGTTGGCCGATTACATTCATCATGCGTCCCTTGATTTGGTCACCAGCTGGCATTCTGATAGGGCCTCCAGTGGGAATTACTTCCAAATCACGTTGCAAACCGTCAGTGTTGTCCATGGCCACGCAACGAACCGTATCCTCTCCGATGTGCTGTTGCACTTCTATGATAAGATCTGTGCCGTTGGGACGTCTCACCTTCAAGGCATCGTAAATCTTTGGAAGCACTTTCTCAGGATCTTCCCCTTTCGTGTCGAAATACACATCGATCACTGGTCCGATAATCTGGGAAATGCGACCGTTAATTTGTGACATAAGCTTTATATTTTAGTTGTTTTCGTAATAGATATTAATATAGTATCTTCTATAGTCTTCGTTGAGGGCAAAAGTAATCATTAATTTCGTAAACTCAAAATATAGTTTCAGTTTTCTTTGGAGTTTTGACCTTTTTTTAATAGATATAATCCCACTTTAGACTACAATTAGATATCTATACATTGCTTAACGCATCAAATGCTCAATTCGTCGAGTACCTTGATGAGTTTGCGATCAAATGGTTTGTCTGAGCGGATAGCCTCAGACAGCGGAACATAGACCACTTCGTTATTTCGCACTCCCACCATGATGTTGCGTTGTCCCTGTATAATAGCCTCCACAGCACCAACTCCTGTTCTTGACGCAAGAATGCGATCACGAGCAGTTGGACGGCCTCCACGTTGCAGATGGCCAAGGATTGAGACACGCACGTCAAACTCAGGGAATTCCTTACGTACACGGTCCGCATAGTAAAGTGCGCCACACTTGGGACTCTCAGACACAATAACAATACAGCTCTTCTTCGACTTACGGATTCCTCGTGCCATGAATTGCGCCAATTGGTCCACGTCAGTAGAGTCCTCTGGGATAATGGCTGCTTCCGCACCGGAAGCGATAGCGCTGTTTTGCGCCAAGAAACCAGCGTCTCTTCCCATCACCTCCACAAAGAAGATGCGTTCATGGCTTTGCGCGGTATCACGGATGCGGTCCACACACTCCACAATTGTATTCATCGTGGTGTCATAACCAATGGTGTTATCCGTTCCATAAAGGTCATTGTCAATGGTGCCTGGCAATCCGATGCAGCAGACATCATAGTCGCGGGCAAAATTCATAGCGCCTGTCAATGAGCCATTACCACCGATAACTATCAATGCGTCTATCTCTTCTTTCTTCAAAACCTCATAAGCTTTCTCCCTGCCCTCCTCGGTCATGAACTCCTTTGAGCGGGCTGTCTTCAATATCGTACCGCCCGTACCGATGATGCCACTTACATTCTCGGTGGAGAAAGTCTTGATTTCATCGTTTATCAAGCCGTCATAACCACGATAGATGCCCTTGATATTAAAACCGTTATAGATACCGGCGCGTGTCACGGCACGTATCGCCGCGTTCATTCCAGGCGCGTCACCGCCCGATGTCATCACTCCAATCGTCTTAATCTTCACCATACCTTATATATATATTAATAATGTATACTTATGTCTATTATATCGCAAATCAATATGACACGATAAGCCACAAGACCAATAATCCCATCAATGAGCCAACCAAAGCTTTCCAGCCCACGTTGCGGAAATACCAGCCCACATGCATGCGCTCCATTTTCATCAAGGCGAAACCGCTGATAGAACCTATGGTAAGCACGTTACCGCCTGCTACCACAATATAGGCTATCAACTTCCAGTATGCTCCGTTTTGCAAGAAATTAGCTTGCCATACGCTGGGCATTCCCGCATAGATGTCCACAGGTTGCGGCATGGAGAAGAAAGCGGTGGCTACAGCGAAGTTGTCTACCACAGTGCTCACGACACCAGCCACAAGCCCCAATAACCAAATATTATGGATTTCCTTCTCAATAAAATTCCAGCACACATCAATAGCCCCAGTCTCCTTTACCACGCCCACCGCAAGCATCATACCCAACACGAAGAGTATCATCTGGATGACGCCATATTGCAATGCCCGCGGCATACGACGTTGTATCATCTCCTCTGTTTTCATCAGCTTACGATTAAACGCCTCGTTGACAATCCAAAGCACCGCCAATACACAAAGAGCACCTAGGAAAGGACTCAACTGGGTGATGTTATGGAAAGTGGGAATAAACCACAAACCGCCGATACCCACCAAGAGCATCAACAGACGTTGCCATACATTCAAGCGGGTATCGTCTCCTCTGTAGGGCATCACGATCCATTCCGTTTCCACCCTCTCTGGAAGCATGCGACCAATCCACCATGTTGGCAACAGCCATGAGATAAGACAAGGCACCAAGAGCGTCATGGAGTAATCGGTAGCCGTCACTAATCCATCATTCCATAGCAACAAACCTTCTGGATTACCTATTACAGTCAACATTCCGCCACAATTGGCGGCCAGCAAGATGGCCGAACCGAATATCATGCGCTGCCTGCGTGAGGGTATCACCTTGTGCATGATAACCAACATCATGGTAGTAGTGGTAAGATTGTCCAAGTTAGCGGAAATGACAAACGTGGACAACGACAACATCCATAGCATCCTTTGGCTATTGCGGGTACGAAGCAATTGCCTGACGAAATCGAAGCAACCATTGTTGTTGAGTATCTCCACGATGGTCATGGTCGCCAAAAGGAAGAGCACTATCCCACAGGCTTTCCCCACATAAGGAAGGAAAATATTGCCAGCGATATATTCCTTGACCACTTGGGAGGGATTGGCATATTGGCTATATATTTCCTGATGCACTTCAGGATAGCGTGCCAACACAAAGTCGGAGCCATAACACACGTACAGTACCCATCCCACAGCCGCGGCGAATATGGCTACCGCAGCCTTGTTGACGTTGGTGAGCTGCTCAGTGGCCATGAGCAAGTACGCCAAAAGTATAATGGAGACAATTACTAATGTCATAAGCGAAATTTCACTACTTCTGCAGGTTAACTCGGCAAGACAATCATGAAAGACGTGTTTTCAGATTAGCTTGTAGGGTTTATCTTATCTGCAAAGATAAGTATTTTTCCAATACGACATCACAAAATGACGGATTTTTTTCACAGGTTTAACGATTTAACATCCATAAACCCTCATTGTCATCTGTTTGTAACGCACACAAAGGCACTTACCTCCGTAATATATGGCGTAAAGTGAAATACATTTCCTCTTGCAATCGAAATAAAAACCAGCTGTGATGGAAAGGGATATAACCAAACTTCCGCTTGATGGCTCGACGCAGCAGCCCTGGTTCTATACTAGCCCAAGCCTGCTTGACCAAGGATAAGGCATGGTGGCATTCCTTGGATGAAAAGTGCTTGCGATGGTGATAGTATAACTTATACATGCCTATCACGTTCAACCACGTGAGGTTCTCGTGTTGCCGCAAAACATCATGGCCAACATTCTCTTTCAAGAGGAAATGTTTCAGCCATTGGTCTGCCAACAAGATGTCAAACCGACTGATACTTATAGCGTGCGTAACGGACTGTAAATGTTGGCGATAGTAATATTTCGCTCTACTGGTTCTTACGTTACGGGAATGAATATAGTGTATCCTCGTGGTAATCTCGTCTCCATAAGTTCCCATGGCCACTTCGTAAGGATATGCCTTATGCAATGAAGTCCTCACCGCGTATACTCCATGGATTTCCCAAGCAAGGCTCTTCTCAAAGGCTTCCTTTCCCGTCATCACCTCAAATGCCACCATGGGATAAGGCCAGCTCCCTCTTTCATCCGACAGATAGAGGTCAAACAATACGCAGTCTGTTTGTGGGTAAGAAGAAAACACTTTACCTATCTCTTCCATGGCGTTGGGAGCTATCCAATCATCACAGTCCACAAAGCACACGTACTTCCCAGTCGCCAATCACAATCCCCTATTGCGTGCCGCAGCTACACCTACATTGGTTTCAAGGGACAACACCTGCACCCTAGAGTCTTTAGCGGCATATTCCCTTAAAATATCCAAAGAATGATCCATGGAAGCGTCATCCACGCAGATGACCTGCAAGTCCTTCATGGTCTGCTCCAAAATGCTGTCAAGACATTGACGCAGATATCGCTCCCCGTTATAGACGGCAACAAGAATGGATATGTTAGTCATGACGTCTCCTTGTCAAAGTAGATTTTATGAACTGCCGCAAAGGAATCTTGTCACGCAAAGTGCACAAGGATACCGCTATGCACGCCAAGACCAGGACGCAGCCCGTTAACCAATAACGCCAACCTTCCAGCGACAAAGCGCACATACATATAAATATGCCCAGCAGAAGCTGGCAGGTGGCAGAACGTATGGTGGATAGAGATATGGCAAAATGATACACCACGCAGACATAACACAAAGCCACCAACAGGTTGATAGCTGAAACCAGCAGCCAAGCAACACCTGCCCCCATGAGTTTACCATAACAAAAACCAAGCGTAACACCTATCAGCACCATCAAACCATAAATCACCTCCAACAGCAAATACCCCCTGGCATTGCCACGGGCCAAATTGATATACTCCACAGGAAGAGTCAAGGCACGAAAATACATGGCCAATAGCAAGAGACGCAGTGTATCCACAACAGGCAAAAACCTGGAACTGAACAAAAGGGTCAGCAGGAAAGGCGCGAACAAGATAAAGACGGACAATAAAGGCGCCGCTAATAATATCGTGATTTCCATTTGTTTATTCACGGTATTATATAGTTCTTCTCCCACTTCTGAAATGGTGGAGAGGCGAGGGAAATAATCCGTCTCCATGGCAGAGAAAACCATACCGGCGTATACCATTGCCATCATGTAAGCTACATTGTAAAGACCTACCATCTCCAAGTTACCCTGTGTATTCATGAAGGCACGAATGGCAAACTCCGCGCCACTGCCCATAAACCCCGCCAGCATAAATGAGATACCTAAGCGTAACATTCCCTTCCCCGAGGCTAATAGCTCTTTGTTGAAAGAAAATTTATAGGGAAACAAGCGAAAAGAGACGTTTGCGGTGAGCAACATCTGCGCCAACGCGACCAGCAGCAAAGAGGGCACAATGCCAGCTTCTCCCCATATATATAATAATGGTATGGAAATAACCAAGGCCGCGAAAATCCCGTAAATGGAAATCCTGGCCAACTGGCGTAATTGATGAGTGCCTTTCAGTACAGCCAGTTCCCCAGTCGTAATGGCGGTCATGGCCACCACGGGAGCTAACAAGGCAAAATGCAAAGTGTGGTTTCCCCAACCGAAAGACAAGCTATTCAATAATGGACTGGCAACAAAGCAAACCATGAAACCCAGAATGGCGGTCAATAAACTCCAGGAACGTACCACACGAAGACTATGGTGCAGCTTGGCGACATCTTCCGTGCCATAAGCCTCGGAAGTCTCCCTGGTAGCCGTGGCGGAAAGTCCCATGTTCGTGGTATCTGAAACAAAGCGAACGCCGGTATTAAAGATAGACATCAGTCCCATGCCCGCTGGCCCCAGCAGCAAAGCCACCAGCTTGCTGCGCACCAAGCCGACAAGGACACTCAAGGCTTGTACACCGCCAAAAACACCCGCATATTTCAAGATATGGCCATAACTATTGTCTTTTTCGCGATTTTTCATTGTTATACATAAACGAGTTCCCTTGGTTTTTATTATCTTTGTAGTCGTAATTCGAAACTTATGCAAGACCTGCTCAACTACCCCGAAGAAGCCCCTCGGCCTCTAATCAGCTTTATCGTCACCACCTATAATTTGCCGATAGAGTATATCACGGAATGCCTGAAAAGTGTCATGCGACTTTCGCTCAACAAGCGGGAGCGGGAAATTATATTGGTGGATGATGGCTCTGATCTCACCCCACTCAACGAGTTGATAGATTTAAGGGATGAGATTATTTACCTGCGGCAAGCCAACAGGGGATCATCTGCCGCCCGCAACCTGGGACTGAGAATGGCCTCGGGCAGCTATATCCAGTTCGTGGACGGGGATGACTTTTTGCTGCAAGCCCCCTACGAGCACTGCTTGGACATCATGCGTTACCACCAGCCCGACTTGGTGCTTTTCACGGAAAGCAAGAAAAAAGACGTGAAGACCCCCTACAACTTCGAGGGTCCCATGAGCGGAAGGGAATACATGCGGCACAACAATCTGCGTGGGTCTGCCTGTGGATATATCTTCGGCAGGCAGGTCTTGGGTTCGCTGCGGTTCAGGGAAGGGAGCACGGTGGAAGACGAAGAGTTCACGCCCCAGTTGATATTGCGTTGCGAGGTGGTCTACGTTACCACGGCAGAGGCTTATTACTACCGCCAAAGGAAAGATTCCCTGGTTCACGACAAGAGCGAGGAATGTCGGCAAAGGAGACTGCAAGACGCGGAACAAGTCATTTACCACTTAAAATACTTAGCCGAGCGAATGCCTGAGGCCGACCGAATAGCCCTCAACAGGCGTATCGCCCAGCTCACGGCAGACTTGCTCTATAATGTCATCACCTTTACCCACAGCGGCAAGCAGCTAGACGAGACCATCCATCGACTGGAGGAACGTGGGCTCTATCCACTGCCTAACAAGAACTACTCCCGCAAGTACGCCCTCTTCCGCAAGATGATTGGCCACAAGCTAGGCCGCAAGCTGCTGTTGCTCGCGCTTGGAAGAAAATGAAAACTATACCTGCTGTTCTTTCAATAGCCAAGCCTCAATACGCCTCGCGGTACTTGCTCTCGTCCTTGTCGTCAAGCATCGTGAGGTAACTGTGGTAGCGGCTCTCGGCTATATAGTGGTCTTCCACGGCTTTCCTCACCGCGCATCCCGGTTCGTGTGTGTGTGTACAGTTGCTGAAACGGCAATGCTTGCTGAACTCGAATATTTCCTTGAAATAGCTGGTCAGCTCCTCCCGCTCCATATCAAAGGTGCCAAAGCCCTTGATGCCTGGCGTATCTATCAGGTAACCACCCCCTGGCATTTCCAGCATCTCACTGAATGTAGTGGTGTGGGTACCTGCGTTGTGCGCTTCGCTAATGGCGGCTGTCTTCAGGTTGGCACCCGGTATCAAGCGGTTGATGAGCGTGCTCTTCCCCACTCCACTATTGCCGCTCAGCAAATTGACCTTTCCCCTGGACATCGTGAGCAGTTTTTCAACGCCCATGCCCGTAGCGGCGGAAAGCTCCAGGCATTGGTAGCCCACCTGCCTATAGAGCGTCAACATCATCTCCTGGTAGCGTTTCTCCTCAGGAGTAAGGATGTCGGTCTTGTTGAATGCCAGCACCACGGGCACACGATAAGCCTCGGCGCTAGCCAGGAAGCGGTCTATGAAAGTGGTGGAAGTCTGCGGATAGTTGACGGTGATTACCAGAATGGCCTGGTCAACGTTAGCCGCAAGGATATGGCTCTGCTTGGAAAGGTTAGACGACTTGCGTATGATATAATTGCGTCTATCCTCTATCTCGCTGATAAAGGCCGTTCCCTCCTGGTTGGTAATCAACTCCACCCGGTCACCCACAGCCACCGGATTGGTGCTGCGGATGCCCTTCAGGCGGAAGTTACCTTTTATCTTGCTTTGTATCAGTTGGCCCTCGTCGGTCTTGACGGTATACCAACTGCCCGTATTCTTGATGACTAGTCCTTTCAAGAGATAGACTTTGGGTTACACGGTCATGATTTCCTTGGTCTTGTCGGCCATAAGGGCGTCAATCTTCTTGATATATTTGTCGTGTACCTTCTGCAATTGGTCTTCGGCGTCTTTCTCGTTGTCCTCGGAAAGTCCGTCCTTGATGGCTTTCTTCAGCTTGTCTTTCACGTCGGCGCGCACGTTGCGCACGGTCACCTTGCTGGTCTCGGCCATCTTGTTGCACTGCTTCACCAGTTCCTTTCGCCTCTCCTCTGTGGGTTGGGGAATGGCAAGTCTCACTATCTCACCATTGTTCTCGGGCGTGATGCCTACATCGCTGTCCATGATGGCCTTCTCTATGTCGCGTATCATCTTCCTGTCCCAAGGCTTGATGGCAATGGTACGGGGATCGGGCGTAGAGACGTTGGCCACTTGATTCAGGGGAACTTTGCTGCCATAGCTTTCTACTCTGATGCCATCCAGGATGGCCACGTTGGCACGTCCGGCGCGCACGCGGGCCAATTGCTCTTCCAAGTGCATGGTAGTCATCTCCATGCGCTCCTCGGCATCATTCAATGTCTGTTTTACATCTATCATATTTATCAAGTATTAAATTCCAGTCCACAAAAATAACGCTTTTCGTTGGATTACGCAACAAGTTGGCGGAAATTTTTTCTTACTCGCCGTCCAGCCGCTTCATCTCCTCCGCCACCATGTCGGTAAGCGCGACAAACTCCGCCACGCTAAGTTGCTCGGGTCTGCGGGTCATGATTTCCCTTGAATAGAACTCCTCCGAAGCGGCCTTCGGGAAGAGCTGGCGCAGGCTGACGCGCAACATCTTGCGCCGTTGGTTGAACACTGTTTTCACCACCCGCTTGAAGAGCCGCTCGTCACAACCCAACTCTTTCGTGTCGTTGCGGGTCATGCGGATGACCGCGCTCTTTACCTTTGGAGGCGGATTGAACACGTGCTCGTCGACGGTGAAGAGGTATTCCACGTCATACCAGGCCTGTATCAGCACAGACAGAATGCCATAAGCCTTGGTGCCTGGCTCCGAGGCGATACGCAAGGCCACCTCCCGCTGTATCATTCCTGTACAACAAGGGATTAACTCCTTGTTATCCAACATCTTGAAGAAGATTTGTGAAGAAATGTCGTAGGGGTAGTTTCCCGTCAACACAAAGGGATTTCCGTCGAACACCTGCCCCAAGTCCATACGCAGGAAGTCATCGCCTATGATATTGTCAGCCAGCTTGGGAAAGTGTTCCAGCAGGTAGGCCACCGACTCCCTGTCTATTTCCACCGCCTTCACAGGCCGTTGCTTGGTCACCAGGTATTGCGTCAGCACGCCCATGCCAGGGCCTATCTCCAGAACGGGCAGTTCCGGACACGCGTCCACCGTGTCCGCTATGCGCTTGGCGATATTGAGGTCCACCAGGAAATGCTGTCCCAGGTGTTTCTTGGGCTTTACTTGTCTCATCTTCTAAATAGTAATTGGCGGCTCCCGCCATGGTTTCTTACGCGAAGATACTTGAAATCTTCGACATGGACAAACCTTTTCCCCATTTTTCGCCAAGACCTGGGCCACGGGCATGGCGCAATAATAAAATGGCGGGCACTATGGTCCTGAAACCGTTTCACATAGTAGATAAACTGCGGGAAGTTAGCTATAAACCTCATTCCACGTCGTGAAATAGGCATTCCACGTCGTGGAATAGCTGTTTCACGTCGTGGAATAGCTATTTCACGACGTGAAACAGACTTTGTAGCTAGCTCCTGCGAACTTATTTACTGTCTAAAAAGGGCATGGATACTATCAAAAACGATTTATATACCCGTAAACTCGCGGAGAAATGGAATTTTATCCGTAAATTCGCGGCAGAAAACACATACCGGAACATGATATACTGCATATCCAAGAGAATGGAAATAGCCGCGGCCCACCAACTGCGGCTCAGCCACGAGAGCAAATGCTCCCGTCTGCATGGTCACAACTGGACGGTGACCGTATACCTGATGAGCGAGAACCTGAACGAGGACGGCATGGTGGCCGACTTCACTTCCGTGAAGGAGAGCATACACGGCTACCTGGACCATGGTTACCTGAATGACCTCATAGACCGCAATCCAACGGCGGAGAATATCGCCCAGTGGATAGTGGAGCGAATCCCCCAGTGCTACAAGGCCGTGGTGCAGGAGTCGGAAGGCAACACGGCCATGGCCGTGGACGAGCGCAAGATAGCCGGCAAAGAGAGTTTGGTGCTTTAACGGAACTTTAACAGACGAGGACAAACCACTGTAACTCATGGGAGAACAAAAGTTTTACAGAGTAAACGAGATATTCGCCTCGCTGCAGGGGGAAGGTTATTGGACGGGGCGCGCGGCGGTATTCGTGCGCTTTAGCGGTTGCAATCTGCGCTGCCCGTTTTGTGACACTGAATTCCGCCAATATGAATCGCTGACGCGGGAGGAGATATTGCGCCGGGTGCAAGAGGCCTCGTCTGGCTGTCGCTTCGTGATACTGACGGGAGGAGAGCCAACTTTGCAGGTGGACAGGGAGTTAGTAGACCTCTTCCACCAACACCATTATTATATAGCGATGGAGACCAATGGTACATTGTCCTATCCCGAGGGAGTGGACTGGGTGACTTGCTCTCCCAAGGAGACTTATTGCACGGGAGCGAAGCTGGCCGTGAGGAAAGTCCACGAAGTAAAAGTGGTCTACGACGGAGAACATCCCGTGAGCGACGAGGGACTGGAATGCCAGGCAAGGTACTTGCAACCCTGCGACACGGGGGACGAGACAAGAAACAAAAAGATACTCCTTGGTGCTATTCGCTACGTGATGGAGCATCCACAATGGAGGTTATCCCTGCAAACGCATAAGCTATTGGGTATCAGGTAAAGTATGCAGGATATATTTTCATTTACTTCACATTCGCCAAGGCGGCAAAAGCAACATCTTGCGCTATCTGTTTTCGTGCGTGCGAAATCACCGCACGCATTTCGCCTAGAAGAGAAGGCTGGGCATGAAGCAAACGCACGATAATTTCTTATATACAGCACAGGGGGCAAGCGCTTGGCGCTTGCCCCCTGTATTGTATTGTCAAACATGTATAAATGCCCAAAACGCCTTAGTCAAGCGTGGCAACGTCGGCAACGAAATAGAATTGTACGTAAGAGTTGAGCCAGCTGGTCTGCTTCTCATCAGCGTAGATAGCCGCGGCGGTCACCCACATCTGTATCTGCTTCTTCTTCACGCCGTCCTTGTTGGTCACGGTACCAATTGCGCCCATAGAGTTGGTGGCATTGCCAAAGAAATATACTTGCACTTTGTGATCCTTACCGTTATAGTTGAGATTCATCTCCGCGGGATAGGGATTGATAAGCCAAGCCGCGTCGATAGTGGCATCATCAATGTAAACAAAGTCCATGTCGCAGTTCAAGGTCACGTCTTCCTTGGTCAGCATCTGGTCTCTCTGCTCGCCATAGCCCATGTAGTTGCCTATTACCTTGATAGGTATTTTGCTGATGGTGAGCGTGTAGACGGTCTTCATGTTCTCTGTGTCATAATCCTTGCCAATGTAGAACTGACAATCCAGCGTGTCCGTTTGGTCTTGTGGATTAGTCTCGTTCTTGGCGGGAAAAATCACCTTGCCCACGTGGCTGCCCCCCACCATCAGGTATTGTTCCTCTTTTTCCTCAGCGGTCAGCTCCCTGTAGTTGTCGTCATCAGAGCCCAGGCAGGAGTTGAAGCCAAACAATGCCATTGCGCAAAGCGCCATTGAGATAAGTTTCAGTTTATTCATGTCGTTGTTATATATAAATGATAATTTTCACTATAAACGTCAATTAATTCTAATCCTTGCGCGAAGGTACTAAAAAAATTTCTTCCGCAAGCAAGATTTTTCTTATCTTCGCGTTTTCTGAGTGTTAAATGACTATGAGCCAGCTGCAAGGCATTGAGGAAGAAATCGTCAACCTGTTCAAGAAAGGCCATGACAACGAGGCCATGAACAGGCTGTATGAAGCATACGGAAGCTATTTGGCTGGCGTGTGCCTGCGCTATATCCCCGATGACGACCAGCGCAAGGACATATTGCAGGAATGCCTGGTGAAGATATTTACCCAGATTGACCAGTTCGAGTATAGAGGCAAAGGCTCCCTGAAGGCTTGGATGGCAAGGATTGCCGTCAATGAGTCGCTCAGCCAATTGCGCAAAGACAAGACACGGCTCCTTGAAACGCAAGAGGAAAGACTTCCCGACTTGCCCGATGAGGAACCTGAAACGGATGACTTGACCGCGGAGGAGATAGCACAATTGCTTGGCCAACTGCCAACAGGTTACAGGACGGTCATCAACCTCTATGCCGTAGAGGGGAAAAGCCACAAGGAGATAGCGGCGATATTGGGCATCAAGCCAGACACATCAGCCTCGCAGCTGCACAGGGCAAGAAACCTGTTGGCTAAAATGGTCAAGGAATATAAACTAACACGCTGAAACGGATGGAAGAAAAATGGATTACTGACATAAGGAACAAGATGGCAGACTATCGGGCTACCCTGCCCGACGGCCTGCTGGAAAAAGCCAAACAAGAGGCGTCGATCAGGAAAAAGCAGGCCGCTAAGGGCAAACGCAAAGCTCTCATTGTTCCCCTGTGGAGCAAGGTAGCCGCCGCTGCTGTGGTGATAGCCTTGTGTTGCGTGAGCGCGTGGTTGTTCCTCCACGAAGATTCCGCCCAAGCTCCTTTGGCCGTCAATCGCTCTATGGAAGAAAGCATTGACAATGCCACCCAAGCTGTCCCTGATGAGAGGGAAACAGGCTTGGAAGAACCCGCCAGGAATATCTATCCACGCCAACTTAACTCCATTAAAGTAGAGAAAACGCTATTTGCCCAGGTACTCCCCGTTGAGGAGATGAAAGAAGAAACCATACAGGAAGACTCCGAAAAAGTGATTTCCAGTCCCCAAAAGCGGTATCACGAGGGGAAAGAGACCCGAAAGATTTCCACCGTAAGGCATCACGAATATACCAATGAGAGTGCCATGCCCCGCCTGAGAAACAAAGGGAAACTCGCCATGTCGGGATACATCTCGGGAGCTTTCGGCAACAGCGGCAGCAGCGTCTATGGCTCTCCTTTCGTGCAAAGTTTCACAGACTCCAAGGGCGGCCAGCCCAGTGAAGATCGCCCCACCATCTATGCCAACAGCGAGAGCGAACTGCTGATGTCCACAGAGAGCGCTACACGCACCAATCACCACCAGCCCATCAAGGCGGGCGTATCGCTACGTGTCCCTCTTGGCAATCGCTGGAGCGTATCCACAGGAGTGACCTACAGCTATCTAGGCTCTGATATCAGCCAAGAAATGGGAAACGCCAGGATGGAAACCAAGCAAAAGCTGCACTACGTGGGTATTCCCGTCAACGTCAACTATAGCGTATTGCGCACAAACAGGCTAAATCTCTATGCCTCCGCGGGAGTGGAAGTAGAGAAACTGGTAAGCGGCAAACAAGACACGGAACACTATGAGGGCGACACGTTCACCAAGGCCACGAGCCAAAACGTGAAGGAAGGCCGCCCGCAAATCTCTGGCAACGTGGCCGTTGGAGCCGAGTTTCGCATCGTAAACCAACTGAGCGTCTACGCGGAACCAGGTTTGGCCTATCATTTCGACAATGGCAGCGACGTGGAGAACATCTACAAGGAAAAACCGCTCAACTTAAACGTGCAAGTGGGACTGCGCTGGGAGTTGAAGTAATCTCATGACTTCTTGCGCAATACCACGAGCGTTACAGCCACCAATATCAGCGCAATACCCACCACTAAGCGAAGGGTAAAACTCTCATGAAACACCAACACGCCAATAAATACGGCTGTCACGGGTTCCAACGCGCCCATGATGGCCGCTGGTGTACTGCCAATGGCATTAATGGAGATGGTCATGAAGAACAAACTGAACACCGTGGGCAACAAAGCCAACTGCAAGGCGCATCCCCACTGCTTTGCCCCATGCAATAATTGCAGGTTCTCACCAGAAAACCACGTAAAAACCAATATGCTCAACAATCCCGCCAGGCTGACATAGAAAGTAAACTTCAAGGAAGACATATCCGTTTGCCACCTGTTTACCGAGACAATGTAAACAGCGTAAAGTAAACTGGAAGCCATCACCAAGACAAATCCCGTAGGGTCCAGTACCACTCCCCCATCCCCTCGATAAAGCAAAGCCACTCCCAGCAAAGCCATAAGAATAGACAGAGCCGTCTGCCAAGTGACATGCTCATGGAAAAAGGCTGTCATCAAGACGGCGGTCATGATGGGATAAACGAATAGCAAGGTGGAGGCGACCCCCGCCTCCATGTAGAGGAAAGAAAGGTAAAGCGCGATGGAGGAAAGGGCAAAAAACGAACCTAGGCACAGGAAACGGATGGCGTGCCCCCACTTGATGCGGAAGCTCTCTCCCCTATACACCATCATCAAGGCGAAAATCAACAGGGCAATGGCATATCGATAGAAAAGCACCGACCCCGTATGGATACCTTCCTCGTATAAAGGCAACGTTCCCAATGGATTTGTACCATAACATACCGCGGCGATAACGCCCGCCGCAAACCCTTTCACTTTTGCGCTCATCCGTGAACAAATCATATCTTGAATACTTTTGGCCTGCAAAATTACGCTTTTAATCCCTATTTCCCGCGGAAACAAACCTTTTTATCGAATATTTTCCATAAACATTTGCGCATTAAGAGAAAAAACGCTAAATTTGCGCCCACTATCACATAATCTCGGGGTTGACTGGATTTGACGGCGAGATGAAATGGTATGTAAGCATGCGGAGCCTCGTTGGCTAGCTCCATAATCTGAGTGAACGAACTATAATTGGCGAAAGAAATTACGCTCTCGCTGCCTAAGTTGAAGTATAGTAGACTGGCTTAATCCCGTCACAAGGTGATGGGACGAGACATCGCTCAAGGGATGTTGTTCCGAATCTTCTTGATCAAGCGGTGCAGATAAATCGGAAATAGTCAGGGTATGCCCCGCTGCCTTGATGAAATTTAAGGGGATAAGGTGTCGGTTGATGGTCCGGGTTCTGCCGCCACACGAAAACCAAAGGCCGGAATAAGCATGTAGAAAGCGTATGGTTTCCTTGTTCGGACGTGGGTTCGAATCCCACCAGCTCCACTGAAACGTAATAGTGACATTGTCATGTATCACAAGGACATTACAGGCTTCCATTGAGAAACGACATTATATCTCAGTGGAAGTCTGTTTTTTTTGCGATCAAGGTAAAAAGTGAACGTTAAAAACAAATGAAATAGAGCACACCAATTGCATGACAAGAATATAAAGCAAAAGCAACTGGGGCAAAAAGCTTACGTTTCCTGTCAGCAATTCAAACACATCCACCAAGCCATGGCACTTACCGCTCATCCAAGCGAAACTCACGCTCATTACACAAAGGGCGAAACAGGTATAGGGAATTAGGCTTTGCGCAAAAGGACCAGGACAAAGAACGCCCGTGACACTGCGCAGGATAGCATGGGGAACCAAAGTAAGCAACAGCATCAGCACCACGAACACAACCATCTCTATGGCCACCAGCCACAGCGCAACCCGCTGGCGATAAGTGGAAGGGCTGCATCGCAAGACACCACTGCCTCTAACTGAGTTTACCGCAAAGGACACCAGCACCAACCACACTAAAAAAGGGGAAGCCAGATTGTCCACAAACGAGCTAAAGAACCAGCGAACACCCTCACTTGTCAATATACTGCGCACGATGCCTTCCCGCATCATGGCCGAAAGCAGCCATGAGGTGAACACCAACGCCACCATGAGCACGCTCAAAATGAACGCAGTGTAAGCCAATATACGCTTGTACAGGATTTCTTTCATCAACTTTCGTCTGGTTGTAAATGGTCTATATCCAATATACGCAATTCACAAGCCCTTACCACCAGTCTAACGGCATTGACTCCCATGCCTCCATTGCCGTCAGGGAAGAGCTTTTGAACTAATTCGTTTTGCCGTTTCTCCAAACTCTTCACGCCAAATGGCATGCCCCGCAAATTGGTGATTTGCTCCTTGGTATATCCTAGAGCCAAATGGCGAAGGAACCTCTCATCATATTCGTCTATCTCATAATCCACCAAAGCTTCCTGTCGCATCAACCTGCTATTGACATCAGCCTTGAAACGTTCCACTATCTTTTGCAGTATGGGTTGGTTGAACACCATCCTCTTCCCGTCCATGCAACTTGACACATCCGCGCGGGTCAACATTTCCCCACATTTCAAAATAATGCCATCGCAACCGGCGTCAAGAGCGTCAACCCAAAGTTTCTCGTTAAGTATCTCGCCCGTAAAGATAAGTATCTTGACTTCAGGATGTGCCTCTTTGGTCTGTCTGCATATCTCTACCCCTATGGTAGTGCTTCCGCCAAGTCCCAAGTCCAGTAACACTAAGTCGGGTATACACGACTTAAGCAATTTCCAATAAGCGGCCTCATTGTTCGCGGTGCCAACAATCTCCGCCTCGGGGATATCACTACGTATGATACCTTCTGTGCCTTTCAGTTCCAGGGGCACATCCTCTACGATGATGACTTTAAATGGTTTCATATGACTGTTTGTTTAAGTTTTGGCAGTAATATCTTTATCTCTGTACCAATGGTGGCAGGCAAGGCAAGAATACCGCAACGCCGCAAGTTGGTAGCTTCTCCTATCTCCCTCACGATTTGCTTGCATATTAAATAGCGTAAGTCTACGGTAAGTGGGGTAAAGAGACCTAACCGTTGTTCTTCGGTATAGGTCACCTTCGGCATATATACATTATATATTATATAGGAGTCCTGTTTCTCGTCTGCCTTGACATTAACACGAATATCGCCCGCAATCTTGCGCAGCGTATCGAACAAATACTCCACCAAGGTATCATCATAGCGAAGATTTCCTTCTACTTGTTGCGCCGCTTGCCTGGACAGCATGACATAAAGGGAATGATAATAGTCAACAAGCTCCCGCAACGCCATCACATCCTCTGGATGGTCAACTATCAATTGTTGGATCCGGGCGGGATAATACATGGTTTCATGCTTGAGAGTGGAAAGGCAATTATCCAAGACGCTATTGCTGACATGCAATCGTTCGCTCTCATAATTCACACGCCGCAGCTCGTCCGTGGCAATCTCCAGATTGGCGGCCTTATCTTTATCCGCGGCGATGCTTTGCCGTAAAGCCTCCTCTATCTCTGCCACGATATCAGAAAAGTCCCTGCTAGTGTTACCCATATTCTTATGCTGTCGCCAGATGGTCTCTATGCGTGCCAACTTCTCCTTATCGCTCGCCGCAGACAACAACGTCTCGTTGATATCATTTATTTTCTCTACCGCAAATCTACGATAAAGCACATGGCGGTAATAAAGGAAATAATAAACCGGGAAAATAGAGAGCAAGAGCAACACCAATAAAGCCACCGCGATAATCTTGTTTGCCTCTGATTGCTGTAGCGTAGTTACATATGTGGGCAAAGAAACATCCGCGCTATAAGCACGAAACAGTTCCGTATACGCCTTGTTGTTCGTTTGGTAAACTTCCCACTTGTGCAGGGCAAGAGCCGCAATCGCCTTCTCGTTGTAAAGGGTAAGCAATACATCGTAGGGCAAATCCACTCCCTTCTGAAACCAATTCCACCCATCAGAACGAGATTTATCCCATGCATGTTTCGTCAATCCGTTCTTCTGAACATAAGATGTGGCATGTGCCTCAATATATAAAGTCGCGGAGTCCGCAAAGTGTAAAGCTCGCTCAAACCTGCCCGCTATATTAGAATTGTATGCACTGTCCGCCAACTCCCTGGCTATCTCCAAACGTGAAGTTCCTTGGGCTTGAAGAGAGATTGAAGTGAATGTCATAAAGCCGCACAACAACAAGACGATACGCATGATGCCCTTAGGCAAACGGAAAGATATCCTGCTTCCCTTGCCCATCTGGCTTACGGCCCATATATCGCATACATGAAAGATGGAACTAACCTTCTTGTATTTCTCTATAATGCCCTTGCAATTTAACAACCCAAAACCATGGCCACCTGTGTAAGTACGGTCAAAAAGATGGGCTAGCTTATCTTCACTCATCCCTTCTCCTGTGTCAGTGACAATTATCTCCACACTATCAGTATCTTCTTGGGCTTCTATCGTGACATCTCCTCCCGCCGCCGTAAACTTGCGGGCATTGTCAGCAATGGTATTGACCATGAAAAGCGTCAAAGCTTTATCTGCTTTCACAATAGCGATAGTAGGCTTCACCTGCAACTTTATGCCTCTCATGTCATATGCCATCTTCCCCTTTGCCACTATGTCAAAAAGTGACTGCAAGGGGAAGCTTTCTATCTTGAGCTGCAAGTCACCTTGGCGCATCTCAATCCAACGGGTAAGAACGTCGTTGTATTCGTTGATTTTCCCCGTCAGTTCCATCAGGTATTGGTAACGTTCCGCGCTCCTTTCCGGAGTCTCCCTTTTGGTGGAAAGAACATCAATCTCATGCATCATGCGGTCAATAAAGGGCGTGATGCTATTCACCAATTGTATCTTCGCTCTTTGCTCAACGTTCCTGGTGAGTTGTTTCTCTTTCAACAACACCCCCATTTTATACTTCTCTTGCAACTCTTCCTCTTGAGCAAGCAAGTCGGTCACATGCGCCTTGTTTATCTCTTTCCATTTTTTCAAAGGCTCCAACAACTCGGCTAGCGGATGGACACGTTTTGCGTTGGCACGTTTATGCGTTAAAATGATGAGCAATATGATGATGGCAAGAATCATTGCCACCACGGCGGCTATCATGCCATTCAGTATCTTTGAGCTTTTATCCAGTTGAGCGGCACGAGCCTCCAGGAATCTATCTTGGCGTGTCTGCTCTTGTATATCCAGATAAATATTGCGGTTGTAATCGCTTTGCTGCTTATCGTTGAGGGCGGAATATGTCAACGAAAGTTCTTCACGAATAGAAGCCACCAAGTCTGGAGCTTGCTCTATGGCCTTGTTTTCCGCTAACGCTCTGTTCAAACAGTAGAGTGAAGACTCGTAATCCCCCATATTAAAGTAGCACTGTGCCAATGTGCGATTGGCACCAGCGATTTGATATACGTCGCCATACTCCGTAAAGTGCGACAATGAGCGTTGCGCCAAGTCTATAGACTTCAGCGAATCTGGCACCTCTATTCCAAACAAGGGAATAAAACAAGATTCTTGCTCCGCATCGGGATAAGAATGATGAGTGTTAAACTCAAAATGATATACCCACGATAAATCCCTCATGTCGTCATCATTCCACAGATGCTCTGACATGGCCTGCAAAGAGTTGGCTTTCCAATAAGGGTATTTATCAGCCGCAAGCATATAACATCTTAACAAATAGCCAAACTCCTTTACACACGCATGACCAGGGAAGACTCCTCCCGCTCCCATGTTGTAAAGATATCCTAAATACTGCGCGGTATCTTGTTGGATTTCTTCGGGGTTTATCGCATAAAGTGATTTCCTGAAGGAATCGATGCTATTTACATAATAAAAATATGTGGCTTCAACGATATGGAATTCCGAACGGGCATATATCATGCGAAGTTTTTGTCTATCGGAAAGTCTTTCGGGTTCTTCATCAATGCGGCGTAAACGTCGTTGCACCTTTTCCCTGTATACGTAAAAATCTTTATTACGCGATTCACGCTGACAAAGCCTCATCAACTGAATGTCAGCAACCAATAACTCCACTTGGTTGTCTGTTGTCTCGGCAACTTGTCGCAATAAATCGTAGGCAATATTGTAATCCATTCTGGCGATGTGATAGAATGCCAGATTGTTCAAGGCGGCAGCCTTTCCTTCATCATAGCCTCCTGAAAGAGAGTCTGCCAACATGGCGTAATAGTAAGTGGAGTCTAGATTCTTATAATGAAAATCATACGATATATCATTCAGCTTATCAATCATCCGCTGATTGGAAGATGAACAAGCCGCGAAAAAAAGTGCCATCACGCTTATAGCGATGATGGCACATATATGGCATGGAATTTTACGCACGAGCCTTTGCAATATAGCCCAATGCCTCCTTGCATTTATCGGTGATAGCCTGCCAGTCCTTGGCGGCAACTGTCTCTTTGGGGAAGAGCTTAGAACCCATACCTACACAGAAGACACCTGCCTTAATCCAAGCAGTCAAATTTTCCTCATCAGGAGATACCGCGCCGGTTACCATAATATTACTCCAACGCAATGGACCCAAGACGTTCTTCACGAAAGAAGGACCTCCTACATTACCCGCGGGGAATACCTTGGTAACATCACAACCCATGGCCTGAGCGTCATTAATTTCGGACACGCTGCCACAGCCAGGAGAATAAGGAACTAGCCTGCGATTACATACAGGCGCAATCTCTGGGTTAAAATTTGGACCTACTATGAAATTCGCACCTAACTGAATATAAAGCGCGGCGGTGGCGGCATCGATTACCGTGCCTGCCCCCAATATCAATTCGGGGCACACCTTGTCAGCCCACTTAACCAACTCTCCAAATATCTCATGGGCAAAATCACCGCGATTGGTGAATTCAAAAACCCTCACGCCTCCATCGTAGCAAGCCTTGATAACGCTTTTACATGTTTCCAAGTCGTTGTTGAAAAATACAGGTACCATACCAGTATCATGCATGGCCTGCATCACTTGCATCTTATTGAATTTCGCCATAATCTTATTCTGATTACCTAATTATTATACCATTAATTTGTTACCTTTGCACCCTGCCACTGGCATTTCCGCCCGCCAAGGATTCCACCTCGTCGGCAGATACCAAATTGAAATCTCCTGGTATGGTATGCTTCAAGGCGGAAGCTGCCACAGCAAACTCCAAAGCCTCACCTTGTGTAGCTTTCGTCAGCAAACCATGAATAAGTCCACCTGAGAAAGAGTCGCCGCCACCTACCCTATCAATGATAGGCATGATGTCATAATGCTTGCTTTGATAAAACTCCTTGCCATCATAGATTAACGCCTTCCAACCATTGTGGGAAGCGGAAAGAGACTCGCGCAAGGTGGATACCACATATTTAAAGCCAAACTCCTCCATCATGCCTTTAAATATACCATAATAACCCTCTGCGTCAGTCTTACCACCTTCCACGTCAGCGTCTGGCTTGAAACCTAAACAAAGTTGAGCGTCTTCCTCATTTCCAATACATACGTCAACATATTTCATCAAGGGGCGCATCACTGAAATCGCTTTCTCGGAAGTCCACAACTTTTTGCGGAAGTTTAAGTCTACCGAGATGGTTACGCCATGGCGTTTCGCTGCTTCGCAAGCCAACTTGGTAAGCTCCGCGGCATTGTCGCTGATAGCAGGCGTGATGCCACTCCAGTGAAACCATTGCGCTCCTTCCATGATGGTGTCAAAATCAAAGTCAGAAGGCTGAGCCTCCGCGATGGCACTGCGAGCGCGGTCATAAATCACCTTAGAAGGGCGCATAGACGCACCTGTCTCAGCGTAATAAAGACCTACTCTCTCACCCCCGCGGGCAATAAACTGGGTATTTACCCCATAACGACGCAGTGCGTTAACGGCTATTTGGCCAATTTCATGCTTTGGTAACTTCGTGACAAAATAAGCTTCATGACCATAATTAGCCACACTTACAGCCACATTTGCCTCACCCCCACCAGGAATGATGCGGAAAGAATCGCTTTGGATAAACCTATCGTTGCCTTCAGGAGACAAACGAAGCATAATTTCACCTAATGTTACAATTTTTGCCATAGTCAATAGATTAAATTTTTATCGTTTGTTTGTAATAGATTAATTTAATCGTAATTCACGGCAAAAATAATGATTATTTCCCAATTGGCGAAACAAAACAACGTTTTTTTGCCACTCAGATAAAATTTAAATAGAGCTGTGTTTTTTTATTCAACTTTTATTCGTAACTTTGTGGCGTACTACTAATGTCTTTAAAATTTGCGCGATACTTTGCTAGTATTATATAAAAAGAGATAAGCGCATCACCAAAAACACTGGAGAGATGGCAAAAAAGATAAGAATCAAGGATATCGCAGAGAGGGCGGGAGTGTCGGTAGGAACCGTTGACCGAGTATTGCACGACCGTCCCAATATCTCCAAACAAGCACGAGAAAAAGTGGAGAAGGCCTTAAAGGAAATGGATTATCAGCCCAATATGTATGCTAGCGCATTGGCATACAACAAATCTTACACCTTTTACATGCTTCTGCCTAAGCACGACTCTGAAGCCTACTGGGAAGAAATAGAGGAAGGAGCAAGAAAGTGCGAAGAGGTAAGACGTGATTTCCACATTAACGTGGAGATACGCTACTACGAACGCTTGCAGGAAGATTCATTCCACCAAGAGAGTGAGGCCATCTTGGCTGACAATCCCGAAGGTGTTGTCATCGTGCCCACCACTCTACCGGTCACAAAGATATTCGCCGACAAGTTACATGAGCGCAATATCCCTTTTGTGCTGCTTGACTCCTATATGCCAGACCTCAACCCTCTCACCTTCTATGGGCAAGACTCTTTTTGTAGTGGCTATTTCGCCGCGAAGATGCTGATGCTCATCGCAACCAAGGAGACGCAAATCATGCTTATGCGGCAAACCAAAGGGGGAAGTGTCGTCAGTAAGCAGCAACACAATCGAGAGATAGGCTTTAGGCATTACATGCACGAACATTTTCCGCAAGTGGAAATCATAGAGATGAACTTGCCGTTTGAGTTACCCCGCACTCAATATGATGATATTCTAAAGGAATTCTTCCAAAAACATCCGAAAATACATCACTGCATAACCTTAGGTTCCAAAGCTCATATCGTGGCGGATTTCCTCTTGAAAGTTGGCCGCAAGGATGTACAAATAATGGGATACGACATGGTGGGGAAAAACGAGAGAGCCCTGCGCCTGGGAGCCATTTCATTCTTGATAGCCCAGCATGCCTACATGCAAGGTTATGCTTGCGTGGACTCTCTTTTCCAACATATCGTGTTAAAAAACAAGGTTGACCCCATCAACTATATGCCAATTGAGTTGATATCCAAGGAAAACATAGATTTCTACAGACGAACACAACTATAAAACTAACTCTATGGAACAATCAAGCTTTATCAAAATCAACCCCGCCGACACGGTGGTGGTTTGCCTTAGACCATTCGCCAAAGGCGAGACTATCTTGGTAGATGGACAAGAAATCACATTATTACAAGACACACCTGCGGGACACAAGGTACTGCTACATGATGTCACCCAGGGAACTGACATTATTAAGTATGGCTACCCCATAGGTCATGCCCTCCATGACTTAAAACAAGGAGAATGGGTAAACGAGAACAACTTGAAAACCAATTTGGCTGGGACGTTGGAATACACCTATAAACCTGTAAAAGAAAAATTGTCCATTCCCGCGGAGGATGTCACCTTTCAAGGATATGTGCGCAAAAATGGCGAAGTAGGCATTCGAAATGAGGTCTGGATTGTCCCCACTGTAGGCTGCGTGAATGGTGTCGCCGAGAAATTGGCCGAAAAATTAAGGGAAGAAACCAAATGCGAAGGTGTCGACGCTATTTTCGCATGGCATCACAATTATGGATGTTCCCAGTTAAGCGGTGACCATGAGAATACACGCAAAGTATTGCGGGACATTTGCCTGCATCCCAACACTGGTGCCGTGTTGGTTCTGTCATTGGGATGTGAAAACAATCAACCAGATGCCTTCATGGAAATGCTGGGCAACTACGACAAAGAACGCGTGAAGTTGCTGGTCACCCAAAAGGTGGAAGGCGACGAAATAGAAGAAGGCATGCGCGTTTTGCGCGGTCTCTATGCTTTAGCAAAAGAAGACAAGCGCACCTCTGTGCCAATTAGCAAGTTGAGGGTAGGACTGAAATGTGGCGGTTCAGATGGTTTTAGCGGCATTACCGCCAACCCCTTGGTGGGCGAGTTTTCAGACTGGCTTGTCGCGCAAGGCGGAACTTCCATCCTCACAGAAGTCCCGGAGATGTTTGGCGCAGAAACCATCCTAATGAACCGTTGCGAAACTCCCCAGCTCTTTGAGCAAACCGTAAACCTCATCAATAATTTCAAGGAATACTTCCTGTCACATGGTGAGCCTGTAGGCGAGAATCCTTCGCCAGGCAACAAGGCTGGCGGCATCTCCACCCTGGAAGACAAGGCTTTGGGATGTACACAAAAATGTGGGCGCGCTCCCGTGAGTGGCGTATTGGAGTATGGCGACAGGTTACAGCATGATGGCCTAAACCTATTGTCCGCCCCTGGCAATGACTTGGTCGCCGCCACAGCGTTGGCCTCGGCAGGATGCCAGCTTGTGCTCTTCACCACGGGTAGAGGCACGCCTTTTGGCACTTTTGTTCCCACCATGAAAATATCCACCAACTCCAATCTCTACCACAATAAGCCCAATTGGATAGACTTCAACGCCGGTGAATTGGTTGAGGGAACAAGCATGCAAGTCCTGTTGCGCAAGTTTATAGACAAGATTATCGCTATAGCCAGTGGCGAAAATGTGCGCAACGAGGATAATGGGTATCGGGAAATAGCCATCTTCAAGAATGGCGTCACCCTATAACCTTATAATATATTAAGGTATATGAGCAACAAAAGAGGCTTGCTTGCACTGTCGCCACTGCTCCTGTTTATCACGCTCTATGTAGGACTATCCTTGGCGGCGGGCGACTTCTATAAAGTTCCCATGACGGTGGTGTTCCTCATTGCGAGTGTTTACGCCATCATCATATCAGGCGGCTTGCCGTTGCAAAAGCGCATCAACACCTTTAGCCATGGCGCGAGTTCGGGCAACCTCTTATTGATGTTATGGATATACGTACTGGCAGGAGCATTCGCCGCTTCCGCGAAACAGATGGGAGCCATAGACGCTACCGTCAATATGTGTCTCACCTATTTGCCAGCCAGCATGTTGCTGCCAGGCCTTTTCCTTGCCGCCTGCTTTATCTCCTTATCCATAGGCACCAGCGTGGGCACCGTGGTGGCTTTAGTTCCTATCGCGGTTGGCATTGCGCAGTCCGCTGATGCCAGCGTCCCGCTCACAACCGCCGTTATCGTGGGCGGTGCTTACTTTGGGGATAATCTTTCTTTCATATCTGATACGACCATCGTGGCCACGCAAACCCAAGGCTGTTCCATGAGCGACAAATTCAGGGTAAATTTGCTCATCGTGAGTCCGGCGGTGATATTGGTGTTGGCCATCTATGCCGTGATGGGAGCGGGCCTCAGTTCCCCCAGCCACGTGCCAGCCGTGGAGTGGGCAAAAGTTGTCCCGTATCTAGTCGTATTAATAACAGCTGTCTGTGGCATGAACGTGATGGCCGTGTTGGTACTAGGTATCGTCATGTGCGGCGTTATAGGATTGATAGACGGTTCTTATGACCTATTCGCTTGGATGACATCCATGGGAGAAGGCATCGTCAGCATGGGCGAACTCATCGTGATTGCCATGATGGCGGGAGGACTGCTTGAGCTTATCAGGGAAAATGGCGGCATCAACTATATCATAGAGAAGCTTACAGCCCATATTCGCGGCAAACGGGGAGCGGAACTGTCCATCGCCGCCTTGGTAAGTTTGGTGAATTGTTGCACAGCCAATAACACCGTAGCGATTCTTACCGTGGGAAGTATAGCCAAGAAGATAGGCGACCGGTTTGGGGTAGACAACCGGAAGGCCGCCAGTATCCTTGATACCTTCTCGTGCGCCATACAGGGCGTTATCCCCTACGGCGTACAAATGTTGTTGGCGGCAGGCCTTGCGGAGGTTAGCCCCATGCAAATACTCCCCTATCTCTATTATCCTGTAGCCATAGGCATTGCCTCGCTTGTGGCTATCCTCCTGCGTTATCCCAAGAAATACTCTTGACTAAACCACCATGAACATGAATTTCCTTCATCGCAACCTCTTCGCTAAACTCAGGGCAGAAAACTTCTCTACAGGGGAACAAATGGAACCCATGACTCACTTCAAGCACGAGAAGATCAATCGCATGATGGAGAACATCCAAAACATGCCGCCGGGAAGCGTGGAGTTCAATAACTTTTTCCTCAACAAGCGGTTCGTCAAGTTGCAAAACGACGAACGCCATGCCATAGACACCTCCGTGGAGACGCTATACCTGCTACGCCTCATTGTGGGCAATATCAACGGCATGCTTTCCTATGGCATTTCCTTGAGAGGTATCGTGCAGTTAGGCAATTACCTCAGGACAAGAGGAGACAAAGTAGACTTCGTGAAACTGGAGAACTGGTTGCGCAGGCTCCACATCCGCCGCATGGCACAGTTGCAAGGCAGCATTCTCATGTGTTTCTTCAATTTCGAACAGGATGAGTTACCGTTCGTCCGCCATGTGGAAAAAGGAGCCTATAGACTTACACTACAAGCTCTTTACTTCAACATAAAAGACAAAAGGGAAATCAAGTTTGAGCAAAACAACATCGGACTGGTACAAACCCAAGGGACAGGCATGCGCAAACAGGTATTCCACAGCATGCGATATTTTCCATACGCACCCTTGGAGACCACCAGCGGCCTCTTCCGGAATGTCACCCGCTCGCTCTCCGAACTCGAAGAATAAGTTGGAAACATATAATTATTGCAAAAAAGCAAGGCTTCCAAACCTATATGTCATTGATTTTTCATAACTTTGCGTTATGAATCGTATTATCATAGCCTTTCTCTTCATATTCCTGCCTTACTATGCCCATGCGCAAATGCAATGCGAAGATACTTGCAAGCATATTCACGGCATTGATATCAGCCACTATCAGCGTACCGTTTTCTGGGAGACATTAGGGGACAACGCCAAGATGGCCTATGTCTATATCAAGGCCACGGAGGGCGGTACCCACATAGACAGCAGATACAAGAACAATATAGACATGGCCCACGAACATGGGCTAAAGGTTGGCTCTTATCATTTTTATCGGCCAAAGACCCCGCAACAGGAGCAGCTGGACAACTTTCTTGCCCAATGCAGGCCAGAAGACCAAGACCTCTTGCCCATGATAGACATCGAGACACGCGGCGGGCTGAGGCCTGAAGCTTTCCGGGACTCACTCATGAAATTCCTTGATTTAGTGGAGAAAGCCTACAAGCAAAAGCCCTTGCTCTATACCTATACCAATTTCTATAACGCCAATCTCAAGGGACACATCGACAACTATAAGCTCATGGTGGCGCAATATACCGCGGAAGAGCCAAGATTGGCTGACGGCAGAGACTTCGAGATGTGGCAATATACGGGTAAAGGACACATCAAGGGCATCAATGGCTACGTGGACAAGAGCCGGTTCATGGGCAAGCATAAGCTGAAAGAAATAAGGTTCAGGCATAGATAACCAAAACGAAAACCATATTTAATCTATAGCGATGGCAATCATCAAGTGTCCCGAGTGCGGAAAAGATGTTAGCGACAAGGCGCCGTTTTGCCCTCATTGTGGCGTGAAGATAGCGGGGGAGCTCCCCGTTCCTGTGCCCCAGCCCAATCCAAAGAAGGCTTCCCATGGGCACAAGACACTTCTTGTGAGTTTCATCGTGGCGGTTATCGTGTGCGGCATGGGGGTGTTGGTCTATCAAGTCAAGATGGGCAAAAAGGAGAACGAAGCATATGCCATGGCCTCCTCCAGCAAAGATACTCTCATCATGCAGAGTTACCTGGAGCGTTATCCGCACGCCAACGAAACCCATCGGCAAGAAGTGATGGACCTGCTTGAGAAAGCAAGAAAAATGGAAAAAGACTGGAATAACGCCAAGACCAGCAACAGCCTCTCGGAAATCAAGGATTTCCTTTCCACCTACCCCAACAGCTCACACCGTCAAGCAGCGGAAGAAAGGATAGACTCACTGTCGTGGGCCATGGCCAAAAACAAGAACACGCCAGAATCCTATAACCAATATATAGGGGAATTTCCCGAGGGCGCCTACATCGACCAAGCGCAAGACGCCTTGCGAAAGCGGTTGGGACAACAAGTGCAACCAGAAGAGAGGGAGATGGTGAGAGCGCTTTTCCGCAAATTCTTCCAAAGCGTAAACTCCCGTAACGAAGACGCCATGCTCAGTACCTGCGAAGATATTCTCACCAATTTCCTGGGCAAACCAACCGCCACCAAAAGCGACGTGGCCAGTTTCATGCAGAAAATCTACAAGCCGGAAATCACTAACATGAACTGGTACCTGGACAACGACTACGCCATCAAGAAAAGAGAAGTTGGAGATTTAGAGTACGAGTACCAGGTTACCTTCTCCGCCAAGTTGGAGCGAGAGTATTCCGAGAAGCCAAAAGAGGAATCCAGGTTTCGGGTTGCAGCCACCGTGTCTCCCGACGGGAAAATATCCAGCCTCAATCTCACTAAGATATTGCAGCCGGAATAACCACAAACGCGGCTCCGGAATCCCTTCCAAAGCCGCGTCACTTTACTTTTAACGATGAGTCTTTATACTCTAAATTATCCTGACCAATCCTTGTTACCTCCAATACCTATCAAGTGACTATACTACAAATCTTTAACCTATTAAACTAAAACCTAAACCTTGAAGTCAAATCCTAACAATCTTATACCTTATCTACCTATCGATACCGCGAAATTATCCACTATTTCCAAATCCCACAAACGTATAAGGAAAAATCTTCACGTCAGCTCCGATTTTCTTGACATATATCAATTCATCATTCTCTTAGAGTTCGCACGAAGTTCAAATAGCTTCCATTTATCCTACACCATGTAACAAAATCTTAACATTTGCCTCCTATATGTCGAAAACTGACAACACCAATGAGAACATAAAACCATTCAAACAGCGGCAAATAAGCGTTCTGTTCTGAAGCCAAGAAAGCACGATTTTGAAAACAAGTTATTTCGCTCGCGAAAATAACTTATTTCGCCAATCAAAACAAGTTATTTTGTCAAGCAAAATAACTTAAATTGAAGAGTAAAACAAGTTATTTTCACACGGCTCTAGGAGCGGTAGCCCAATCGCTGGGCAATACGCCCTGCTTGGACTCTCCGTGCTTGGCCATCTTACCGGTGCGGAAAGCGTTACTCCCCACGGATAACAGCAAGAAAATCATTGCCATATTTGTTTTTCTTGAACTCGCCGATGCCGCTGATCTCGCCCAAACGCTCCAGCGTTAGCGGGCGGAGGGAGGCCAAGGAGTGAAGCACCTTGTCACTAAACACCATGTATGGGAACACGTGGTCACGCTGAGCCAATCGCTTACGCAATTCACGCAAACGCTCAAACAGCTCTGGGTCTTCCGCTATTTCCACTGCCGAGAGGCGCGCCTCGGGCAAAGGAGAAACCTCCGGCATAAGGTTAGGACGCTTGGTTTTCTTGGCGGCAAGAGGTGTGTCCTTTACTTTCGCCAGCATCACTTGCCGCCGTCCCCGCAACACTTCATCTCCCAAAGGCGTTACCATAAGGGCGTTGCCCCGATCATAGGCTATCTCAATGAAACCCATGTGGAGCATTTGCAGCAAATAGTCATGCCAATCACGATAGCGAATGTCCCTTCCCGCGCCAAAAGTCTTCAGCTCTTGGTAATGATGCCTTACCACGGTTGGCGTGAACTTGCCCTGCAAGATATCTATAACAGTGGCAAAGGGCGCTTGCTGGTCAGCGCGGCGAATGGCACTCAAGGCCTTTTGGGTGACAATCGTGCCGTCGAAAGTCTGTGGCGGGTTCTCACACACATCACAATTGCCGCAATCGTGGCTTGACACCTCACCGAAATAGTTGAGCAAGATACGGCGACGACAGACCTGCGACTCAGCGTATTCCATCATGCGGTTAAGTTTCTCTTGGCAAACTTCCTTTTGCCCGCTTTCGTCGATAAAGCTCCGCATTCGGTTAATGTCAGCGTATGAATAGAACAAGACAGCATCCGCGGGGGCACCATCCCTTCCCGCACGGCCTATCTCCTGATAGTAAGACTCCAGGGACTTAGGCAGGTTGCCATGAAACACCCAGCGCACGTTGCTTTTGTCTATACCCATGCCGAAAGCGATGGTGGCGCAAACCACCTGCAACAAGTCTTCCTTGAACTGGTTTTGCACCGTCTCGCGCTGCTCGGATGGCATGCCCGCATGGTAACAAGCCGCCTTGACCCCTTTTAGGAGTAAGTCGCGGGCCATGTCCTCCGTGTCCTTGCGGGAGAGGCTATAGATGATTCCGGGGTCACCGGGATGGCGATGGATATAGTCCAGGATATATGCCAGCTTCTGAGCCTTCTTGTATCCTTTTATCACCTCCAGGTGTATGTTGGGACGGTCAAAAGAACTTATGAAACTTTTCCCGTTCAACCGCAATTGAGTGACGATATCCTCTCGGGTCAATTTGTCCGCCGTGGCCGTAAGAGCCATCACTGGCACATGGGGAAACACATCTCTCAGTTCTCCCAGTCGCGTATACTCCTTGCGGAAATCATGCCCCCACTGACTGATGCAATGGGCCTCATCTATGGCAAACAGACTGATGGGAACGCTTTTGAGCAGATAATGCATTTCCGAAAGAGCCATCTCTGGGGAAAGGTAGAGCAACTTCAGTTCCCCCACCATGCAACGGCGACGTGTCAAGATGTTCTCTTCCCCATCGTGCCCGCTATTGAGCGCGGCGGCGGGAATGCCGTTTGCCTGCAGGGCGTGTACCTGGTCGTGCATCAGGCTGATAAGGGGAGAGATGACAATGGCCGTGCCTTCCATGGCAAGGGCTGGCAGCTGATAGCATATACTCTTGCCACCTCCCGTTGGCATCAACACCAGGCAATCGTGCCCCGACATCACTTCAAGCATGATTTCCCGTTGGTTAGGGCGGAAAGTGTCGAAGCCGAAATAGCGTTTCAGAAGTTTTTCCAGTTCCATCCGAAAAATATTTTCCGCGAAGGTAATCAAAATTTCCCAATATACCGACCCTCTTCTTTGGAAAACGCTCGCTCCTCCCCCACCGCGGAACAAGGGAATGACTAGCGGTAACGCAGGAATATAATTGACAGATTATGGTGATTAAATTTGGATGTTTCAGAATTTTGGCATAATTTTGCAAAGACAAATCTCAAAAGGTATGGCAACAGAACACACAAACCACGCAACAGGGAAAAAAGAACCGCTTTATCGTTCTTTGGTCTCACCGCAAGTGATGGACGCTTTGCAAGAGCGCATCACGCGAGTGATATTGGTAGAGAAGAAATACAGGGATAAAGAATTCTCGGCGCAGAAACTCGCCAGTGAGCTTGGCACCAACACCCGATACATCTCCGCTGTGATAAACGTAAGATTTCGCATGAACTACGCGTCTTTCGTCAACAAGTATCGTATAGAGGATGCCATGACAATCTTGGCAGACAAACGCTACAAGAACCTGACCATGGAAGATGTGGCGGACATGGTAGGCTTCGCCAACAGGCAAAGTTTCTATTCCGCTTTCAGAAAGGTAAACAAGTGCACACCCCGTGACTACAAGATGAAGGCCATGGAAGAGCGAATGGAAACGGAAAAGAGGTTGGCGGAGAAGAAAAAGGCCAGCAAGAAAAAAACTTCCACCATGCAATAAAGCTTATGAGCACCACGCAAACAGAAGGTTTCCCCTACACAGAGGAACGTTTCGCCGACATACAGCTGTTGCGCTATCGGCTAAAAGGGTTTGAAGACCTGTCGTTGCGGCAAAAAGCATATATCTATTGCCTGGCCAAGGCTACGTTGGCTGGCAGGGATATCACTTTCTGCCAAAAAGGAAAATACAATCTCGCCATCCGCAAAACGCTGGAGGCCATCTACCAGCATAGCCAAAGCGACCGCTCCACGCCAAACTTTCAAGCATTGACGATATACTTGAAGCGAGTGTGGTTCTCCCATGGTATTTACCATCACTATGGTTGCGAGAAGTTTCTGCCTGGCTTCAGCGAGGACTTCTTCTGTGACGAGGTAATGGCGTTGCCTAATGAATTGTTGCCTTTGCGTAAAGGAACGGACAAGGCCATGTTGCTGGAAGAGCTGATACCCGTGATTTTTGACCCGGAAGTATTACCCAAAAGAGTCAACCAAGCTGATGGCGAAGACCTGGTGTTAACGTCTGCCTGCGACTTCTATGAAGGCGTAACGCAAAAGGAAGCCGAGCGTTTCTATGAGAACATGAGGCAGCCGAATGACCCCGAGCCGCCCTCGTATGGGTTGAACAGCAAGCTGGTGAAGCGAAACGGGCAATTGACCGAGCTCGTCTACTCGGAAAACGGACTCTTCGGAGAGGCCATCAAGAGCATCACCTCATGGCTGAACCGCGCTCTCAACTATACTGAGAACGAGGCGCAAGCCCACTTGATAGAATTGCTGGTGAAGTATTACCGCACAGGCAACCTAAAAGATTTCGATAAATACAGCATAGCTTGGGTGAGCGAGAACGAAGGCATGATAGACTTCGTAAATGGTTTCATAGAAGTATATGGTGACCCCTTGGGACTGAAAGGAACTTGGGAAGGCATCGTGGAATACAAGGATCTGGAAGCCACCAAACGCACACAAACCGTCAGTGACAACGCGCAATGGTTTGAAGATCACTCGCCTGTGAATCCAAAATACCGTAAACCCGTGGTCAAAGGTGTCACGGCCAACGTGATACAAGCCGCCATGTTGGGCGGTGACGAATATCCCGCCTCCGCCATTGGTATTAACCTGCCCAACGCCAACTGGATACGGCAAGCACATGGCAGCAAAAGCGTGACCATAGGCAACTTGATTGAGTCATATAACCAAGCCGCCAAGGGCAATGGCTTCCGCGAAGAATTCGTAATAGACAGGGAAACCATTGCATTGATTGACAAATATGGCGATCTGACCGACGATTTACACACCGACTTGCATGAGTGCTTGGGGCATGGCAGTGGTCAACTGATGCCCGGTGTATCCCCCGATGCCTTGAAAGCCCATGGCAATACTATCGAGGAAGCCCGCGCTGACCTGTTTGGTCTTTACTATATAGCCGACCAAAAGCTGGTGGACTTGGGGCTTCTGCCTGACAATAACGCTTACAAGGCACAATATTACGCCTACTTGATGAATGGGCTGATGACGCAATTGGCCCGCATCAAACCTGGCGCGGACATAGAGGAAGCCCACATGCGTAACCGTTCCTTGATAGCGCACTGGGTATTGGAGCACGCTGAAGGTGCGGCAGAGCTGGTGCGCACAGAGGAGAACGGCGAGCAAAAGACATATTTGAAGGTTAATGACTATCCCAAACTAAGGCAACTTTTCGCCACCCTCTTATCGGAAATACAACGCGTCAAGAGTGAAGGCGATTATGAGGCTGCCCGTGAGTTAGTGGAAAAGTATGCCGTCAAAGTGAATCCCGATTTGCATGCCGAAGTGTTGAGGCGTTATGAGCGATTGAACATAGCCCCCTATAAAGGTTTCATCAACCCATGGATGAAAATTGTTTGCGAGGAAAATGGCGACCTAAAAGACGTCACGCTTGACTACACCGAAACCTATGAGCACCAGATGTTACGCTATTCGGAAGAATACGGCAAACTATAAACCATGAATGAAAAGACTCACCAAAAACTGATGGAAATCAAGCGGTCGTTCCGACTGCTGATGAATGGTCCCGTTTCGCAATCCATGCGAGAGAAAGGCATGGACTATAAGCTGAATTGGGGAGTGTCACTTCCTCATCTGCAAGAGATGGCGCGTGAATATGGAAAAGACCGAGACCTCGCCATCGCTTTGTGGAAAGAAGATATCCGGGAATGCAAGATACTGGCCACGCTCATCATGCCCGCAAACGAGATGCCGAGGGAATTGGTGGACGTATGGATGGAGCAACTACACAGTCAAGAAATGGCAGAAATGCTTTCGTTCTACTTGTTGCAACACTTGGATTTCGCCCCCGCTTTAGCCTATGAATGGATGGCCTCCGACAAAGACTTGTACCAACTCACGGCCTACCACTTGCTTTCCAGGCTATTCCTTCGTGGTCAAGAACCAAACGAAAGGGGTATCAATGAGTTTTTAGACCAAGCTGCGGTAGCCCTCCAAAGTGACAACATGGGGTTGAGGCACGCCGCGGCCAACTGCGTGACGCGTTTTGCCTCACTCAATAACACCTATCTTGACATCGCCCGCAAGGCTTTAAAGGGATTGATTGAATTGTAAAAATAAATTAGGCTATACACCAAAATCTCCCTTTTCTGTCAATTCTCCCGACACGGGGCAAGAGATCGCGGTTTTTAACGCAACTAACGTCTAAAGGCAACGAAACTAGTTTCATCGGCTTTTGAAACTAGTTTCGTTGCCTTTCGATATTAGTTTCATTTTTCACATCTATCTATACGAGGAATCTCCCCATATTTGCAATCTCACTTCCAAGTGGCAGCATATTTTACTTTCCATAGCCATTAGCCAGCTTGTGCGACAAGCAAAAAATGACCCAAGAACGCTATCCGCGCTCCTGGGTCATCATATCGTTTACTTCAAAGGGAGAAATTAATCCAAATTAAGGCTCTTCTTGATAGCCGCAATCTTCTCTGCCCCCTTCTTGTCAAGTTCCGCATACTGAGAAGCTTCTGTCATGGTGTCCTTCACCTCTACATAGAACTTAATCTTTGGCTCAGTGCCAGAAGGACGCACACTCACTTTCGTGCCATCTTCGCAGAACCACTGCAGCACGTTACTCGTGTCAGGCATATCCAACTTATCCACTGTTCCATCAGCTTTCTTGCCCTCAAGCGTCTTGTAATCTTTCCACAAAACGACCTTAGAGCCGCCCAACTCTGTGGGAGGATTCTGGCGGAAGTCACTCATCATCTGCTTGATTTCGTCTTGGCCAGTCTTACCAGGACGTACCACGTTCACAGTTTGCTCCTTGGAGAAGCCATATTCCAAGTAAATACCCATCAACAGGTCGTAAAGAGTCTTACCCTGGTCTTTGGCGAAAGCACAAATCTCTGCCAGCAAGCTCATGGCGGAAACAGCATCCTTATCACGGCAGAAATCCTCCGCTAAGAAACCATAGCTCTCCTCGCCACCACCGATATACTGCTGCTTGCCCTCTGAAAGACGTATCTCCCTTGCAATCCACTTGAAACCAGTATAGCAGTCTCGCATCTCTATATTGTTCTTGTCGGCAATTTTCTTGATGACCTCAGTAGTCACGATGGTCTTCACGATAAAGTCCGTTGGTTTCAGCAAACCCTTGGCTTTGCGGTTGGTGATGATATAATAAAGGAAAAGCAAACAAGTCTGGTTACCATTGATGAGCACCCACTCTCCCTTATCATTCTTACAAGCCATACCCACACGGTCTGCGTCAGGATCACTCGCCATTACGATATCGGCATCTAACTCCTTAGCGTCACGAATAGCCAAGCTCAAAGCTTCTCCGTTCTCGGGGTTAGGACTCTTCACTGTCGGGAAGTTGCCATCCTTGACCATTTGCTCTTTTACGCAATGTACGTTGTCAAAGCCCCAATCTTTCAAGCACCTAGGTATCAACATCATACCCGTGCCATGCAAAGGTGTATAGACAATCTTCAAATCATGCTGCCGCTTGATGACTTCCGGGTCAATGCTCAGCTTCTTTATCTCATCCAAATATATCTTGTCGATATCCTCACCTATGATTTGTATCAAGTCCTTATTGCCCTGGAACTTCACATCATTGATAGTAACTTTGTTTACTTCATCGATAATGCCAGTATCATGAGGAGCCAACACTTGTGCGCCATCTTCCCAATAAGCCTTATATCCATTATACTCCTTGGGATTGTGGCTGGCGGTAACATTTACGCCAGCTTGACACTTCAAGTGCCTGATAGCGAATGAACACTCCGGCGTAGGACGCATGTCGTCAAACAAATAGACCTTAATGCCGTTTGCGGAGAAAATATCAGCTACAGTCTCGGCAAACTTGCGGCTGTTGTTACGACAATCGTGGCAAACTACTACAGAGATGTCATCTTTGCCAGCGAAATTCTTCTTCAAATAGTTAGCGAAGCCTTGGGTAGCCATACCTACCGTATAGATATTCATTCGGTTGGAGCCTGCCCCCATGATACCACGAAGACCTCCCGTGCCAAATTCCAAATCTTGATAAAAACTATCAATCAGTTCAGTTTTGTCATCAGCATCCAACAATGCCTTGACAGCGTTTTGGGTTTCCTCGTCGAAAGCCGGCGTGAGCCATGTACGCGCTTTCTGTTCGCATTGAGAAATAAGTTCTGCGTTATTTGCCATAGTAATTAAGAATTGATAAGATTAATTCTAATGGCAAAGTTAAGCAATAAAAATGAGAAAACAACGGAAAACAGAAAATATTTTCGTATTTTTCTAAAAGAATTCTCGAAATAGCCAAAAGTGCCGTTTCATCATGCCGCACACCCTGACCTCGCGGTATCTCAGCGGGCATAGCCCCCTCTTTTAGTTAGAGGGAGGCTGCTGAGAGAACATCATCCTCGCAATTTTCCGCTTGCGCGGGTTTGTCGCAAGAATGAATAGCGAATGCGGTAAACTTATCATCAGGAGAAGTCTTCACGATAGTAATCTTATATTCAGAATAGCCATCAACGGAAAATGGCATGACCACTCTTTGGTTAACCTTCCCAGACTTGCAAAACAGTACGGATTTACCGTCGAGACTTTCCAACTGTACATGCATCTTGTGATTGCTTCCCCCTTCAGTCTCAAAGACAAGAATATAGTTTCCTTTTTCAAATTGCAACGAAGGATAGACGTTGTTGTCAGCATTGTTGGCTTTCTTCGCAGTTCCATACGTATAGCGTGTGTTACCTGCGCTAACCGTCCAGCCGTGTTCTGTTGGCACAAATCCTTCCTGGTCAATGTTCAATCTCCATTTCAACGTAGGGTCACACTCATCGTTCAATGTATATTGACTCATGAAATCCCACATCGTCAAGGCAGAATTACCTTCTGGGGTTTTGTCTGTGAAGTCATTATGTCCCATGCCCTCTATTTCATAATATACATAGGGAAAGCCGCCCTCACCTGCCGCATAGACACTGCGGCGATATTTTCCTTCAACCACAGAAACTTCCGGAATGGGATCGCAACCATTACGAGCAACCATATTATCCCGAATAATCGGCATACAGGAATATTTCACGAAGTCGTCTGACATTCCATGTATATGCAAAAACGGAACAGGACGGGCACCCGTTGGACGATGATGGAATTCATTGAGCTGGAAACCGCTAATGGACGCAAAAGCGGCAAAAATATCAGCGGCGGCACTTGAATTGGAATAAGTCATCATGCCTCCATTAGAAAAACCACAACAATAGATGCGTGAACGGTCAATATGATAATTCAAGTCAACGTCCTCTATGATTTGCTTAAAGAAATCCAAGTCTTCATTAGCCTCACCTGTAGAATTCCAACCTGTTACACTACCGCCAAACACTGGAAAATATTGTTCCAATCCTTGGGGATATACCACAATACATCCTTTTTCATCCGCAACAGTTGTCTTGAATGGGGAACGGTCAGCAGAATGACCACTAGCTCCATGTAGCGAAAACACCATGGCAGGGTTATTGCCGACATTGTCGGGCACATATAACAAATACTTTCTAGTCACTCCATTTACCGTGATAGTTTTCTCTGTCTCAACCTTTGCTCCCCAACTACAAAAGACACATGTAGCAAGGAAAACGACTAAACACATTAATTTCTTCATATCAATAGGTCTCAATTATAATTCCGTTATTCGTTAACATAATTCTCATGGAGTTGGCATAAACACCCTGAGTATACGCTTTCCACCTGTATTGAGAAAAATCAAGATTATTTTCCATAGCAATAAGAGTTGACAAGAATGTTCTGCAAGCAAAGGTAAGCAATAAATATGGGAAAACAGCGACAAGTAGAAAATATTTTCGTATTTTTGCACCTTAAACATCAAATTGACTTCATGGAATTAAATTTCGAAGGTATACTCATTGCTGTCTGCACCTTTATCATCATAGGTGTATTCCATCCGATTGTTATCAAGGTGGAATATTATTTTGGCACTCGTCTTTGGTGGCTCTTCCTCTTAATAGGCATAGGAGCTTTAGGAAGTGCTCTACTAGTGACTAACGTATTGCAATCCGCCCTTTTGGGCGTGCTGGGCGCTTCTAGCTTATGGTCTATAGGCGAACTGTTCGAACAGAAGAAAAGAGTAGAGAAAGGCTGGTTTCCCATGAATCCCAAACGTGAACATCATTACAACAAGAAGTGAAAACAGCGTTGATACTGGTGGGCAAGACCACTAACAAGCATCTGGAGGCAGGTATCACGGACTACCAAGAGCGCATTAGCCACTATATGCCTTTCACCATATGCGTGATACCCGAGCTTAAGAATACAAAGAGCTTAACCGAAGAACAGCAAAAGGAACGGGAAGGTGACTTGATTCTGCGACAGTTGCAACCTGGCGATACTGTTATACTATTAGATGAACATGGCCTTGAATGTCGCTCCGTGGAATTGGCGCAATGGTTTCAACGCAAACAACAGGCATGTAAACGATTGGTGTTCATTATCGGAGGGCCTTATGGTTTCTCACCAGCCGTATACAAAAGGGCTAACGAACAGCTTTCGCTCTCTAAGCTCACTTTTTCACACCAAATGGTGAGGCTCATCTTCACCGAACAACTATATAGGGTCTGCACCATCTTGAAAGGAGAACCCTATCATCATGAATAACAGGACGCAAGAATATGTCAGAAGAGAAATATATAGAGATCAAAGGGGCTAGGGTTAACAACTTGAAGAACATCAGCCTGAAGATACCTCGCAATAAACTGATAGCTATCACAGGTGTATCTGGCTCTGGCAAATCGTCATTGGCTTTCGATACGCTCTATGCCGAGGGGGAACGCAGATACGTGGAATCCCTCTCTAGTTATGCCAGACAATTTTTGGGGAGGATGAGCAAACCAGAGTGCGACTTCATCAAGGGGTTGCCGCCCGCTATTGCCATAGAGCAGAAAGTGGTTGCCCGTAATCCTCGTTCCACCGTAGGTACATCTACCGAAATATATGAATATCTTAGGTTGCTTTTCGCTCGTATAGGCAAGACATATTCCCCCGTTAGCGGGCTGGAAGTGAAACGTCATACCACAGAGGACGTACTAGCGTGCACACGCCAATACAGTGTGGGCACAAAGTTTTGCGTAATGGCTCCTGTCCATGTCATAGAGGGACGCACATTGAGAAAACAGCTGGAAATGTACATCCAGGAAGGCTATGCCCGCATATATGCAGACAAGGAATTTCAAAGGATAGATGATTATTTGGAGAATATTCCAGAAGATATTGAGAATCAATCTGATGATGACATATATTTAGTAATAGACCGTACGTCGGTGAGCGATGAGAAACATGAGATATCCCGACTTATAGATTCCACAGAGACCGCATTCTATGAGGGAGATGGCGCATGCCGTCTCATTTTCTTGCCCAGTAACATCACTTACGATTTTTCTACCCGTTTCGAAGCTGATGGCATCAAGTTTGAGGAGCCTAACGACAACATGTTCTCCTTCAACTCCCCTTTAGGCGCCTGTCCTACCTGTGAAGGTTTCGGCAGTATCATTGGCATAGATGAGAAATTGGTGATTCCAAACACCTCGCTTAGTGTCTATGAAGGTTGTGTGCAATGTTGGCGCGGAGAGAAAATGGGCATGTGGGCACAAGAATTTTGCCGCAGAGCTACCAAAGACAACTTTCCCATCTTCAAGCCTTACTATGAACTATCAGACAAAGAGAAAGACATGCTATGGCATGGCTTACCTTCTGACAAGGGGAAAGACGTTCACGACCAAGTGAGCATTGACAACTTCTTCCGCATGGTGAGGGAGAATCAATACAAGATACAATATCGTGTGATGTTGAGCCGTTATCGCGGCAAAACTATTTGCCCTGATTGCCATGGCACACGACTGAAAAAGGAAGCTAACTACGTGAAAGTAGGAAACAGAAGCATCACCGATCTGGTACAAATGCCCATTATCAACCTCAAGGAATGGTTTGACAAGTTGGTGTTGACAGAGCACGAAGAAAAAGTCGCCAAACGTCTACTCACTGAAATCAATAACAGAATACAATTCCTTATCAATGTAGGACTTGGATACTTAACGCTTAACCGCCGTTCCAACACACTTTCCGGTGGAGAAAGCCAGCGTGTGAATCTCGCTACTTCCTTAGGCAGTTCATTGGTTGGCAGTCTTTATATATTGGACGAGCCGAGCATTGGACTCCACTGTAGAGATACGCAACGCTTAATCAATGTACTGAAAGACCTGCAATCATTGGGTAATACCGTGATAGTAGTGGAACATGACGAGGAAATCATGAGGGCAGCCGACTACCTGATAGATATAGGACCTGACGCAGGCAGATTAGGCGGGGAAGTTGTATTCCAAGGCAACGTGAGTGACGTGAGCGAAAATTGCGAAACACTTTTAAAAGAACATCCCCGCTCCCATACCATCCGTTATCTCACGGGGAAGGAAACTATTCCCGCTCCAACAAGCAGAAGAAGGTGGAATCAATATATTCTCGTGAAAGGTGCCCGCATGAACAATCTTTGCGGAATTGACGTAAAAGTACCACTAAACGTGTTGACCGTGGTAACAGGCGTATCAGGGTCAGGTAAATCTTCGCTAATAAAAGGAATTCTCTATCCTGCCATGAAGCGTTCACTAGATGAGGTTTGCGATGCGCCAGGCGAATTCACGGGACTAGAAGGCGACTGGAAGAGCGTGAAGCACGTGGAATTTGTTGACCAGAACCCTATCGGGAAAAGCACACGCAGTAATCCCGCTACTTATGTAAAGGCTTTTGATGGCATTCGTGCGCTTTTCGCCGAGCAACCACTAGCCAAACAGATGGGTTTCACATGGCAATATTTCTCCTTCAATACCGAAGGAGGACGCTGTGAAGAATGTAAGGGGGCTGGAGTCATCACTGTAGAAATGCAATTTATGGCAGATCTCGTACTGGAATGCGAAGCTTGCCATGGGCACAGGTTCAAACGAGACATCCTGGAAGTGAGATATGAGGGAAAGAATATTGACGACGTGCTCAACATGACCGTCAATGAAGCTATAGACTTCTTTGCGGAGCATGGACAGAAGGCTATAGTTGACCGTCTGCGCCCTTTGCAAGACGTGGGACTCGGCTATATCAAACTAGGCCAGAGCAGCAGCACACTCTCTGGAGGTGAAAATCAACGTGTGAAACTAGCTTACTTCATAGGAAAGGAAAGTCAGGAACCCACCCTTTTTATCTTTGACGAGCCTACAACGGGACTTCACTTCCATGACATACAAAGATTACTTTTGGCTTTTAATGCGTTGCTGCAAAGAGGACACAGCATTGTAGTGATAGAGCACAACATGGATGTCATCAAGTGCGCGGACCATGTAATAGACCTTGGCCCTGATGGTGGAAACAAGGGGGGTAGATTAGTGGCCACAGGCACACCGGAAGAAATAGCAAAGTGCCCTGATAGCATAACGGGACGTTATCTAGCCCCATACCTTACACAACGAAAAGGCAAGTGACATGGCGCAGAATGACTTCGCAAACAATATCCTGGCATGGTTTCAAATTCACGGAAGACAATTACCATGGCGGGAGACCAAAGACCCATACCCTATATGGCTGAGCGAAATCATCCTCCAGCAGACTCGTGTCAGCCAAGGGATGGCCTATTGGCAACGCTTCATGGAACGATATCCTAAAGTGGAAGAGCTTGCCGCGGCCTCGGAAGATGAGGTTTTAAGACTATGGCAAGGATTAGGATACTATACCAGGGCACGCAATCTCCATACGTCCGCACAACAAATCGTCAACATGGGACACTTTCCGAAAACATTGGAGGAAATAAAAAAACTGAAAGGCGTTGGCGACTATACTGCCGCCGCTATCGCCTCCTTCGCCTTCGATATCCCCGTAGCAGCCGTGGACGGTAATGTATTCAGGGTATTGGCACGTTATCAAGGTATAGAGACACCCATCAACACGACGGAAGGAAAGAAGCTTTTCACGGCCTTAGCCAACGATGTCTTACCCACCAATCAAGCCGCCAGTTTCAATCAGGCAATGATGGATTTCGGCGCGACGCAATGCACGCCCTCCTCTCCTCGATGTCCGTCTTGCCCGTTACAGGAAACTTGTGTAGCCTATCGGGAAGGCAAAGTGGAGTTACTACCCAACAAGTTGAAGAAGATTAAGATAAAAGAACGCCACCTGACCTATATATATATAAGGTGTAAGGGACAAGTGGCTATCCATCGTCGAGGTGAAGGGGACATATGGCAAGGATTATGGGAACCCTTACTTCTGAAAAACGAACCTCCTTCCTCTCTAGGAATACCTTTGCAACTGAAGAGAAAAGGCGTGAAACACGTTCTCACCCATCAAGTCCTATTGGCAGACATCTATTTGGCAGAGGCAGCCACTCCGCCTCAATTACCAGAAGACTATGTTTGGATTGAGGAAAAAGAACTTGACCGCCACGCCCTTCCTCGGTTAATCGAGAAACTCATAGAGGCTTGCCGATAAGGAATAATTCCTACTCTTCCTCACTAGAAGGCTCGTAGCTCAACACCGCATTGATATAGGCATCCATGTGCCTATCGGCCATTTTCCTCACTCTATAGCTGATAATCATACGCACCAAGCCCTTGATGAAAAGCCCTAGCAAAAGGCCACAGCCTATGGCTGCCAATACTGTCAAATTGCCCCAGGGCCAGTTTTCCTCGGGAATGGCTGAAAGAACCAAGATAGGTATCACGGCCAAGATACCGAAAAGCGTATATTGCGAACGGGGTGAACCTTCCATGTCCAATATAGCCTGCTTATCAAAAAGATAGCCATCCAATTCCTGACGGTCTATCCGATAAACATCCATGTTAGGGAAATCCGGCCTATCACCATACTTGTCTATCTTTCGGCTCACTTGGTGCGAGAAGTCATCTATCAACTTCACCTCCAGCTCATTCAATTTCATCTCTATATATTTTTGTTTAGGTATTCACCAAAGTGGTGGCAAATAATAAAAAGAAAAGCAGCGCCCCTATAAGCCGGGTTCTGTTACTTCCGAGGAAGTGCCTGTCATTTATCTAGGCCTTGAGTCACCCCAAGGCTCAAGCATCCTACCCTCCGCAGAGCCCCATAGGGACATTAGGCGGGCAACCTTCAAACTGCGGTATACATGGACTTGCAGCCCCCAGAAGACACAGCCCAGCGATCACCCGCTGGCTGGTGGTCTCTTACACCACCTTCTCACCCTTACCTGTCTAGATAGGCAGGCGGTTGTTTTCTTCTGCCTTATCCCACTGTCGCCAATGGCTTCCATTTTCAGAAGTGGGGTGCCCTATGCTGCCCGGACTTTCCTCTCGCATCCGTCATAGATGCCAGCGACAAGCCAGGGCACTGCTTTACTTCGCGAAGGTATGAAAAAAAAGCCATCTCCCAAAAAGTAGATAGCCTTTTAACATATTTACTTACTCTCCGCAACCACTTCTTCCAACTCGGAAAAGTTGATGGGAAGGAGGATTTGTAGATGAATGTAAAAATGAAACTAGCTGTGCTTAATTGCCGTTAAAGTGTTAAATCAGTCTGTTAAAACAGGATAAAGATAAGCCCGTTTCGATACGTATGATAGAAAAATACTCTATATTTGCACAGATTTCAAACTAAATGATAACAAACCAATAAATTAGAAGCATATGAAAAAAGCAGGAAAGTATCTTGTGATAGGCCTGTGCGTTGCGTCACTGGCATGCTCGGCAGGAGCGATACTAAAGGTTAACGCAGCCGCTCCAGTAACCACAGTAGCCCCAGGCCAGCCCGTTGACTTGACTTACGCGGCGGAAAAAGCGTTGCCCGCCGTTGTGCATATCCGCTATGTACAAAACTCCAAGGTAAAAACCGTTGAGGTGCAGAGTGACCCGTTTTCCGACTTTTTTAGCGACCCGTTTGGTTTCTTTGGCAATCCCGGCAACGGTGGTACCCAAAAGCGCCAAGTGCAAACTCCAAAGCGCGAAGCTACTGGTTCTGGAGTCATCATATCCACAGATGGTTACATCGTGACCAACAATCACGTGGTAGAAGGAGCTGATGAACTGACCGTCACCTTGAATGACAACCGCGAGTTCTCCGCCCGCATCATCGGCACAGACAAGACTACCGACTTGGCACTTATAAAAATTGACGGCAAGAACCTGCCTACCCTGCCTATTGGAGACTCTGACAAAATCAAGGTGGGAGAATGGGTGATAGCCGTGGGCAACCCCTTTGGCCTTAACAACACGGTAACGGCTGGTATTGTTAGCGCAAAGGCTCGCTCGTTGGGCGCCAATGGCGTAGAAAGTTTCATTCAGACAGACGCAGCCATCAATGCGGGAAACTCGGGTGGCGCATTGGTTAACACACAGGGAGAACTGGTAGGTATCAATGCCATGCTTTATTCCCAGACAGGTTCCTATGCCGGTTATGGCTTCGCCATCCCTACCACTATCATGAACAACATCGTGGCAGACTTGAAAAAATATGGAAGCGTTCAACGCGCTATGCTTGGTATTAAAGGTGGTGACGTGCTCAACTATATCAATGCCCAAAAAGAAGAAGGAAACATGGTTGACTTGGGAACTAACGAGGGTATCTACGTTGACTCCGTTGACGAAGATGGCGCAGCCGCTGAAGTTGGTATCAAGAAAGGTGATGTCATCACCAAGGTTGACAACAAAATGATGAAGAAAATGGCGGAGTTGCAAGAGTATCTTACCAGTAAACGCCCAGGCGAAAAGATTACCATCACTTATAAACGCAACAAAAAAGACATCACGAAGACTGTCACCTTAAAAAATGCCCAAGGCACTACTTCTGTGGTAAAACCCGCCGACCTTGACGTTTTAGGAGGCAATTTCCGTGAAATCACAGAGGCTCAAAAGAGACAGCTTGGCATCAACTACGGTGTTGAAGTCATTAAGGTAAACAATGGCGTACTGAAAGACGCAGGTATCTCTCGAGGTTTCATCATACAGAAAATCAATGACCAAACCATCAACAACCTTGAAGAACTGCAAAAGGTGGTAAAGGCAGCTTCCACCAGCAAAGACCCTGTGCTTTATATCCAAGGCGTATGGCCAACTGGCAAAAAGGCATACTATGCCGTACCATTGCATGAAGAGTAAGCGAAAATCCTGAAAATAAAAGAAAATAGTAGATATTCCCGAAAATATCTACTATTTTTTTTGCACATATGCGGGAAAAAGGTTACTTTTGCCCCTACATCTGACCACAATTACTATGAGACAACTGAAAATCACCAAATCCATTACTAACCGCGAAAGTGCCTCGCTGGAGAAATACTTGCAAGAGATTGGACAGGAGGACCTGCTGACCGTGGAGGAAGAGGTGGAATTGGCGCAACGTGTCAAGAGAGGCGACGAGAAAGCGCTCGAACAACTCACCAGGGCCAATCTGCGATTTGTGGTTTCAGTTGCGAAACAATATCAAAACCAGGGGTTAAGCCTGCCAGACCTCATCAATGAGGGTAACGTGGGTCTTATCAAAGCCGCCCGAAAGTTTGATGAGACTAGGGGATTCAAGTTCATCTCCTACGCCGTATGGTGGATACGCCAAAGCATCCTGCAGGCTATCGCTGAGCAAAGCAGGCTAGTGAGGGTACCGCTCAACCAAGTGGGCAGCATGAACAAAATCAACCGCATGCTCAACAAGTTTGAGCAAGAGAACGAGCGACGCCCTAGCATTGACGAAATAGCCGACAAAGTAGACTTGCCCGAAGACAAGATATCCGCCGCGCTCAAGGTAAACACGCATCACGTAAGCGTGGACGCCCCATTGGCCGAGGGAGAGGAAAACAGCCTGCTGGATATATTGCCAAGCAGCGACACCCCTACCGCTGACAAAGAATTGGTGATGGAGTCGCTTAGGGAAGAGATAGCTTGTGCGCTGCAAACACTTAACGACAGGGAACGCAAGGTAATAAAGGCTTTCTTCGGCATAGGGCAACCCGAGATGACCTTGGAAGAGATAGGCGATACTTACGGGCTCACAAGGGAGAGGGTACGCCAAATCAAGGAAAAAGCCATCCGCCGACTGCGCCATAACACCAAAAACAAGATGCTGAAAGCATATCTAGGCTAAAGCATATAACCAACATCGCATATTAACTGAAAGGTAAAATGAGAATAAACAAAAAAATCCTAGTCTCCATCATGGCATTAATGGTTTTCGCCATATCACTTCAAGCCAAGGGAGAGATGAAGACTATTTACATGTATGGCTTCGCGGCCTCTTTCAATGACTCCACCGTATATTTCACCGATGTGCATCGGGTTGATTCGGCATGGATAGATTCCAAGACCAAGTTCCTGATGAGCCGGGAGAATTACTCCGCCCAGCTGTCCAGTTACCTGGAGAAACTAGGGGAGAAAAACATGGTATGCGTGGCTTCCTTCGCGAAGAATGAGAAAAAAGCAAGAAAGAAACTGCAAAAGATGGTGGCACGTTATAGCAAAGCCGTTAAACGCAAGACAAAGCAAAAGGATAGCAAGCTGAAAGTCGCCACCGAGGAAAAAATGCCCTATATCATCAAGTTCATCGATAACCAAGACTTCACGTTCCAAGGCGTAAAACCCTATGAGATAGAGGTTGAAGAACAAAGAAAAGCAGAGGAGCGAGCAGCCAAAAAAGATTAACCGTCAAAGCGATTCACACATACGAGCACCCGCCAATGACCCATACGCTCATTGGCGGGTGTTTTTATGCCCAGACTCCTCGTCATATAATCATCTCATTCGCTTTCCGCCCCATTGGAGCCCTTTCTGGAAAACAACTTGAATCGCGAGGCAAAACAAGTTGTTTCTCTCGTCAATTCAACTTATTTTGCTCAACAATTTAAGTTGCTTTGCTGAGCAAAATAACTTGTTTCGCCAAGGGCGCAAAAGCAATATAGTACGTGGGGGCCGCCGTAAAGTTATAGAGATGCCATGACATATATAGCTCCATGTTGCCAGAAGTACAGTATCCTTTCCAGTACCAGCCTACTGGTACTGGAGTTTCAGTAGGCTGGTACTGAGCTTTCAGTAGTATTAACTTTCAAGAGGAGTAGTATTGAATATTACTGCGAGGCGACAATACCATGCGCCCCAGTTATAGAGATGTGACGTGCCACATCTCTGCTGGAGCTTCAAAGCATTTACGTAAATCATGATTCTCCGACCTCACGGTTCATATTACAACAAAGCGCGGCTTGAACATCCCGCTCAAGCCGCGCCGCTACAATCTCTTACCCTAAACCTATCGAGAATTCTATTCTAACCATGTACCCTTCTATACATTTTCCATTAACTCCAAAACCTGACTCCATGCTTTGGACGAAATCTCACAAAGAAGTAATTCAATCTCTCAAATGTTTTCTATTCATATTCCTTGTTTGATGGTGCAAATATAAACACGTATTATATATTTCGCAAGTTTTTGTGTCATTTTTGTTGTATTACGCCGTTTTTATTGACATAAGTCAATTTTTGAGAGAAAAACGCTACACTTCTTTCCATACACAGAACTCCTAAAATAGCTTCTTTGAAAAGAAAAAAGGAAGCAAAACGACAATTTGTCACTGCACACGCATCTGACATGCGCCTTCTGGAGAAACAATTACTTCCACCAAGTAAGAGCTGGGGCTGTCAGGAACTCCTATGACCGCATGGAAATGCGCCCCTTGAGCGTCCACATTCTGGAAAGTGATATCACTCAAGATAGATTGATCCAACAATGAGGCAGGCACTTTCTCTTGGAAATCCTTTTTATAGAAGTTGCTCGAAAAAAGCTTACGCCCATCCGCATAGACACTTAAATGAACGATATTGTCATAATAAACGTTAGACACCTCAACTCCTTCACTGTTGAGAACCGTGCGGTAGACTTTATAGGTGGTGGGGTTTACCTGCATATAGGCATGGTAACGCTTGTCGCGCCATGTCACCACAGTGTCTCGCTTGATAAGCATATTTTGGTTGAGCACGATGGGCTGCTTTCTTTGGAAGTCTTTCATTATGGTCTCGTCATCCGCCTTTTCCAATTCATACACGTCACCAGTTTGGTTGCGGAAAGAGAAAAAGTGAGGTGTTTGTTTCACGATGGCATACTCCACCTCGTTGGCGCCCTTCATATAGAGTGTATCGCCAACTATCTGGAACGCCATGGGCAGACTAGTGGAATCGGGGTAATAAATGGTGTCTCCCTTGACCATAAAGAAAGTAACTTCATCCTCTTTATTAATCCATACACCTTGTAACTGCCGCTTTGCCAACGTATCCTCCTGGGGAACGTTGTCGGCAGAACTCCCCTTTCGCCCACAAGAAGAAAACATCACCAGCGTGAGCAAGAAGAATAGTGTCGTATAAAGCTGTCCCTTGATCATCTTCCTATGCAATGATATTCAAAACCAAGTTCCGTCAACTCGCCCGCGTCATATATATTTCGACCATCTATAACAAGATTGCCGTTCATGGTCTTGCGAACTACTTCCCAGGAAGGAAGGCGGAACTCTTTCCATTCCGTCAGCAAGAGGAGCGCGTCAGCGTCTAGCACGGCTTCATACATATCGCGAGCATAGAAGATTCGCTCTATCGCCTGCTCGCCGCTAGAAGTCCGCTCGTCACGCAGGGTCATCCTGCGCTTGCATTCGTCCATGGCGATTGGGTCATAAACACGCAACCGGCAACCAGCCTTGAGCAACAGGTCTATCATCACAAGGGCCGTGGACTCTCTCATGTCATCAGTCTCAGGCTTGAAAGCCAATCCCCATAAAGCAATGGTTTTGCCTTTAAGGTCTTCCAAGGGGAAAACTTGTGTGAGTTTATCGAAAAGCACACGCTTTTGACGCTCATTGACAAACTCCACCGCCTTGAGCACCTCCATGGAATAACCTGCGTCATCAGCGGTCTTGATAAGAGCCTTTACGTCTTTGGGGAAGCAACTGCCCCCATAGCCACATCCTGGATAAAGGAACTTCCTGCCTATACGGGTGTCGCTGCCTATGCCTTGCCGCACCATGTTGACATCAGCGCCTACTCTTTCACAAAGATTCGCGATGTCATTCATGAACGAGATACGAGTGGCCAACATGGAATTGGCCGCGTATTTCGTCATCTCCGCGGAAGGAATGTCCATGAAAATGACACGGAAGTGATTAATCAAAAAAGGTTTATATAGTCGGGTGAGTATCTTTTTTGCTCTTTCACTCTCCACGCCCACGACCACACGGTCAGGTGACATGAAGTCCTTGATAGCACTGCCTTCTTTCAGGAACTCAGGATTGCTGGCCACATCAAACGGCACATTTACGCCCCGCTTATCCAACTCCTCTTGTATGGCATGGCGCACTTTGTCCGCGGTTCCAACGGGAACAGTACTCTTGGTAACTACCACTATATATTTAAGGAGATATTGCCCGATAGTACGCGCCACCTGCAGGACATATTTCAAATCCGCGCTGCCATCCTCGTCTGGAGGTGTTCCCACCGCGGAGAAAACAATATCCTGTTCGTTAAGCACTTCTTCCAACTTGGAGGTAAAGCGCAGCCTGCCAGCCTTGGCATTCTTATGCACCAATTCCTCAAGTCCAGGTTCATAAATGGGTATATCTCCCTGGCACAGCCGTTCCACCTTCCGAGCGTCAACGTCAACGCAAGTTACGTTAGCGCCTGTCTCTGCGAAACAAGCTCCAGAAACCAATCCTACATATCCAGTGCCTACTATTGCGATGTTCATGGTTAAAGAGTCAAATTCTCACTACAATTATCACTTTCGAAAAGCAAAGGTAATACATTTCGGTGAAACGACAAAGGGAACACACTGAATTATTTTCCCAAATTTCCGCCCAATACTTTTCCCGTTCCAAAAAAAAACCTTATCTTCGCGGTAATGATTGAGTTGGAAAGACATATAGAGATACTTTTATTGCGCCATGATTGTGTAATACTTCCCGGTTTTGGAGGATTTATGACCCACCATGTTGAGGCGCGTTATGATGAGGCGGAACGATTGTTTCTCCCCCCATTGCGTACCATAGGCTTCAACCCTGGACTGAAAATGAATGACTCCTTGCTGGTGCAATCATATATAGAGGTATATGACATCAGCTATCCAGAAGCATTGCGCCGCATTGAAGACGAGATAGACGAGCTAAGACAAAGATTGGCCAACGAAGGTTCGTTTGAGCTACGTAACATCGGCACGCTCTCCGTGGGGGAAGATGGTATCTACCTGTTTGAACCTTGCGAGGCGGGCATACTCACGCCTTGCCTCTATGGACTGAGTAGCTACGAAATGCCTTTGCTCTCAGATACGCAGCAAACAACCAATCAAACAACAAGCACTATCACCTCTACAGATAAGGAAGGAAATGATGAACCTGCCTTGGCAGCTATGACTGGCGCCAACAGCATATTAGGCATTGAGAATGACGAGGAAGACAACCGTTTCATTCGCCTTAGGGTAAGCGTGGTTCGCAACATAGCGGCCGCATGCATCGCTCTCATAGCTTTCTTTGCCGCCTCCACGCCTTTGAACAATAGTTCGCAAATGATGACCCAAGGCAAGATAGACACCAGTATATTGGACAAGTTGTTGGCTGGGGAAACTTCCATGAAGCGTTCCACCTCGGCGAAGCAATCTACCCAAGTGACAAAACCTGCCCTCCAAGAGGTTAACACGGAAGCAAAAACCATAAAGCAGAACTACTATTGCATTGTATTGGCCAGTAAAGTAACCAAGTCCAACGCCACTAGTTTCGTGAGCAAGTTACATGAGCAGGGATTTAAAAACGCTCGCTTGTTAATGGGGCATGGAGCCATCAAGGTAGTTTATGGAAACTATCCGAGTGAGGAGGAAGCCTACAGTCAACTCAAATCCCTTTCCGGCAATGACACGTTCAAGGAGGGATGGATATTCCGAGTGATAGAGAAATGAAAAGAGTAAGGTGCCCCAAGTGTGACCACGACATCATCTTCGACGAGACACAATATAAAGAAGGACAGTCGTTGGTGTTTGTATGCGAGAACTGCGGAAAGCAATTTGGCATACGCATGGGTGTATCCAAGATGAGAGCCATGCGTAAAGACCAAACAGAAGAACGGGATGACGACATGGACAAAGGTTTGGGCAGCATTGTAGTGATAGAGAACGTTTTCCACTACAAGCAAGTCATTTTCCTCAATATGGGTGACAATGTAATAGGCCGTTACATGAAAGGCAATAATATCAACTGCCCTATTGAGACCGTGGATCCAAGCGTAGACATGACCCATTGCGTCATCAATGTCAGTCGGGATAAGCATGGTAAGTTAAAATATGTATTGCGCGATGGTCCCAGTTATACCGGGACTTTCGTAGACAACGAGATATTGGGCGACAAGGAGAGACGGGTCATTTATGACGGGGCTCTCTTCACGATTGGCGCAACCTCCATTATCCTCAAGGCGGGAGAAACGGAGGACAATAGCAAAAACCTCTAACCAGAAAAAACATGATAGTATTCCCTTGCGCTAAAATCAACTTGGGACTGAACATCGTCAGCAATCGCGATGATGGTTACCATAACTTGGAAACCGTATTCTATCCAGTTCCCCTTTATGACGCATTAGAGATAAAGTACATGGATCCCAAGTTTCCAAGTGATGTGCCTTGTGACCTGAAAGTAACGGGCATTGATCTTGATTGTGATGAGCAATGGAACTTGGTAATAAGAGCATACAACCTATTGGCCGAGGACTATGAATTGCCTCGGGTACACGCTCACCTCATGAAACGTATACCAACAGGCGCAGGACTAGGAGGCGGTAGCAGCGATGGCGCTTACATGATAAGATTGCTTGACGAAAGATTTAGGCTCAATATCGGTATCGCGGAAATGGAAAGATACGCTGCCCGTCTTGGGGCTGATTGCGCCTTCTTTATCACCGCTGAACCAATGTACGCGACGGGAATAGGAAACATACTCGCTCCAGTAGACGACAGTATCGGCTTTCTGAAGGGGCTTTACTTAGCCATCGTCAAACCTGGTATTTCCGTAAGCACGGTGGAAGCTTATCGCCAAATAAAACCCAAGAAACCCGCGAAATGCTGCCTGGATATCGTCAGACAACCTATAGAAACTTGGCGAGAAGAACTTACCAACGATTTCGAGCCACCCGTTTTTGCCGCTCATCCTGAATTGGGCGACATCAAAGAGAAACTCTATGACATGGGGGCTATCTTTGCGCAAATGAGCGGAAGCGGCAGTGCCATCTACGGTATTTTCAAGGAAGCTCCTGAAAACATAGAAGACAAATTCCCTGGAATGTTTACGGCTGTCATGCAACTCTAACGCCATGAAAGACAACCCCGAGGAAATGTTTCCCGTTGTCGACGAAAACGGCAACATCCTGGATGCCATCAGTAGGAAAGAAGCCCACGATGGCAGCAAAAAGCTTCATCCTGTAGTGCATCTCCATGTATTCAACAGCAAGGGAGAGCTCTATCTTCAACGCAGGCCAACATGGAAAGACATCCAACCTGACAAATGGGACACGGCATGCGGCGGTCACATCACGCTAGGCGAAAACGTAGAACAAGCCCTGCATAGAGAAGTACGTGAGGAATTGGGCATAACAGACTTCACGCCCCACTCTTTGGGAAAATACGTTTTTGAAAGCGCAAAGGAAAAAGAATTGGTATATGTACATCGTTGTACATATGACGGTGTTGTCACGCCTAGCCAAGACGAACTGGATGGAGGACGCTTTTGGACAGAAAAGGAAATCATGAAAAACATGGGCAAAGGTGTGTTCACGCCAAATTTCGAAAAAGAGTATCAGCGTTATTTCGCTAAACAATCCTAAAGGAAGGATTTTTTTAGCGAGAATATTTGGGAGTTTAAAATATAGCGCGTATCTTTGCAATAAAGGAACACGGGTCGTTCCGATTAGATCGGGATACTCATCAAACTATAACATCTCCGAGAGCAAACTCCAGCCGATGGCGGGCCATATAAACCGGGCAACCGACTAAGCTGTAAAGCCAGTGGATTACAAAAGCGGAGCACTCTCAAAACATGACATCCAGGAGTGTCATCACATCATCGGGCGACCCTTTCCTTTTTGTTTATACATATACATTATTATATATTAGATATGTTTAGTGGTATCGTAGAGGAAATGGCCACGATTGTAGCCATAGAGAAAAATCAAGGCAATATTGACTTCACGTTAAAATGTTCATTCGTTGACCAACTAGCCATAGACCAAAGCGTGGCCCATAATGGCGTGTGCCTTACTGTGGTGGCTATTAAGGACGGGTGCTATACCGTCACGGCGATGAAAGAAACGCTTGACCGCTCCAACCTTGGACTATTAAAAATAGGTGACCACGTCAATGTAGAACGTTCGATGCTGATGAACGGCCGACTGGATGGGCATATTGTTCAAGGCCATATAGACGAAACCGCCCGTTGTATTGATATGCGAGACGCGGATGGTTCCACTTACTTCACTTTCGAGTATGCGCTGGACAAGGAGATGGCAAAGAAGGGTTATTTTACTGTAGACAAAGGCTCCGTGACCGTCAATGGTGTTTCGCTCACGGTTTGCGCCCCAACAGAGAACACTTTCACCGTAGCCATTATCCCCTACACCCGTGAAAACACGAATTTCCAAGATATTACCATAGGCTCAGTGGTCAATATCGAGTTCGATATATTAGGCAAGTACATCGCCCGCTTACAAGCGTTGAGCTAATTAACGTGAGTTCGATGAATTTCAGCTTACTGGCAAAGCCGCGAGATAACAGGAACAAAACCAAGAGAATATAGTATACTTCTGCATTCCACGACGTGAAATAGCTATTCCACGTCGAGAAACAGCCATTCCACGTCGTGGAATAGCTATTTCACGTCGTGGAACAGACTTTTCTTCTAGCTTCTTGGAGTTTATATACTATATGAAAAGGATTTGTAATAAGTGCTCCAGGGCTCGTTCCACCGTCAAGTTGCCGTGCCGCACATCTCATCAAGTGGATATGGTAATTCCATGAATTCCCGCCAAGGGAGACGCGGCACGCCATGTCTCTACATTTTAGATATGCGCAAAACACAATTCGTCGAACTCACGAATTAACATGAACTCAACAAATCTCAGCTTGTGCGCACAACACAGCCTTTACAGACAGCGCATGCGCCTTCCCCGCTGCCTATGTCAGTATAAGACAAGCTTCATCATATAATGCCTGATGAAGGCATTATAGTAAAATGCGGACATTCATTTATTCTCCGCTATCATCAAATCATATAACCGATCGAAGATGGCTCTCAACTGAATCTCATCTTCTATGATAGCGCGCAGAGATTTCAATTTCTTCTCATTGGGTGAGTTGGTAATCCACAAACGAATATATCCACTGGTGGAATACTTTTCATGGATATGACGATGGAAACGCTCCCATTGTTGTTCCTTAGTCTTTCCTGGTTCATTTTCCAATCCATAAAGCACAGCCCTGCGGAATATCTCGTCAGGTTCCAAATCCCTATCCGCCTCTGCCACAATCTTTCCATAGATACTGCGAGGTTGCCTACTGCCACTGGCTCTATGGTCTTCCACTGCCTCTTTCATAATACGTATCTTATCAGGAGAGAACCATTTGCGCAGCCTGGCATCATTGGCCAATATCTTCCCGCCTGTAATATGGTGTATCGCCCTTGGGCCACTCATTCCTAAGTCATGATATGCCGCGATGGTATAAACCATATCCGCATCAGCACCTGTCAATCTTGCCAACTCTAACGCATTGCGTATCACCCTGTTGACATGGCGCAAACCATGGCTCTCGCCGAAAGCCGCGTATCGAGGTAGTACTTGTTGCTCGATAAAATTCATCAACTCTAAAGTCACTTGTAGCTTCATGCTCAATGGGAAAAAAGAGAAATTGTCACATATGCGGCACTCACCAAGATTCCATAGAAAAACATGTTGCGAGCGGTCTTGCCCAAGATGGTATTGAGCTGTTTGCCTTGATGTATCGCTTTCATCCTGCGATAAGCATGATCATGAAGTCCACCATATATAATCAACAAAGCTATCACGCTCCACAAGCGTATCCCTATCGATACCGAAGTCTCCATTACGAGGATGAGAACGATATTGCAACAGATTGCCACAAAGCCCAACAAACGATATAGCCGCTCAGAATTTGTGGTTCCCAGGCGTACGACTAATGTCCGCTTTCCAGCCCGGGCATCGTTTTCTCTGTCTCTATAGTTATTCACGATGAGCAGCGTGTCTATGACAAAACCGCAAGCAATGGAAGAGATAAATACATAAAGGGGGATGGACTGCGATTCAACGGGCATGGAGACATAATAAGTAAGACAAACAGGAATGATGCCAAAGAACACCAAGACCAATACGTCGCCCCAACCATAATAGGAAAGAAACGTGGTATAAAGGAAACAGAATACCACGCACACAATACCTACCCATATCAGTTTCCATCCACCAAAACAAATCAAAGGAAGGCCGATGAGACAAGCCAACAACGTGGTAAAGAAAATTCCACACCGCATGGCAGGCAAGGTAATCCATCCTTGGGCACATGCGCGGCGAGGACCCAATCGAGTCTCATCATCGTTTCCATGACGGAAATCAAAGTAGTCGTTGATGAGGTTAGCGTTTATTTGCATGACAAAGGCAAAGAGAAAACAAAGCAGTGCGGCTATCCATTGAAAGTCTGCCATCGCGTCATGCCATGCCATTGCCGCCCCTATCATGACAGGGACTGACGCACCCGATAGAGTTTTTGGTCTTGCGGCCAAGAGCCATGCTTTTGCGGAATTTGTTTTTACCTGTTCCATCAAGGCTTCTCTTAGTTAAAGAAATTCCAACTTACTCCGAAACGGAAAATACGTTCGTTAAGAGGATAATGTGGGGTAAGGAAATATTCCTTGTTACCCATACCTGAGTTGACATGGCTGAACATCACGAAAAAGCGTGTATGCTTAATATGGAAATTGAGATAAGCGTTGATGACAGGATAGCCACCCGTCTCTACATTGTTCTCGCCGTTGCCTTGGGTGGTGTACACACCCATTAAAGGAGAATATTCAGGAGCCTCATATTTGGTGAAATAGCGTGCGTCCGCGCCAAAGTCACATTGCAATACCCTTGCTATTTTGAAGCGCAAGAAAAGATTGGTGTAGACGTTCAGCGTGGGGAGCGGCAATACGGAGTTGTCACTGCTGCGCTGGTAAGTGAGCACATTTTGCCAATTGAGGATGCCTAGCTTGAAGTCTTGAGTGAGCTGGGCGGTCAACACGTTGATGCCACTACCATGCTGCATGGGTACCACATTAAGTCCCGTGCGCACGCCATCAGTGTTGGTATAGGTTTGCAAGAAATAAGCGTAGTTCTTGATTTGGTCTACAGCTACCCGTAAAGATGTCTTGGTTTTGGGAAAATTCAATGTTCCCATGATACGAGTATGGAAAACACGATCCATCTCCACGTCATCCCACCAAAGATGTTTGGCATGGTAATTACTGAAATAGAAGGAAGGTGCCTCGTTGTGTATGAAAGCGTTGACCGCTAATTGCAACGTATCTCCAAGAAATGGGAAATTGAGATCACCCGTGGCATCTATAGTGAAGTCTCCCGCGTCATCGCCAGCCACCCCCACTTTTCCTATTATATTATAGTGCAACCACTTGCCTTGCTGCTTGCAGAGTTGTCCTCCCACAAATATACTGTTTTCATTATAAGAGGTTTTCCCTCCATCCAGTTCTGGCAATTCAAAATGTTTCAATGTATGCTGCGCAAAGGCCTTGATGCCTGCCTTGGCGTATTTGTTGAATCCCTCTAGCAATGCCAAGGCTACAGTGTTCTTCAACTCATAGTGGCGAGTGCGATCGTAGATAGAGTCGCCCAACAACGGTCCTATCTGTCCATAATCATTCAGATAATAGTCAGTTGGCGTTTGGTACGCCTGGTAAATACGAGTGTAGTTATTGAACTCTGCTGTATGAATAAAACTCGTTACTGGCACATATTCCGTTTTCATCCACATCGTGTCCTCAGCGGCCTTCTGTTCCTCTGCCAGCAGACTATCCGCAACTTCAGTGCTCGTCACGGCAATGCGTTCAACAGGAGCCTCGCCTTCCACTGGTTCGTCTCCAACTATCTTGGCATCGTCAGGCCGTCCCGCAAAGGTAGGCTTTCCATCAAAAGCCTCCTCGTCGAAGTCATCTCCCATCCTTTTGCGGGCCTCTTCTTTCTCTTTCAATGCCTCGTTTTCCTTCTCGGACTCAATGGCGAATTTCCTAGCCTTGATTTCTTCCTCTGTCATCTTCACCTTACGCCTAAAGCCCAAGCTGTAACGATGCGTGAAAAAGATGTGTTGATTATCGTTGCGATTCCAGTTCTGTTCCAATACCGTAGGAATTTCATCCGTGGAAAACGACTCATTGAACATCTCTGGATGCGTGATATAATTATCATCCGTGATACCTCCGCTCTCCGTCACCTTCTGGTGAAGCGTGGAGAAAAGCAGGTGTGCCTGATACCTGTCTCCCAAATAAGAGCCCCAGAAACTATACTTGAAATGTGAAGTGCTTTGATTGGCGTAGTAGCCTCGACCATAGAGGTAGTCAAACTTAAATCCCACACCTATCCGCTTACCTGCGTTAATGGCAAACAGGGCGTGGAAATCATCCTCACCGTTGGTTCTGTTGCCCGCGCTGTTTAGCGTCACGTTTGTAATGGGAGAATAGGTATTGGTAAAGAGGTGGCTTTCCACTGGCGTGACCACAAAATTGTAAAGGTCAACAAAGATAAAATCGCCCCCTACTCCACTTTGGTCTATAAATAGCCGATTCATGCGCGGAGCTCCCAAGTTACCGGTAGTATTATATTCTCCCCGCAGTCCTGAAGTGAAAGTGGTGTTTTGATACATGTGGGACAGCGTGTCCACCACCGCGGGAGTCCTGTCTCCAAACAGCGGATCCACATTCCACCCAAATACGCCTTTGGGTATTTCCTTGTTACTGCCTAGTGAGTCATTGCGCATCCTACGCTGGTCTGCGGTGGTGATGACTCCATTTTCATCAACTTGATTAAATCCCTGGTTGCTGTCCAGATTGTTAAAATCCACCTGCGCCTTGGCACTGGAAATGCCAAGAGCCAGGCAGATCATTATAAAAAATCTCTTCATTTACTTATGGAATAATCGGATGGCTACCTCAGCTATCTTTACCACTACGCCCACGAGCAAAATGACATAGGCGGCAGTGTGCCATTCCGTAGACATATAGAGGGCAACGCCTCCTATCGCCAACAACATGAAGGCAATGTTCAAGATGTTGCGCACCTTAAACATAGAATCTTCCTTGGTGTATGAAATAAGCCTGCGCTGCCTATGCCTTGGTCTTACGGCATATCCCTGGTGCGCAGCTTGTTCCTCCACCTTCACTTCTTGATTTTCCTCAGGTTTCATTCTGGCTTTTGATTATTGCACGACAGCCGTGATATCATTGAATATTTGGTTCTTGCGATCAATGGTTCCCTTGCGGAACTTGCCATATATACGAGCCAAGTCTGTCTTCTTCCTGTTCAATCCATACTTATCCGTGATAATTTCCTCGGCGGGAAGGTCAAATCCTGTCTTGCGGCCAGGCTCGTAATTGTATCTGATACGCCCCAGCGTCACGTTGAGATGATTATCCTTGGCAGTTGCCACCAATTGATATTCAAACTCAGAGCGGTCAAGATTGAAGAAATTATCACGGAACACCATCCATTCTTTCAACACGCAAACTATAACGCCTTCCTCTTTGTTTACCAAGACAATACGGCTCGTCTCGTCTACTTGGTGGCTATCTTGTGTCAAGGTATCAAGATAAGCGTAAGCCAAGTCGTAGAGTTGAGCAGCGGACTTGCCCGAGACATCCAAATCCAAAGAGAACTCCACTTTTCCCTCTTCATTTACGGGCACAGCCCCTTCCAGATAGATAGGGTCTTCCTTAAGTTCCCTGCCGTCCTTGGCAACATACACTTTAGCGTTTTCTTTCCTTGTAACGTCCGCCTTCTTTCGAGGAGTCTGCGTGGGAGCAGTCCAACCAGACTTCGTGGCAGTAGGGGTCTGCGCCTTTATCTTATCCGCCTCAGCTTTTATCCGCTCCGCCTCAGCCTTCACGCGGGCGGCTTGTTCCTCTATCTGCTGTTTTTGTTTTTCCACCTCGGCTTGCTGTTTCTCTGCCTTCGCCTTGGCCTCTTGAGCCTTGGCTAGTGCCTCTTGAGCCTCTTTCAGTTGTTTTTGGGCTTGTTCCAATTGCTGCTCAGGTGTAAGTACTTCTTGCGCCGCACACATCATGGGCAACGCAAGCATCATGGCAATAATCAGTTTTCTCATAATATATACATTTTATAATTATCTTACATCCGTATTACATTACTTCCTTCAAGACCTCGCCCTTGAGTCGCTCAGCGTCTTTTCTGATTTTCCTGGCCTCTGCCTTTAGGCGTTCAGCGCCATCCTGCGCCTCTTTCCTCAACTGTTCGGCTTTTTCCTGCATTTTGACCTTAAACCGCTCAGTATCCTTCTGCATCTCTTGTTGCAATCTTTGCATTTCGGCTTTATGTTGTTTCACGCCTTCCATGTCGTTCTTTTCCTGGGCTACTTCAAGCTTATCGGCTTCAGCCTCCATCAGGGCTTCACGTCTTTCCATCTCCGCCTCAAACTTGGCGGCCTCGGTTTCTAACGCTGCCTCCTTTTTCTCCAACTCCGCCTCCAGTTGAGCGGCCTGTATCTCCAATTGAGCTACCTTTCGCTCCATCTCTGCCTCAACCTTAGCGGCCATCGCTTCCAATTCAGCCTCCTTCTTTTCCGCCTCCGCTTCTAACTTGGCGGCCTCTTGAGCCGCGCACATCATGGGCAACGCGAGCATTATGGCTACAACAAATTGTTTCATATGATAAGTTATTTATCAATAATACTACCCTCTTACGGGAAAGACAATCTCACCCTTTCAAGTTAAGATATGCTTTGCAAAGATATACAAAATAAACGATAGTCGGGAATGGTGATAAGGGGATTTTGTTTCGTTAACAGACATTAACCCTTATCGCTACCCCGCTCCATGCGCCACAAAGAAAATTTGACTATGAGCAAAGGCATCACTTTTCCTCCAACATCCCTTGCAAACGGATAATCTCGTCCCGGTATTGAGCGGCCTGAAGGAAATCCAAGTCCTTGGCGGCTTGTTTCATCAGTTGGGTGGTGTTCTCTATGCTCTTACGCAACTCTTCCTTGCTCATGCGCTTGATAATGGGATCCGCGGCAAAGGCACCCTCTTGTTCCACGAAAGCCTTTGGCTCATAAGTTTTTGGTTGCTTGGCGGTTTCCTGCTTAGCCGTGGGCAGGGCGGACGTGATAGCCTTGACTATCTGGCGGGGCGTGATATGATGTTCCTCGTTGTACTTCAACTGTATCATGCGCCGCCTAGAGGTCTCATCAATCGTTTGCTGCATGCTCTCGGTAATGGAGTCCGCGTACATGATGACCTTGCCATGTACATTTCTCGCGGCTCTTCCCACCGTTTGGGTCAAACTGCGATGACTTCTCAGGAAGCCTTCCTTGTCCGCATCCAAGATGGCCACCAGCGAGACTTCGGGCAGATCCAATCCCTCACGCAGCAGATTGACACCCACCAATACGTCATAGACTCCCGAGCGCAAGTCCGCCATGATCTTCACGCGGTCTAGTGTAGCCACATCGCTATGAATATAAGCCGCTTTCACGTCATGGTTCAACAAAAACTCAGTCAGTTCTTCAGCCATCCTTTTCGTTAGTGTAGTGATGAGCACACGCTCGTCCGCCCTAACCCGAGCCAGTATCTCGTCGAGCAAATCATCTATTTGGTTCTCACTGGGACGTACCTCTATCTCCGGGTCCAACAAACCCGTGGGACGAATCAACTGTTCCACCACAACACCTTCTGCCTCGTTCAGCTCATATTCCGCAGGCGTGGCGCTGACATAAATGACTTGATGTATCATGTCGTGAAATTCCTCAAAGCGCAAAGGTCTATTGTCAAACGCCGCGGGCAAACGGAAACCATACTCCACCAGGTTCTGTTTCCTGGCCCGGTCGCCGCCATACATGGCCCTGATTTGTGGAACGCTCACGTGGCTTTCGTCAATGAAGAGCAGGTAATCCTTGGGGAAAAAGTCCAAGAGACAATAAGGCCTCTCCCCCGCTTCCCTCCCGTCGAAGTAACGGGAATAATTCTCTATGCCCGCGCAGTGGCCCAACTCCTTGATCATCTCGATATCATACTCCACCCGCTCCTTGATGCGCTGCGCCTTGATATTGTCGCCCAGCTCCTGGAAATAGGCCACCTGTTTCACCAAGTCGTCTTGTATCATGCGAATAGCCTTGTTGGTCTGTTCTTGCGAGGTAACAAAAAGGTTGGCGGGATATATGTAGTATTCCTCCATGGACTCCAAGCGATGGTACGTCTGCCCGTCAAGCGACTCGATGGAGTCTATCTCGTCATCCCACCATGTCACGCGGATAACCTCGTCGCTGTAGGGAAGAAACACGTCTACAGTATCTCCCTTGACCCGGAAATTGCCCCGTTGCGGGTCAATATCGTTCCTCACGTAGAGGGCGGCCACCAACTGGCGCAGGAACTCATTGCGGTCAAGGCGTTCTCCCCGTCTTACTCTTATGATACTTTGCTCTAGAGAAACAGGTCCGCCCATACCATAAATACAAGAGACGGAAGATACAACAATGACATCTTTTCTTCCTGACAGCAAGGCGGTTACGGCTTGCAAGCGCAGTTTGTCTATCTCCTCGTTGATAGCGAGGTCTTTCTCTATATAGGTATCCGTGGTGGGCAAATAAGCCTCGGGCTGGTAATAGTCATAGTAAGAGACATAGTAAGAGACGGCATTGTGGGGAAAGAAGCCTTTCATCTCCTCGTAAAGCTGGGCGGCCAACGTCTTGTTGTGGCTCAAGATCAAAGTGGGCTTGCCTACGTTGGCGATAACATTGGCCATAGTAAACGTCTTGCCCGAACCCGTAACGCCCAGCAACACCTGGGCGGGGTCTCCCCTCATCACGCCTTCTGTCAGTTGGCGGATAGCCTCAGGCTGGTCGCCGGTAGGCTTGTACTGAGAAGTGATTTGAAAATCCATGATGCCTTGCTTACCTTAATTGAATGCAAAAATAAGGAAAACGAACGGATAGCGAAGCAGGGAAAACGTTATAAAGGCTAATAAAATGCCAAAAAGTGTATAAATTTCTTGGTCATGCGCTGAATAATCCGTAAATTCGCGCTCAAAGAAGTACACACGTATGAAGAAATATCTTATCGCCGCATGCAGCGCCCTGTTACTCTTCGCGAGTTGCGCGCAGGAATTCAACAACGTATACAAGTCTAACGACTATCTTTATAAGTACGAGTACGCCAAGGAAGCTTTCGCCAACGGAAAGTATAACAAGGCCATCACCATACTCCAGTCTATCGTCACGCAGCAGAAAGGTACCAAGGACGCGGAAGACTGCCTCTACATGCTTGCCATGTCGGAGTACATGATACGTGACTACGCCACAGCCTCCGAGTATTTCAAGAAGTATTACCAGTCCTATCCCAAAGGTGCTTACGCCGAGCAGGCCGAGTTCTACGTGGGCGAAAGCCTCTATATGAGCACGCCCGAGCCCCGACTCGACCAAACTCCTACCTATTCAGCCATCGCGGCCTACCAGGAGTACCTGGATTTATATCCCGACGGTTCGCTGAAAGAGAAAGCGCAATCCCGCCTTTTCGAACTGCAAGACAAACTGGTGGAAAAGGAATACCTGTCCGCCAAACTGTATTACGACTTGGGTGACTACTTCGGCAACTGCACCAACGGCGGCAACAACTACCAGGCGTGTGTCGTCACGGCGCAAAACGCCGTAAACGACTATCCTTACAGCAGCAAGCGAGAGGAGTTCTACATACTGATCATGAAGAGCAAGTATGAGTTGGCACGCATGAGCGTGGAGTCCAAGCAATTGGAAAGATACCAGGACGCGGAGGATGAGTGCTACGGATTTATCAACGAGTTCCCTGATTCCCGCGAGCGCGCCACCGCCGAGAAGTATATCGAGAAATGCAAGGAATACATCGCGGCCAATTCTTCTGACGCCGTTTACTAAAAAAGAGAAAAGAAAAGGGGTTACACACATTATTAATATATAGCATCTATTATACACATCATGGACTACAAGAAATCTAAAGCACCCATCAACACGGTCACTCGCAACATCATGGACCTTTGTGACCAAACAGGTAACATCTACGAAAGCATTGCCATCATCGCCAAGCGAAGCAACCAGATCACGACGGAAATCAAGCAAGACCTCAACAAAAAGTTGGCCGAGTTCGCTTCCTATAACGACTCGCTGGACGAGGTGTTCGAGAACAGGGAGCAGATAGAGATTTCCCGCTACTATGAGAAGCTGCCCAAGCCCACCCTTATCGCCACGGAGGAATTCATGGAAGGCAACATCTACTGGCGTGACCCCGCTAACGACAAGGTGGAAGAGCAATGATACAGCGCAAGCAAAGCCTTTTCCTTTTGGGAGCGGTCATTGCCATCGTGGCATGCCTGTTCTTCCCGCTCATCGCGGTGGAACCCGCGGCCATGGGCTCGGAGACGCTCGTTTTCAACCTTGGGGTAAGAGACGCCAACGGCATCATATCGTTTCTCAGTTGGCCGCTGTTTGCCTCGTTGGCCATCGCGGCAGTCATCTCGCTGGCCACCATATTCCTCTACAGGAACCGCAAACTCCAGATGCGCCTCTGTTTGTTGGCGATGGGGTTCGAGTTGATATGGCATGTCTACCTCGCCCTGTTTTTTCTGGGCATTATCAACTTGCCAACAGATGGAGGCCACATGCGCTTGTGCTTCGCCGCATGCCTGCCATTGGTATCCATCATCTTGCTCCTCATGGCTCGCAAAGGCATAAGCGACGACGAGAAACTAGTGAAAGCGGCAGACCGCATCCGATAACAAAGACTGCAAAACCATACGAAAGCTCCCTGTGGAAGCGTGCCCAAAAGCACTCCCACAGGGAGTTTTCGTTTTTATCGCCCCCTATCCTTCCTCACGTCATGACAAGTTCCTGAACCCCAACTGGCAAGCAAGGTGGGAAATTAACTTGTTTTGCCGAGGAAAACAAGTTAATTTGCTGAGGAAAATAAGTTAAATTGCCAGGGAAAACAAGTTAAATTGCCGGGGAAAACAACTTATATTGAAATGACAAACAACATGGACTGAAAGAAACAACGCCATGACACGATAAAAAGGGAAACTCACATTACCCTCAATGAACATCGCAAAAAACAGACAGAGTGGCAACGCCAACCTACTAATAGTCGCTAAACATGCGTGAAGTAATGTTAAATATCGGGCAGGATGGTAAACTTTTCGGGAAGTTGTTGCGTCAAATGGCAAACAAAACAAGAAACAGACCAAGAGAGCAAAAACAAAAGACGAAAACAAACCATCTAAGAATAGGTAACATGAAGAAAACATTCGTATCCATGGCCATGGGCCTTGCGCTATTTTGTGTGCCATCCCTGACACAGGCAAGGCAATGGACATTGCAAGAATGCGTAGACTACGCGTTGCAAAACAACATCACCATCCAGAAATCCAGGCTGACCAAGCAAAGTTCCCACGAGGACGTGCTGCAATCGAAAGCGGCATTATTTCCCTCGCTGAACTTCTCCACCAACCAAAGTGTCAGCTACACGCCGTGGGTAGCAAGCGGCATCAGCACCGACGGATACTCCCGCAGTTCCATCGACAAGGTATACTACAACGGCTCATACGGCATCAACGCCAACTGGACTGTATGGAACGGCAACCAAAACCGCAACACCATCAAGCTGAACAAGCTGGCTGAGCAAAAGGCCGAACTGGACTCCGCCACCCAGGCACAAAGCATACAGGAGCAAATCGCGCAGCTCTACGTGCAGATACTCTACTCCACCGAGGCTGTGAAAGTGAACAAGGAGAGCCTGGAGACCAGCCAAAAGAACGAGGAAAGAGGCAAGATGATGTATGAGGTGGGTAAGATGAGCAAAGCCGACGTTGCCCAACTGACCGCACAGAGAGCGCAAGACGAATACAACGTAGTATCTGCCGAAAGCCAGGTGAAGAACTACAAGCGGCAACTGAAGGAGTTGTTGCAAATCACCAACGATGACGATTTCGACATAGCCACGCCCAGCAGCACGGACGAAATGGCACTCCGCGAGATACCAACCATGCAAGGCGTATATGCGGCCGCCCTGGACAACAGACCCGAAATAAAGGCATACCTGAACACGATAGAGCAAAGCGACCTGAACATCAAGATAGCCAAGGCCGGCAGACTGCCAAGTCTGAGCATGAACGCGGGGCTTAGCACCAGCACCACCTCTATGAACGACAAGACATGGGGCACGCAGTTGAAGACCAATTTCTCCGCTGGCGCGGGATTTACCATCAGCATCCCCATCTTCGACAACAGGCAGACCAAGACCTCCATCAACAAGGCCATGATACAAAAGCAAAGCAGCATACTGGACTTGCAGAACCAGCAAACCGCGCTCTACTCGACAATAGAGAACTACTGGCTGCAAGCCAACACGAACCAGAGCCAGTTCAAGGCCGCCAGGCAAAGCACGGAAAGCGCCAAGGCCAGCTATGAATTGCTGAGCGAGCAATTCCAGCTGGGACTGAAGAACATAGTGGAACTGATGACAGGAAAGGACAACCTGATACAGGCACAGCAAAACGAGCTGCAAGCCAAGTATCTCACCATCCTGAACATCGACATGCTGAATTTCTATCAAACAGGAAAACTGAAATAAATCTCATCACATAAAATAAATATATGAAAAGGATAAGCAAGATTTGGTATGTGGTAGGGGTCATCATCCTTATCGCCGTAGTATCATGGCTGTGGCCAGACAGCAAGAAAAAAGAAGAAGTCAGTTTCGTAACCGAGAAAGTGGCACCCGCCAACATACAGAACTCGATTACCGCGACTGGCAGTATCGAACCCGTGACCGAGGTCACCGTAGGTACACAGGTATCTGGCATCATCAGCAAGATATACGTGGACTACAACAGCGAAGTGAAAAAAGGGCAGGTTATCGCCGAGTTGGACAAAACCAACCTCATCAGCACGTTGAACACGGCCAAGGCCAACCTGAACAATGCGGAGAGCACTTTGAGCTACCAAACCGCCAACTACAAGCGTTACAAGGAACTCTACGACAAAGGACTGGTGAGCGCGGACGAGTATGAGAACGCCCTTCTCACCTACAAGCAAGCCAAAGAGCAAGTGATTAGCGCCAAGGAGAGCGTTCAAACAGCGCAGACAAACTTGGGCTACGCCACCATCACCGCGCCCATAGACGGCGTGATACTGGGTAAAGCAGTGGAGGAAGGACAGACCGTGGCCGCCAGCTACAACACGCCTGAACTCTTCACCGTGGCAAAAGACCTGAAAGACATGCAGGTAGTGGCCGACGTGGACGAAGCTGACATAGGCAACGTGACCGAGGGAGCCAGGGTAACCTTCACCGTGGACGCTTTCCCCAATGACACCTTCAGCGGAACCGTGACACAAGTAAGGCAGGAAGCCACGGAGACGGATAACGTAGTGACTTATGAAGTGGTAATCAGTGCCCGCAACGACGATTTGAAACTGAAACCTGGACTTACGGCAAACGTCACCATCTACACCACTGAAATGCAGGGCGTATTAAGCGTATCCAACAAGGCCTTGCGCTTCACGCCCGTAAAGGAGACCGTGGGTAACAAGAAAATCGTAGACTGCAACGGCACGTCAAAGGTGTGGACACTGGAAGGCGACAAACTCGTGGCCCACGCTGTGAAGATAGGCATGACTGATGGCACGCACACGCAAATCATCAGCGGCGTAAAGGAAGGACAAACCATCATCACTGAATTGGAAGTGACCACTGAAGGCGGAGAGGGAATGGCACCACAGGAAGGCGGTGAACGCAGTCCCTTCGCTCCAGGCCCACCTGACAAAAAGGACAAGAAGAAGTAAGGCCATGGAAACGAACGAAAAGAAAGTAGTCATCGAGTTGCAGAACGTTACCAGGGAATTCCTGGTGGGCGATGAGGTGGTACATGCCTTGCGAGGAGTCTCGTTCAAGATACATGAGGGCGAGTTCGTTACCATCATGGGTAAATCAGGCTCTGGAAAATCTACGTTACTGAACCAACTGGGCTGCCTGGATACACCCACAAAAGGCGAATACTACCTGGACGGCATCTCGGTGAGGAAGATGAGCAAGTCGCAAAGAGCCGTGCTCCGCAACAGGAAGATAGGCTTCATATTCCAGAACTACAACCTGCTGCCCAAGACCACCAGCGTGGAAAACGTGGAATTACCCTTGATGTATAACCCCGCCATATCAAGCAAGGAGAGAACGCGGCGAGCCATCGACGCGTTGGAAGCCGTAGGGCTGGGCGAGAGACTTTACCACAAGAGCAACCAAATGTCTGGAGGACAGATGCAACGCGTGGCCATAGCGCGGGCGTTGGTTAACAACCCTGCCGTGATATTGGCAGACGAGGCAACCGGAAACCTTGACACACGTACCTCGTTCGAGATACTGGTGCTCTTCCAGAAACTGCACGCCGAGGGGCGCACCATTATCTTCGTGACCCACAATCCCGACATCGCAAAATACTCCAGCCGCAATATCCAACTGAGAGACGGCAAGGTAATCAGCGATGAATACAACACCAACATCCTCTCGGCCGCCGAGGGTCTGGCGGCTCTACCTGTTAACACTGACGAGTAATGAACTATAGCAACTTATTGAAGATAGCGCTGCGGGCGATAGCGGCCAACAAGATGCGCTCCTTCCTTACTTGCCTGGGCATCATCATAGGTGTGGCCTCTGTCATCACCATGCTTGCCATAGGACAAGGTTCCAAGAGGAGCATACAAGCCAATATCGCCGAGATGGGCTCCAACATGATTATGATAAGCCCGGGAGCCGACATGAGGGGCGGAGTGAGACAGGATCCTTCCGCCATGCAAACGCTGAAGCTGGAAGACTACAACGCCATCAAGGACCAATGCAGTTACGTGAAGGCCGTAAGCCCCACCGTGAACAGCAGCGGACAATTCATCAACGGCAACAACAATACCCAGTCTACCATCTACGGCGTGGACTTAGACTATCTGGAAATACGCCAATTAACCGTAAGCAACGGCGAAATGTTTACCGAAACGGACGTGCGCACCAGCGCCAAGGTATGCGTATTGGGACAAACGGTAGTGGATTACTTGTTTCCTGATGGTTCAGACCCGATAGGCAAGGTTGTACGATTCAACAAAATCCCCTTCCGGGTAGTGGGCGTCCTGAAGAAGAAAGGTTACAACTCTATGGGTATGGACCAAGACAACTTGGCTTTGGCTCCTTACACCACGGTGATGAAGCGCATCTTGGCGCAAACTTACCTGGGCGGAATCAACTGCTCTGCCATCACCGAGGGTGTAACCGACCAGGCAACAGAACAAATCAGCGAGATATTGCGCCGCAACCATAAGCTGAAAGAAGCCACGGACACCTTTGACGGAGACGAGGATGACTTCACCATCCGCTCGCAAGAGGAACTTTCCAGCATGATGAGCAGCACTACCAACATGCTTACCATCCTGTTGGGATGCGTGGCGGGTATTTCCTTGATTGTGGGCGGTATCGGCATCATGAACATTATGTACGTAAGTGTAACCGAACGAACCCGGGAGATAGGCTTGCGCATGAGCGTCGGAGCCAGAGGCATAGACATACTGAACCAGTTCCTGATAGAGGCCATCTTGCTGAGCGTCACGGGTGGTATCATCGGCGTACTGCTGGGCATAGGCTCTTCCTATGCGGTGAACGTCTTGGCCAGGTGGCCTATCTACATACAGCCATGGAGTATCATCATGAGTTTTGCCGTATGTACCTTTACGGGAGTGTTCTTCGGATGGTATCCCGCCAAGAAAGCGGCACGACTAGACCCGATAGAAGCTATCAGATACGAATGATTTTCTCGCCCAGCCAACAAACTAGATAAGTTGGCTGGGCGAATATATCATCATCGTGGCACCATGTTCCAGCAGGAACTCGCGGTCACGAAATCCCCACAACACACTGATGCACGGCATGCCACAATTACGGGCGGTCTGTATATCCACGTCGCTGTCTCCTATGTAGACCGCGGTTTCCTTGTTGGCGTCCAGTTGACGCAAGGCTTCCTCCACGGTATCGGGAGCGGGTTTCTTGCGAATATCCTCTCGCTCTCCTATCGCTACGTCTACCAAACCAGGGAAATAGTACTGGCAAAGTTCCTGGGTAGCGGCATAAAACTTGTTGCTGACTACGGCTATCTTCTTTCCCCTGGCTTTCAGCTCACCCAAAATCTCCGGTATGCCATCGTAAGGCGCGGTGGTGTCCTTGCCATGGCGCAGGTAATGGACGCGGAAATCATCCAACACCTCCTCTATCTCGTGCTGTCCCGTTCCTTTTGGCACAGCCCGCTCCATCAGTTTCCTTACGCCATTGCCCACGAAACGTCTCACCTCCTCCACGGTTCTCTCCGGGAATCCATGTTTCAAGAGCGCGTAATTGCAACTGATTGCCAAATCCTCCAGCGTGTCAAGCAAAGTCCCGTCTAGATCGAAAACGTAAGTATCGAAATTGAAAAGCGCGGAAGGCGGTAAAGGTTTGTCACGGAATTCTCCCCCGTTAAGCACGAAGACTCCGCTATTGGTCTGCCTGTCTAGCGTCACCTTCCTATCCTCTCCATGCTCCCAACGCTTGAAAGCCCGCCGCTCCACATCTACCACCACATACTTGTATGACAGCTCTTGGTCTACGGGGAAAGTGTCAATGCACAACATCCACTGCGAGCCGCCTATGCTTTTCATGGGCAAATAACGGTCTACGTTCCACGCTCCCAACACAGGATGATTGCCCACGATGGCAACGGCCTCTCCCTTGGTAAGCCGAGGGGCGTAAATCTTAAACAGCATGGTATGGCTAAACAATGGCATTGAGGGAATGGCTATCTTTGCCTTTGTGTTCTTCTTGAGCACAGGAATCACTCCCTTTCGCTCCATGGGGTCTTCCAACCAAAAATCGGGAAAGGTATAGTTCATGTTCTCGTCAAAGGGATAGCTTCTCACCGCCAAGGGATCTTCACGACGGAACTCCTTGCCCGAACCGTCTATCACTTTATAATAATAGGAGATGCCCGTATAGCGGTGGCGACGCTCCTTGACAACAAAAGTCTCACTGGTCCACAGATAACCATCGGCTGTCTGCATAGGGATATCCTGCCTGCGCTGATATCCGTCAGCGCTCACATAAGTAAGGTCTATCACCAACTTCTCTCCCCACTTTGTCTTATAGGGTATGCTAAACTTCAAGTACATAATCCATATTGTGTGTTACTCTTGCAAATATATAAAAAAATTGAAGTACGGCTACAATAAAAGCGAATTAATTTTGCCATTCAACCTTTTTCATATACTTTTGCAGACAAAACCGATAATCATGAAACAGAAAAAGAACAGACGATACGTGTATGGAGCGGCCGCTTGCCTCGTGGCCATTATCGCCTTGGCCGGCCTTTACTTCTTCACGCCCTTCAACAACCAAGACGACACATATTATATATATATAGACCGAGATGACACCATGGATTCCATATACCACAAATTGGAGCCCATCGCCTCATCCCACGCCTTGCACGCGATGAAGACGCTGATGCGGCACGGCTCATACAAAAATCATGTGCGCACAGGACGCTATGCCATCCGCCCTGGCGAAACCACCTTCACCATCTTCCGCAGAATAAAAAACGGCCTGCAAGAACCAGTCAATCTCACGATTCCCAGTGTTCGGACGCTGGACAGATTGGCCGCTGAGGTATCCAAGCGGTTGATGATGGACAGCACGGAACTCTACAAGGCACTCACCGACAACAAGATTTGCGCCAAGTATGGTTATGACACGACCACCATTGCGGCCATGTTCATCCCCAACACGTATGACATCTACTGGAACACCACGGTGGATAATTTCCTGGACAGGATGAAAAAAGAGAACGGTAAATTCTGGAACGCTGAAAGACGGCAAAAAGCGGAGGCCATGAAGCTTACCCCTATCGAGGTAACGACGCTGGCCAGCATCATAGACGAAGAGACCGCCAACAACGCGGAGAAACCTATGGTGGCAGGCATGTACTACAACCGGCTAATGCTGCGCGACAATGAGTATCCTCAAGGAATGCCGTTGCAGGCCGATCCAACCATCAAGTTCGCTTGGAAAGACTTTGGCTTGCGCCGCATCTACCACAAGTTGCTCACCATAGACAGCCCATACAACACCTACAAGTATCCAGGGTTGCCCCCTGGCCCCATCCGCATTCCAAGCATAGCGGGCATAGATGCCGTGCTCAACCACGAGAAGCACAATTACCTGTATATGTGCGCCAAGGAAGATTTCAGCGGCACGCACAACTTCGCCCGCACTTATCAAGAACACCTGAGAAACGCGGCACGCTACGCGAAAGCGCTCAACGAAAGGGGTATCAAATAAGAGATACCCCCCTTTACTTCACGATACCACGCTCCAGATACTCAGCCAAGTTGGTGCGCACTTGCTCGCTGGCGCGTTCCACGGCTACCTTCGCCATATCCGCTTCCACCATCAATTTCACCAGTTCCTCAAAAGTAGTCTTGGTGGGATTCCATCCAAGTTCAGCCCTGGCTTTCGTGGGGTCACCCCACAAGTTGACGACATCGGTAGGACGATAGAAATCAGGCGACACCTCCACGAGCACCTTGCCCGTAGCCTTGTCAATACCTTTCTCGTTGGCTCCCTCACCCTCGAAACGCAATTCTATGCCCGCATAATGGAAAGCCAACTGGCAAAACTCCCTGACGGAGTGCTGCACACCCGTGGCAATCACGAAGTCCTCAGGCTTGTCGTGTTGTAATATGAGCCACATGCACTCCACGTAATCCTTGGCATACCCCCAGTCCCTAAGTGAAGAAAGGTTGCCAAGATAAAGTTTGTCTTGCTTTCCTTGGGCGATACGGGAAGCCGCCAAGGTTATCTTGCGCGTAACGAAAGTCTCCCCCCTGCGCTCACTCTCATGATTGAACAGGATGCCCGAGCAGCAGAACATGCCATAAGCCTCCCTGTACTCCCTTACAATCCAGTAACCATATTGCTTGGCCACGGCATAGGGGCTATAGGGATGGAAGGGCGTGTTCTCGTTCTGCGGCACCTCTTCCACTTTGCCATACAACTCGGAAGTGCTGGCCTGGTAGATGCGGCACGTGGAGGAAAGTCCACACTGCCTTACCGCCTCTAACACCCTGAGCACGCCCACCGCGTCTACGTTGGCGGTATACTCTGGCGTATCAAAAGACACCTGCACATGGCTTTGCGCCGCCAGATTGTATATCTCATCGGGCCTTATCTTGCCTATCACCTGCATGACGCTCATGGAATCCCCTAGGTCGGCATAGTGCAAATGGAAATGGGGCATACCCTCCAAATGGGCTATACGCTCACGGAAGTCCACCGAGGAGCGGCGTATCGTGCCATGCACCTCGTATCCTTTTTCCAGCAAGAACTCCGCCAAGTAAGAGCCGTCTTGTCCTGTAACGCCTGTAATCAATGCTGTTTTCCTATCCATTGTATTCGATTTCGTTGTTAGCATATCGGTTTATTACGCGAAGATAAGCATTCTTTCTGAAATATCGCCTCCCCAGCTTCTATAATTTCCATAGAACCAGTGCCAGCCCCAAAAACATCCCCCTTCTCATGGCAATCCAATGTGTGTTCGATGGCACTCTGCCAGAATGCACCAAATAATATATCGTCAAGAATCTCAGCTTACTGGCGAGGGCGCGAGATAACAAGAACAAAACCAAGAGAATATAGTATACTTTTGCATTCCACGACGTGAAATAGCTATTCCACGTCGAGAAACAGCCATTCCACGTCGTGGAATAGCTATTTCACGTCGTGGAACAGACTTTTCTTCTAGCTTCTTGAAGTTTATGTACTATATGAAAAGGATTTGTGATAAGTGCTCCAGGGCTCGTTCCCCCGTCAAGTTGCCGTGCCGCACATCTCATCAAGTGGATATGGTAATTAGATATACGCAAAACATAATTCGTCGAACTCACCTTATATTACAATATAAAAACAAACAGCCTCCACGAATTTTCCATTGTGCCATCCCTCTCCCTGCCACGATATCAATGTCCTAAAAACAAAGAAGCGTTCCCTTGATGAAAGGGAACGCTTCTCTATATATGAAATGAAATAAATGGCTTACTTCACCTTGTCAACGATAGCCTTGAAAGCGGCGGGGTTGTTGACAGCGAGGTCTGCGAGAACCTTGCGGTTAATCTCTACACCAGCCTTGTGCAACGCACCCATCAACTGGCTGTAGCTCATGTTCTCCAGGCGAGCGGCAGCGTTGATACGCTGAATCCACAACGCACGGAAGTTGCGCTTCTTGTTGCGGCGGTCACGATAAGCATAGGTAAGACCCTTCTCCCAAGTGTTCTTGGCAACGGTCCACACGTTCTTCCTTGCACCAAAGTAACCCTTGGTAAGCTTCAGTATTCTTTTTCTCCTTGCTCTAGACGCTACGTGATTTACTGATCTTGGCATAATTTTTTCTCTTTAAAGGTTCGACTAAAAAGTTAATACTAACGCAAGCAGAGCAAGTCGCGTACCTGCTTCATGTTGTCGTGGTCTACGAGCGTGTCGTGTACCAAGTTTCTCTTCTGCTTCTTGGTCTTCTTAGTCAAGATGTGACTGTGGTAAGCGTGATGTCTCTTAATCTTACCGGAACCTGTCAGGCGAAATCTCTTCTTAGCGCCTGAATTAGTCTTTACTTTTGGCATTTTTTTACTTTTTAAAGTTGTTGTTATATACGAGTGGCAACGCATATACCGGGCGTTACGCACATCTTTCTCATCACTTCATGGGGTGCTTACTCCTCATTGAGCAACTTCCCCAAGGCCTCCGCACCCTTGGCGTTAGCCATCAGGCTGCTCTTCTCGGCCAAGGCCTCGCGCTCAGCCCGCTCGCTTTCCCTGGCTTCAGCCTCCCTTCGCTCACGATCCATTTTCTGTTGACTCTTCTTTGCAACGCCCGCTTTCTTGGGTGCCAGGTAAAGGAACATTTTCTTGCCTTCCAATTTAGGCATCTGCTCCACCTTGCCGTATTCCTCCAGGTCGTTGGCGAAGCGCAGCAACAAGACCTCGCCTTGTTCCTTGAACAGGATGCTTCTGCCACGGAAGAACACGTAAGCTCTCACCTTATTGCCATCCTCCAGGAAACCCTTGGCGTGCTTCAACTTGAACTGGTAATCGTGCTCGTCGGTCTGCGGACCAAACCTTATCTCCTTCACTTCCACCTTCACCTGCTTCTGCTTCATCTCCTTCTGATGCTTCTTCTGCTGGTAGAGGAACTTGGAGTAGTCGATGAGACGACAAACGGGAGGCTGCGCGTTGGGAGATATCTCCACCAAGTCTACGCCTTGGTCACGAGCCATGTCAAGGGCTTGGCGAATCGGCATCACCTCAGCGGTGCCATCTCCAACCACTCTCACTTCACGCACACGTATCTGCTCATTGATACGGTACTGATTTTTCATTTTGTCATTCTTCATCAACTAGTTTTATCTGCGAATTTTGCTAAACGGCTGCAAATTTAGGCATATTTCCCGAAAGTACCAAATTTTCAATAGCATTATTTCAACATTTTTAAGCCAAGAGCCCCCAAGAATCAATATACCTCGGCGCGAATGGCAGCTTTCTCGTCTATCCCGACCTATACCTTACTTATCTGACTTGCGCCTGTTGCACTCGCGGCAGAGCATCTGGCAGTTCTCCTTCACCGTGCGTCCACCCTCTTTCCACGGCGTAATGTGGTCGCCTTCCATGAACTCATAGTCCATTTCCTTACCGCATATCGCACACTTGTGTCCCTGCTCCTCCCACACGGCCAGCTTGATGTCGTCAGGAAAGGCACGGAGGTCAAGCTCGCGCTCATCGCCTGTCAGCACGTAAGGTATTATGCCCTGTTGCCGTTGTATATCGCCATCCCTCATAAGCGTAGATATCTGCCGGGACAAGGCTACGGTATCTAGTGTCTTGTCGCGGAACATGTCATAATACAGCGCCCAGTCCAGCCCTTTCATTATCTTCTTGAAATGGCGCGGGTCAAAATTGGTTATCGCCCAGTTGATGACGTTCTGGAGGTTCATCCGACATTTCGCGTGATGCGGCAATCATGCAGTGCATATAGCCTCAATTCAAAGTATCGTTCATCCCTAAATCCATATGCCGTTCTCTTCATGACCTTTATCTTGTTGTTGATGCCTTCTACCTTTCCGGTTGATATATGGCAGTCATACCATGCGAGTATGCCTGTCCTGTGTGCCGTTACCGTAGTTGCCATCTTCACCAATTGCGGCACTTTGCTCTCCCGGGCTTGCTTTACCCAATCCGTCATGACCCTTTCGGCATCGTCCTTATTGACCTGCATCCAGATTTCCCTGAGCTGTTCTTTCAGGTAGTATGCCTGCGACAGGGGCTTGTTCATATCCAGCGCGTTGTCAAGCCGTGTCTTATACTCCTTGTCGAAGATATCCGCCCCATTACTCAGTAACAGGTATCGCGTACCTTTCAACACCTTGCGTTTGTTGATGTCTTTTTCCATGTGGTATTGCACCCTACGTATTTCATCCAGTTTCTCGTTCATAAGCTTTACCACATGGAAATGGTCAAACACGTGCACCGCATTCGGGCAATTCTCATATACAGAGGAGATGAAGGCGGCGGAGAGATCTGTTGCAATATACTTGATGTCAACGCCTTTTCTTCTGATCCGTTTCCAAAAGCCATCCAGGGCGTCTGCTCCTTTGCCGTTACCGACATAGAGAATACGGCCACTCTTCAGGTCAACCACGATTGTCTTGTACACATGTCCTTTCCTGACCGCAAATTCATCTATGCCAATGCTGTCCACTCCTTCAAGGGAGGGAGGCGCGTAATGGTATTCAAGATGACGCGTATGGATATCCTTGACGGTATCCCAGGATACGCCCAGGAGATTGGCTGCGTCTTTCAAGGTCATGCTCCTTAACAGGTCGACTACATATTTTGCGAAACGATGGGTGTAACCGCAACTACCCGTGGCAAAGGGTATGCTCTCCTGACGGTCATAATCACAATCCTGATTCTTGCACTTATAGCGTTGGACTTTCATGCGGATTATCACCTTTTTGCCGCCTATCGGGAGTCCTATAAAGTCACGAACTCGAAAACCGTAATAGTCAAGACTTGTTCTGACAAGTTCTATACAATCAGACAAACGAATTGTCCGATGTTTTCTGCGAAGATACGCAATTATTCCCAGTCTCACACCGAGAAGTATCAATAATCTGCTCTTGAGGTTGTATTTTTCCTGCATCCTGTAATTGGTATCTTCTCGCCACCTCAATGCCTTCAAGGAAGGTTTGCATGGGAGTTTTCCCGAAGCAGTATTTCCCCGAGTGCGTTCTTTGAGTGTTATAGGAGTTCATCCAACAGTCAAGATCTTCCTGCAATTGCTCTATCGAAGAGTATATCTTCTTTCTGAACGCAATGGCATAGAACTCGTTCTGTACCGTTCTGTTGAAGCGTTCACAGATGCCGTTCGTCTGTGGGCTTTTCGCCTTGATTTTGGAGTGGTCGATGTCCTCAATGGCCAGATACAATTCATATTCATGTGTTTCCCTGTTGCCACAGTATTCAGTTCCCCGGTCAGTGAGCATCCTCATGAGTTTCAGGTCATGCTGCTCGAAGAAGGGTACCACACGGTCATTGAGCATGTCCGCCGCCACGAGCGCATTCTTTCTGTCATACAGCTTGGCAAAACCGATTTTGGAATAGGTGTCGATTACCGTCTGCTGGTAAATGTGTCCTACGCCTTTGATATACCCTACATAATAGGTGTCCTGCGCCACAAGGAATCCGGGATAATATGTCTCTATTTCCCCGTGCGCCTGTTTCTCCGCCTTGGCCTTTTCAAGGGCGGCAACCTGGTTCTCGTCAAGCACGATACCTTCCTGCTCGACCTTGGTGGAAAGCGCTTTCAGACGTTTCCGGAAGGTCTCCATGTCATGCCTGAGCCATATAGACCGTACTCCACCGGGGGATACAAGGATGCCTTTCTTGCGCAACTCGTTGGATACACGCACCTGCCCCAACGCAGGATTGTCTATGGCCATCTGCACGACAGCCTGCTCTATATGCTCCTCTACACGGTTCTTTATCACCGGCTTCTTACGTGAGATTTCCTGCAGGGCAAGTTCACCACCTTGTTCGTAGAGTTCTTTGAAGCGGTAAAAACTGTCACGACTGTATCCCATGATCTTGCAGGCGCGTGACACGTTACCCAACTGCTGGGACAACTCAAGCAATCCAAGCTTGTTCTTGATGATTTTCTCTGATGTCGTCATAACTTAATCTGTTTTATATCGCAAAATTACTATTTTTATGCTTAACTGTCAGATTAAGTCTTGACTAATTCACTCCGAATAGAGTTCGCCTTCGTAGAACAGCGGCTTGCCGCTGATGAGCGTGGCGGTCTGCCTTTAGCTGAAGCCGACTTCAGGCGAAAGAGCCTAATTTTACCAACATGGTACCCTTCATCTGTAAGCGATTACTCTACGTAGAGCACCAAGCCCTTGAGGTATTCGCCCTCGGGATGATAAATATTAATGGGGTGATCGGCAGGTTGATGCAGCTGATGAAGAATGCGCACGCTGCGCTTGGCTTGCGCCGCAGCCGTGAACACAGCAGCGCGGAACTGGTCTTTCGTCACTACCTGCGAACAACTGAAGGTAAAGAGCAGCCCTCCAGGCTTAATGCGCTGCAGACCTTTCACGTTGAGCCGCGTATATCCCTTGAGGGCGTTACGCAGTGCCGCACGATGCTTGGCGAATGCTGGCGGGTCGAGCACGATGAGGTCATACTGTTGGTCATGGCTGTCCAGGTAGCGGAAAGCGTCATCGCAGAAAGCCTCATGACGATTGTCTCCAGGGAAATTGAGCGCCACGTTGTCCTTAGTCAGCTCTATGGCCTTGGCACTGCTATCCACGGAATGCACCAACGTGGCCTGTCCCCTAAGAGCATAAACCGAGAAACCTCCCGTATAGCAAAACATGTTGAGCACAGATTTACCCTTGGCGTATCGCTCCAGCAACGCGCGGTTGTCTCGCTGGTCTACGAAAAAGCCCGTCTTCTGCCCCTTCAGCCAGTCTATGTGGAAACGCAGACCGTTCTCCATGGCGATATCACTAGCGCCATCGCCACCAAAAATGAAACCGTTCTCTTGCCCCAAATCGGCCTTGAAGGGAAGAGTGGTCTCGCTCTTATAATAAATATGGTGTAAACGGGAACCCATCACGCTCAACAAGGCATCCTTGATGGCAAAGCGGTCACGATGCATGCCCACACTATGTGCCTGCATCACGGCGGTATCGCCATAGCAGTCTATCACCAAGCCTGGCAAATGGTCTCCTTCTCCATGTACCAACCGATAGGTGTCATTGGCGGGATTGTCTGCCACGCCAATTGCCAGACGGGCCTTCAAGGCAGAACCGAGCCGCCCTTGCCAATAGCGGTCATCTATCACGATGTCTTGGAAAGAGAGCACCCTGACAGCGATGGAACCTATCTGGTAATGTCCTAACGCAATAAAATCACCCTGAGCGGTGATGACTTTTACCACGTCGCCTTCCTCTATGCCATCGTCCATATGGTCGATAGCTCCTGAAAAGACCCAGGGATGGAAACGAGAGAGGGACTCCTCTTTATTCTTCTTGAGGTATACTTGCTTGTATTGGTTCATCTGGAATAGTGATGAGTTGGAAATCACGAGACGCCTTTAGCCGGCATATCTCTTCATATAGGTTGATGCATGCCCATGCGTCGGTGGCCGCATAGAGCTTTTGAGGATCCTTGAGTATGGGGGCGTCCCAGTTGGAGAGACGTTGAGTCTTGCTTATCTTCTGATGGAAGAGGTTAGCGTAAAGCTTCTGCAAACTAAGGTCTTGTATGCCCAGCTCTCCCACCTCGTCTTGTATATCGACAAAATAACCTGGGACAAAGTCGGCCCGCTTGCGAAGCATGGCGATATCATCACGCAACGAAAGACCGGTCTTCATTATGGTCTTATCCTCCAAGAGGCGTATGATAGCGGGAGTCATACCACAATGATTGAGCCTAAAGAGAAAGCAAGTGTCACGGGTGGAAACTTGCAGGAGGGCGACTTTGTTTTGCTTTCCCCTGGTGAAAGAGGGGCGGGTCTCGGTGTCTACGCCCAATATGTCACTATCCAGCAGGTAATCCACTGCCTTGCGGGTCTCTCCTTCGGTATTGATGGTGATGATGCGACCTTGGAACAAAGCTCGCGGCAGGTCGTTGATGGCGTGCTTATCGTATTTGTTGAATATGGTCTTCATCTTGCTTATCTTGCAACAAGGTGCAAAATTAGAAAAAAAAAGGGAAATAGTTCCGCTAATTGGGAGAAAATAGCTAATTTTGCATACAATTACTATAACAGCGCAAAAAATGGCCAAAAGAAAAACGGCACGTAAAACCAACAACAAGACTACGTTTGGGGACGCCATCGGACTCAACTATATATTTGACAACACCATCACCGACTTTTTCCTGGGACTGCTCACTGTAGCGATAGCCGTGGTAATGATTATCGCCATGTGCTCCTACCTGTCGACTGGAGCGACGGACCAAAGCATGCTGGAAAACCTGAGAGCGGGAGAATGGGTCAATACGGGACAGGAATTCCGCAATTATTGTGGCTCGCTGGGAGCGATAGTCTCGTACTACCTCATCACGGTAAATTTCGGCTTGCCGGCATTCCTTGTGCCCGCCTTCCTTATCCTCTGCGGCCTCAGGTTGATGCGGGTGTACATGGTAAACCTATGGAAGTGGTTTTTCGGCACTATGCTGGTGATGATATGGTTCTCGGTGACATTCGCCAAGTTCCTAGCGCCTTTCACGGGCTCATTGGTATTCAATCCTGGCGGTAAGCATGGGGAGTATGTCGTGCAGACATTGGAAAATGTGATTGGGCCTCCAGGACTAACCGCCATTCTTTGCATTGTGGCCGTAGCGTTCCTTACCTACTTGAGTTCCGAGACCATCAATGTGATACGTAAAGCCATGAATCCCATAGGGTATATCACCAGCAAGGTGAAGTTTGAGATTACCAACCGCCGAAATGAGGAGGATGCCGTAATAGCACAGCCCACCACGGCAGGGAGTCCTGAGAAAAAGACGGAATCTGAAAAAGAGGAAAATGAACCAGCATCTGTGGCTGTCCCCGCAGAGAAAACAGAGGAAAAAGTTCCTGACAACAACAGGGACGGGCAAGACACGCCCATAAAAATAGATGTTGTCATTGGCAAGGAAGACGAGAAGGCGGATGGCAATACCGTGGCAGGCGAGGGCATCAATACGCCCATCAATCCGAAGGAGCCATTCACCCGCTACAAGTATCCCACGCTCAACTTGCTGAAGAAATACGAGAACGACGGAAAGCCATACATAGACGAGGCTGAGCAAATAGAGAACAAGAATCGCATCATCGAGGTGTTGGGCAACTTCGGCGTGACCATCAAGAGTATCAAGGCCACGGTGGGTCCCACCATTACGCTCTACGAGATACAACCTTCGGAAGGCATCCGCATCTCCAAAATCAAGAATTTGGAGGATGATATCGCCTTGAGTCTTGCCGCTTTGGGCATCCGTATCATCGCACCCATCCCCGGAAAGGGCACGATAGGAATAGAAGTGCCAAACACCAAGCCCAACATCGTCTCGATGGAGAGCATCCTCAATAGCAGGAAATTCCAGGAGACGAAGATGGACTTGCCATTGGCTCTGGGCAAGACCATTACCAACGAGGTGTTTATGGTAGACCTGGCCAAGATACCCCACTTGCTAGTAGCAGGCGCTACGGGACAGGGAAAGTCCGTGGGACTGAACGCCATCATCACTTCCCTGCTCTACAAGAAACATCCCAACGAACTGAAATTCGTGCTCATTGACCCCAAAAAGGTGGAGTTCAGCGTCTACGCACCCATAGCCAACCACTTCATGGCCTCTGTGGACGAGGACGAGGAGCCTATCATCACTGACGTGAGCAAGGTGGTGCGCACCCTGAAAAGCCTCTGCGCACTCATGGATCATCGTTACGACATGCTGAAGATAGCGGGAGCGCGCCATATCAAGGAATATAACCAGAAATTCCTGAACCGCAAACTGGATCCCACCAAGGGCCATGAGTATATGCCCTATATCGTCGTGGTAATAGATGAGTTCGGAGACCTTATCATGACCGCGGGAAAAGAAATAGAGCTGCCTATCGCCCGTATCGCGCAGTTGGCCCGCGCTGTGGGCATCCACATGGTGATAGCCACGCAACGTCCTACCACCACGATTATCACGGGTAATATCAAGGCAAATTTCCCTGGACGCATCGCCTTCAAAGTAAGTGCGGGAATCGACAGCAAAACCATCCTGGATCGCTCTGGTGCCCAACAATTGATAGGAAGAGGCGATATGCTTTATCTCAATGGCAATGAGCCTGTCAGAGTGCAATGCGCCTTCGTGGACACGCCCGAGGTGGAGCAAATCACCAATTACGTAGCCAACCAGCCTGGGCCTATCGCCCCGATGGAATTGCCAGAGCCTGCGTCTGAAGACGGCGGCATCGCTGGAGGAGGAGGCGGACTGGACACCCACAACCTTGACCCCTTCTTCGAGGAGGCTGCCCACCATGTGGTGCTGACCCAACAAGGCAGCACAAGCATGATACAACGCCGCTTCTCGATAGGCTATAATCGTGCGGGCAGGCTAATGGACCAATTGGAAAGTGCGGGCATCGTGGGGGAAGCACAAGGCAGCAAACCCCGTGAAGTATTGATTCAAGACGAGAATCAGCTAAATACATTGTTGGCCTCACTAAGAGGTTCATGACAAACAAATAACCAAAACGCATATGAAAAAGATTCTTATAATAATACTGACCGCGCTGTTCACACTGAGTGGACAAGCGCAAACCGCCAAGCAAGTGTTGGACAAGACCGCCGCCGTGATAGGCCGCAAGGGAGGGGCACAAGCCAACTTTAAGATGACAAGCGGCCAGTATGGCTCGGCTAGCGGAACCATCCATATCAAGGGCAACAAGTTCCATGCCCGTACCAACAATGGTGTCATTGTATGGTTCAACGGCAAGACACAGTGGAGCTACATGAAGTCCACGCAGGAGGTGAACATCAGCACACCAACCCAGGCACAACAAATGTCCATGAACCCCTATACCTTTATTAATATATACAAAACAGGCTATACCGCTACCATAAAGAGCAGTGGCAATAACTACGTAGTGCGCCTGGTGGCGCAAAACAAGCAGCGCACCGTGCAGGAGATGTACATTACCATCAACAAGAAGACATACGTGCCCAGCCAGGTGAAAATGCGGCAAGGCAACAGTTGGATGACCATCAACATCAGTGGCTTCCAAGCCAAGAACCAATCTAACTCAACCTTTGTGTTCAACAGTAAAGACTTCCCACAAGCAGAAATCATTGACCTGAGATGAAGACCCTAGAAATATTCAGAATCTTGCGCCAACACCGCAAATTGGCGATAAAAAGAAGCATTGGCCACGAAAACCAAACCAAAGCCAAGGTACTGGGCTATATCGGCTTTTCAATCATGATCATCTACATGTTGTTCTTGGCGATTATGTTCGCTATGATACTTAATGACTCCACGGCCATCTCCCCATCAGCGGTATTCTGGGCCTTCACTCCTTTCATCTTGGCCATAGACGTGTCTTTCCGTTTCTTGGGTCAACAGACACCCGCACAAATGGTAAAGCCCTACCTTCTTTTGCCGATACCGAAATACACCTGCGTAGACTATTTTCTGTTTCGCTCAATATTCAACTGGGGGAACACCTTGTGGCATATCATGCTAGTCCCTTTGGCCATCATGAGTATCGCCTTCCGCGAAAGTTGGGGCACCGCTTTGCTATTTCTCCTCTCGTTTCAGTTGGTATTCTTCATCTCCTCGCAAATCTACTTGCTGATACGCACTTTCCTCAAAGACTCCTTGCTTTGGTTTCCTTTGCCCTTAGGCATAGCCGCCCTGTTGGCATTGCCAGGCCTCTATCCCGATCTGGACATTGAGAACATGCTGGACTTCTACGTAGAATTCGGCGAAGCTCTCTTCTATCCCTACCCCTGGTCTTGGCTGGTCTTGATAGGCATTCTGGCGATAACCATCCTCATCAACAGGAAAGTGCAATACACACATGTAATGGGTGAGGTATCCCGTTCCACGGCCACGAAACTGCGCCACGTAAGCCAGTACCGATTCCTGGACAAGTTTGGAGACATTGGACAATACATCAAGTTAGAAATCAAACTCATTTCCCGTAACAAACACCCTCGCACGCAATATCTTACCATGTTGGTCTGCTGTGTATGTATGTGGGCCATTTATGGATTAGGATGGTTGGAAGACCTGGACAGCTACCTGATGTCCTACTTCTGGTGCCTGTATGTATTCCTAGTGCTGGGCACCATCAACTTACAACGCATCATGAACTACGAAGGGAACTACATAGAGTGCCTCATGGTAAGACGTGACAATATCCTCCATTTGCTCACGGCAAAGTATTATTTCTATAGTGCCATGCTGGTGATTCCGCTCATACTATCGCTCATTAGCGTATACAAGGGCGCATGGACATTGCCAATGGTGATGGCTAACATGCTCTACGTGATGGGACCCATCTATTTCGGAGTAATGCACTTGGCCATTTACAACAAGGACACCATGCCGCTGGATGCCAATTTCACGACACATACCCATACGGACACCAATTGGGTAATGATTATCGTGTCAATGCTCACCCTTGGTTTGCCCATCCTGATCGTATGGATACTCAATAGCACTCTGAGCGGAGATATCGCCAGCTATATCATCATCGTCTTGAGCCTGCCTTTTGTCATCGCCCATCCTCTTTGGCTTCGCCGTATCTACACACGCATGATGGCACGCAGATATATCAACATGGAGAGTTTCAGAAGTAAACGATAAGCTTGCCAAAAGTCTTCCTCCAGGCAGTGCGTTCCTTGTCATTTAGGCATACAATCAAAACAAAATAAAATAAAATGCTTATCAATTGGCGGAATTTCAGGCATACTTTCTTTAAATTGGAAGAAAATCCGTATCTTCGCGGATGTATAGACAAGTGAACGCCCGTAATCCATGGCGTGACCGTATAAACCAAGAGAAATGAAACCAACAGCGATACTACTGCTCTATTGCCCCGACCAACCTGGTATTATATCCGAGGTGACCAAGTTCATCACGGACAACAAGGGTAACATTGTATATCTAGACCAATACGTGGATCACGAGGACGAAATGTTTTTCATGCGACTGGAATGGGAACTGGAAACTTTCGCCATCCCCCGCGAGAAGATAGAGGAATACATCGAGACGCTATACGCCCAACGTTACCAGATAAATTTCCATCTGTATTTCAGCGATATCAAGCCCCGCATGGCCATTTTCGTCAGCAAGATGAGCCATTGCCTCTATGACTTATTAGCTCGATACAAGGCTGGAGAATGGAACGTGGACATCCCTTGTATCGTGAGCAATCACGAGGACTTGCGTTACGTCGCCGAGCAGTTTGACATACCTTATTATGTATGGTCCATCAAGAAAGATCACTCCAACAAGGCGGAGGTGGAAGCCGAGGAGATGGCCATGCTCAGCAAGGAAAAAGTGGACTTCATCGTATTGGCTCGCTATATGCAAATCATCAGCGATGAGATGATCAAGGCCTATCCCAATCACATCATCAATATACACCACTCCTTCCTGCCTGCGTTCATAGGGGCAAAACCCTATCATCAGGCATGGGAAAGAGGAGTGAAAATCATCGGCGCCACCAGCCACTACGTGACCGCAGAACTAGACGCAGGTCCCATTATAGAGCAAGACGTGACCCGCATCACCCATAAGGACACGCCAGAGTCATTGGTGCTAAAAGGCAAAGACCTAGAAAAAATAGTACTCAGCCGCGCGGTAACAAAACACATAGAGCGGAAAATTCTCACATACCACAATAAAACCGTGATATTCAGCTAATGGAAGTAGCTATAGTGAAGTATGACGCCGGCAATATCTACTCTGTGGTGAACGCCATGAAGAGGCTGGGTATAGAACCTATATTGACCGATAATCCAGAAAAACTGGCTAAAGCCGACAAGGTGCTTTTTCCAGGACAGGGACAAGCCAAGGTCGCCATGCAGTATCTGCAGGCACGGGGGCTTGATGAGGTGATACGCCACCTGAAGCAACCCGTTTTGGGCATCTGCGTGGGACAACAGCTGCTCTGCAAACACTCCGAAGAGGGGAATGTGGACTGCCTAGGTGTCTTCAACGCCAACGTGCTACGTTTCCAACCCCAGCGACATGAAGACAAAATTCCCGCCATGGGATGGAATGAAATCTACGACCTGCATACGAAACTATATGAAGGATTGGGGACTCATCCATATACCTATTTCGTGCATAGCTACTATGTGCCCATCTGCGAGCACACCATCGCCACGGCAGATTATATTATACCCTACAGTGCCTCCATGCGTAAAGACAATTTTTACGCCTGCCAATTCCATCCGGAAAAAAGCGGAAAAGTCGGTGAGGCAATACTTAAGAACTTCTTGGAGCTATGAACATAGAACTGATACCCGCCATAGACCTCATAGAGGGACAATGCGTGAGACTGACACAAGGAGATTATAACCGCAAAAAGGTGTACGCTGAAAGTCCAGCGGATGTAGCCCGGCAATTCGTTGACATGGGCTTCCGCCGCTTGCATGTGGTAGACCTTGACGGCGCAAAATCCAAACACGTTGTGAACATAGCCGCGTTGGAAGCAATTACCAATGCCTGCCCCACGCTTGAAATCGATTTTGGCGGAGGGATCAAAAGTGAAGGCGACATACGGCTGGCCTTTGAGCATGGAGCCTCCATGGTGACTATTGGCAGTGTCGCAGTCACTCAACCTGAGCTTTTCATCTCCTGGCTTAAAACCTATGGAGCGGACAGGCTGATACTAGGAGCGGACGTGAGGAACGGCATGGTATCGATTAACGGATGGAAAGAAGATTCCAACCTGGATTTGCTTACTTTCCTGAAAGCATACATAGAGAAAGGTGTCAGGAACGTGCTCTGCACAGACATCAGCAAGGATGGCATGATGCAAGGTCCTGCTATTGAGCTGTATAAAAAGGTAATGCACTCCTTCCCTGCCCTGCACCTCATCGCCAGTGGAGGCGTATCCTGCAATGAAGACATAGCGCGACTGGATGCCGCGGGGATACCTGCCGTTGTATTCGGCAAGGCCTTCTATGAGGGCAAGATAGACATAACTCAATTAACGAGAACAAACCATGGGCAAAGGCTTGGCTAAAAGAATCATTCCCTGCCTTGACGTGAAGAATGGCGAGACAGTGAAGGGGACCAACTTCGTAAACTTGCGAAGCGCAGGAGACCCCGTGGAACTGGGCAAGGCCTATAGCGATGCGGGAGCTGACGAGTTGGTGTTCTTGGATATCACGGCCAGCTACGAGGAACGCAAGACCTTTACCGACATGGTGACCCGCGTGGCCAGGGAAATCAACATCCCGTTCACTGTTGGCGGTGGCATCAATGCATTGGAAGACGTAGACAGGTTGCTCAACGCCGGCGCAGACAAGGTAAGCGTAAATAGCGCAGCTATACGCAATCCAGAACTAATCGACCAGATAGCGGGACACTATGGTTCGCAAGTATGCGTATGCGCCATAGACGCCCGACTAGACGAGGACGGGTGGCATTGCTATGTGAAAGGTGGAAGGGAACGTACTTCATTGTCCCTTTTTGACTGGGCGAGACAAGTAGCGGACAGGGGCGCGGGGGAGATACTCTTCACTTCCATGAACCATGACGGCGTGAAAGAAGGATTTGCCAACGAAGCTTTATCCCGCTTGGCGGAAGAGGTAAACATCCCTATTATCGCCAGTGGAGGCGCAGGCAAGATGGAGCATTTCCGTGACGCTTTCCTACTGGGAAAAGCGGATGCTGCACTGGCGGCCAGCGTGTTCCATTTCGGCGAGATAAGCATACCCGACTTAAAGCGATACCTCCATGATGAGGGAATTAACATTAGAATGACATAATCAACAGCAGACACAATGGAAATTGACTTCGAGAAATGCGGTGGGCTTGTTCCTGCCATCATACAGGACGCTCAAACCAAAAACGTGCTTATGATGGGCTACATGAATCCCGAGGCGTACCAAAAGACTTTGGAAACGGGAAAGGTTACCTTCTGGAGCCGTTCGCGTCAATGCCTTTGGACCAAGGGGGAAACATCGGGCAACTTCTTGTGGCTGGTGAATATCAAGGTGGACTGCGACAAAGACACACTTTTGGTGACCGCACGTCCTGAAGGCCCTACCTGCCACACGGGCACTGATACCTGCTGGGGAGAAAAGAACGAGCTCAACCCTCTGCTCTTCCTCTCTGAATTACAAGATTTCATAGAGAAACGTCACCGAGAGATGCCAGAAGGCAGCTATACCACAAGCCTTTTCAAGAAGGGCGTAAACCGCATGGCGCAGAAAGTAGGTGAAGAGGCATTGGAGACCGTGATAGAAGCCACCAACGGCAGTGACGAAAAGATGGTGTATGAAGCCGCTGACATGCTTTATCACCTTGTGGTGCTGCTCACAAGCAAGGGGCTCCGCATTGAGGACATAGCCAGGGAATTGGCCACACGCCACGACCCTAATTGGGACAAGCAACGTCGCTTGGCCAAAAGCAAGGATACTGAAACTGACAAAAATAAAAAGTAAGGCAATGCTGATAGACTACCAACACGTAAACGTATATCAAGAGAACACCTGCGTATTGAAAGACGTAGCCTTCCATGTAGACGAAGGAGAGTTCGTATATATAATAGGTAAGGTGGGCTCTGGAAAAAGCTCGTTGCTGAAGACGTTCTACTGCGAATTGGATCTTTACAAAGAAAAAGAAAAGGAGACCAAAGCGGAAGTACTGGACAGGGATCTATACAAGATCAAAAGGAAAGAAGTGCCTTCTCTCAGAAAGGAGATGGGCATCATATTCCAAGATTTCCAACTCTTGCACGACCGCACCATCCGCAAGAATCTTGAGTTCGTGTTACGGGCTACGGGCTGGAAAAACAAAAAGGAAATCACCCAGCGCATAGAGGAAGTGCTGGGTGAAGTAGGGCTCATGGAGAAGCTGGACAAGATGCCCCACGAGCTTTCTGGCGGCGAGCAGCAGCGCATTGCCATCGCCCGCGCCTTGCTCAACCAGCCCAAAATAATCATAGCGGACGAGCCTACAGGCAACTTGGATATAGAAACCGCCCATCATATCGTGCAGTTGCTGAAAGATATCACCCAAACAGGCACCGCCGTGGTGATGACTACCCACAACCGCGGCTTGCTCGACCAATTCCCTGGTATCGTCTACCTGTGCAAGGAAAACGAGATTTCCGACGTGACCAAGGATTACAACCACGTTGACCTCTGCGACAGCGAGGAGGAAACGGAAGAGGAACAGCAACTCTCCACGGAAGAGGAAGAAGTCTAAGGAAGCGAAAGGTGACACGAGACCAACGCCAAAGCCCAAAAGTCCCAAACACAGGCTCTAGCTCTTTGTGTAATTGGCCACACCTCGCTGAAGGATTGGTCAAGACCCGTAAAAACATCAACAGAAACATAAATACTTAAAATACATCGAAGCATGAAAGTCATGAAATTTGGAGGAACCTCTGTAGGGTCTCCGGAAAGAATCAAGAACGTGGCCGCCCTCATCACCGAGAGCGGTGAACCCACCTTCGTGGTGCTCTCTGCCATGAGCGGAACGACAAACTCCCTGGTCGAGATATCTGATTACCTTTACAAGAAGAATCCCGAAAGTGCCAACGAGGTCATCAACCAGTTGGAGAAAAAATACCTGCAACACGTGGAAGACCTTTACCAAAAGGAGGAAACCAAGCAGGCTACACGTGAGTTCCTGGCAGGCATCTTCAAATACCTGCGCTCTTTCACCAAAGAGCTCTTCACCAGCTACGAGGAGAAGAGTATCGTGGCGCAAGGAGAGATCATCAGCACCAACTTGATGGTCAACTACCTGAAAGAAATAGGCGTAAAGGCCACTCTCATCAATGCGCTCGACTTCATGCGCACTGACAAGAACGCCGAGCCTGACCCTCAATATATAAAGGAGAAGCTCGCCGCTATCATGGAGAAAAACCAAGGATATCATATATATATAACGCAAGGATTCATCTGCCGCAACGCTTATGGTGAGATAGACAACTTGCAACGCGGTGGTTCAGACTATACCGCCTCGCTCATCGGCGCGGTATTGCCCGCCGAGGAGATACAAATATGGACCGACATAGATGGCATGCACAACAATGACCCACGCGTGGTGGACAACACTGAGGCCGTAAGGCAGCTCAACTTCGAGGAGGCCGCCGAGCTGGCTTACTTCGGCGCCAAGATACTCCACCCCACTTGCGTGCAGCCAGCCAAGTACGCTGGCATCCCCGTGAGGTTAAAAAACACCATGGATCCAAAAGCTGACGGCACCATCATAGACAACGTGATCGTAAAAGGAAAAATCAAAGCAGTAGCCGCCAAGGACAATATCACGGCCATCAAAATCAAGAGCAGCCGCATGCTCTTGGCCACAGGCTTCTTGCGCAAGGTATTCGAGATATTCGAGAGCTACCAGACTCCCATCGATATGATTGCCACCTCTGAGGTGGGCGTATCTATGAGTATCGATAATCCTGCCCACCTCAATGAAATCGTGGACGAGCTGAAGAAATATGGTACTGTGACCGTGGACTCTGACATGTGTATCATTTGCGTAGTGGGCGATTTGGACTGGAGCAATGTCGGTTTCGAGACCTTGGCCACGGACGCAATGAAGAACATTCCTGTCCGCATGATCTCTTATGGCGGTTCCAATTACAACATCTCGTTCCTCATCAAAGAGTCTGACAAGCAGCGGGCGTTGCAGAACCTGAGTGACGTATTGTTTAACAAGCACTAAACGATGAAAGGTACATTTCCTACGGACAAGTTCCAGGCGATACAGACACCCTTCTACTACTACGACACCAATCTGCTGAGGGAGACCTTGGCGGCTATCAGGCACGAGGCGGGCAAGCACGAAGGCTTCAACGTGCACTACGCCGTGAAAGCCAACGCCAATCCCAAAGTACTTAACATCATCGCCCAAGCGGGATTGGGTGCCGATTGCGTGAGCGGCGGAGAGATAAAGGCAGCCTTGGCCGCTGGCGTTCCCGCCAGCAAGATAGTCTACGCAGGTGTAGGCAAAAGCGATTGGGAGATAGAGCTGGGACTGGAGAAAGACATATTCTGCTTCAACGTGGAAAGCATTCCCGAGCTGGAAGTCATCAATGAGTTGGCCGCCCGAGTGAACAAGATGGCCAATGTTTGCCTGCGCATCAACCCCGATGTAGGAGCGCACACCCATGCCAATATCACTACGGGACTGGCGGAGAACAAGTTTGGCATCAGTTTGGAAGACATGGACAAGGTGATTGCCGAAACCAACAAACTGATGCACATCAACTTCATCGGGCTCCATTTCCATATCGGTTCACAGATATTGGACATGGGGGATTTCATCGCGCTTTGCAACCGCGTCAACGAGTTGCAGGCCAAGCTGGAACAGCAATATGTCCAAGTGAGTCATATCAACGTAGGCGGCGGACTTGGCATTGACTACTTGCACCCCAACCGCGTACCCATTCCCGGTTTCAAGGAATATTTTGACACCTACGCCCGACATCTCAAATTGAGAGACGGGCAGCAAGTACATTTCGAACTGGGCAGGTCTGTGGTGGGACAGATGGGCAGCTTGATTACCCGTGTACTCTATGTGAAGCAAGGCACGGCCAAGCAGTTCGCCATCGTAGACGGAGGCATGAGCGACTTAATACGGCCAGCCCTCTACCAGGCCTACCACAAAATAGAGAACATCACCAGCGACGAGGCTCCGCAGACATACGATGTTGTTGGCCCCATCTGCGAGTCCAGCGATGTCTTCGGAAAGGCTGTAGACCTTAACGCTACCCGCAGAGGAGACCTGATAGCTATCCGAAGCGCGGGAGCTTACGGGGAAATCATGGCCAGCCAATACAACTGCCGTCCCTTGCCCAGGGGCTATATCACCGAGGAACTTTAGCGAAAAAGAGGAGAATCACAGCGCATGACCACTTTCACGGTAGACATCTTCACCTCATGCTGGGGCATCGCCATCGTTTTGCTGGCGGTAGCGGGTTGTCTTGCCAATCCTTTCTTCCGCCGTCTTCGCTGGACGGAAGAGGAAAGTGAACAGGAAAAGAGTGACGACAAGACTGTTTCCGACCAAGAATTGGAGAAGCGGACTGTACCGGTCAGCGTACTATTGCCCATCCATGAGGCCTATGAGCATCTGGAATCACATCTCGAGGCTTTCCTCTCGCAAGACTATCCCTGCTACCAGGTAGTGGCCGTGGGACAAAAAGGTGACCATGCCGTGGAAGACGTGCTAAAGCGGCTCCAAGGCAAGTATAGCCACCTATACTATACAATGATACCCACCAGCTCACGCTATATGAGCAGGGAGAAACTGCAAGTTACACTCGGCGTAAAAGCCTCCGCTCATGAGTGGATTGTGCTCTCCTCGCCCACGTGCCTGCCTGGCAAGGAATGGCTAAGGGGTATGGCGAAACACCTCACCGAGGAAAACCACATGGCGTTGGGAGTCGTCCTGCTGGATGAAGAGGCCAAAGGATATTGGCGTTTCCGCCATATCCGCACCTTATATTACCTATTAAGGAAAGCGCAAAGGGGCACCGCCTTGCGTACCCACATGGCCAACGTGGCATTCCGGAAGAGCGATTTTATCGCAGGAAAGGGATATCAAGGCAACCTCCAACTAGTGAGGGGAGAGTTGGACTTCTTGGTCAACAAATACGCAGAAGACGTAAATTGCGCCGTGGAGCTATCCCTCCAGACCTGGCTTGTCGAGGAAGGGCTCACCCGCAAGACGCTGCGCAACCGCAGGTTATACTTAAGAGCATCCTCTAAACACCTGCGCCATGCGGCATCGATGAAGGCGTTGCGCTTTTTCGACACCCTCCTACCCTATGCGTCGCTGTTCGCCTCACTGGGCACCATAGCCTATTCCGCTTACCAGAAGGACGTACCGCTGTTGATTTTCGCCGTGATAGCCCTACTGACGCTATTCATCGCCAGGGCTGTGATGGCCGCCAAGGCCGTACATCGTTTTGATCCCAACGTGTCCGCTTGGCTCATGCCATTCTATGAGCTAGCTCTTTTCTGGAGTGATTTAGCGGACAGATGGCATTATATGCGTTCAGACAAAAACGACTTCACCAGCCATAAGTTATGAGAATCTACGTGAGCGTATCTTCCACCAAGAGCCAAGGACTGCTTTACCAAGCCTACAAAGAAACCGTGGAGCGACGATTGGAGAAGGCCAACAATCTATATCAAGCCGATGTCGCCCTGCTCCTGGGAGGCTGGGACTACAAGCTCTCACGCACGGCACATAAGGCCAAGCGCATTGGCGTACCCTACGTGATAGTGCCACTGGGAGACTTGTCACCTTGGAACCTCAAGCATCCCTCGTCACGCTGGTGGTTGAAGAAAGGCTGTTACCAAAAAACGCTCGTGCGCGATGCCGCTTGCCTTATCGCCACCACCCCCATGGAGAAAGAGCAACTGCTCAAGTTGGGTTGGCAAGGAGACGTAAGACTGGTGCGTTACCCTGTCTACACGAAGATGGCCACAGCCCAAACCATGGCCGAAGGGATTGATATCATCTGCCGTTCCGCGTTGGCCGAACATGAGCGGCGATTGCAAGCGCAGATAGCGGACATGAGCGACGACCCCATTTGCCGCCAATTGCTCACCATCTACGCCCGCATACCCCATCGCGACATACCCAGGGAGGCGATAGACAAGTTACACCAATTACTGATGGCCGACAACTACGACGAAGACCTCTTGGCCAAGGAAATCGGCCAACTGCGCCTTACCAGTTTCTCCGCCTCCCTCTTCCAGTCCATGCGGGACATCACCCAACTCACGGAAGGCTTCATGCCACTGCCACCCAAAGAAGGGAAATTGGCCAAACGCATTTCCCGATACGTAAGAGACTAAAGATAAAGACTGAACAACATAACACACTATAAAACAAGAAGATATGGAAAAAAGACTAAAGCCAGCCACCCTTTGCGTAAGAGCTGGATACCAGCCCAAGAACGGAGAACCCGTGGAGCCTCCCATCGTGCAGAGCACAACCTTCAAATATGACGACTCAGAGGAGATGGGAATGCTCTTTGACTTGAAAAAAGAAGGATATTTCTACACCCGACTGCAAAACCCCACCAACGATGCCGTGGCCAACAAGATAGCCGCCTTGGAGGGCGGCGTGGCCGCTGTGCTTACCTCAAGCGGACAAGCGGCCAATTTCTACGCGGTCTTCAACATCTGCGAGGCAGGCGACCACATCGTGGCATCCAACGAGATATACGGGGGCACCTTCAATCTGTTTGGCGTCACGCTCAAGAAGCTTGGCATAGATTGCACTTTCGTCAATCCCGAGAGCACCGAGGCTGAGATAGAGGCAGCTTTCCGCCCCAACACAAAAGCCTTGTTTGGCGAAACCATCTCCAATCCTGGTTGCAAAGTGCTGGACATAGAGAAATTTGCCGCCATAGCCCATCGTCACGGCGTACCCTTGATAGTGGACAACACTTTCGCCACGCCCATCAACTGCCGGCCTTTTGAGTGGGGAGCAGACATCGTTACCCACTCCACCACCAAGTACATGGATGGTTTCGCCACGCAGGTAGGCGGATGCGTGGTGGACAGCGGCAATTTCGACTGGAGTGCGCACGCCGAGAAGTTTCCCGGACTCTGCCAGCCCGACGACTCATATCATGGCCTCACCTACACGCAGGCCTTCGGCAAGATGGCCTACATCACCAAGATTGTCTCACAGCTGATGCGAGACCTGGGGTCAGTTCCCGCCCCCATGAACTCCTTCCTGCTCAACGTGGGTTTGCAGACGCTCCATCTGCGCATGCAACGCCACTGCGAGAACGCGCAACGCATAGCGGAATTCCTGAGAGACGACCCCCGCGTGGCATGGATAGACTATCCCGGACTGCCAGGCGACAAGTGCCACGAACTGGCCAAGAAGTATCTTCCCAACGGCTCTTGCGGCGTGATAGCGTTCGGGCTGAAAGGTGACAGGGCCACGGCTATCCGCTTCATGGACGCACTGAAATTGGCGCACATCGCCACGCACGTGGCAGATGCCCGCACGTGTGTACTGCATCCCGCGAGCCATACGCACCGCCAACTCTCCGATGAGCAGTTGCGCGAGGCCGGCATCGCCCCCGATTTCATCCGCCTGTCTGTCGGAATAGAGGACTGCGAAGACATACTCGACGACATCAAGCAGGCCCTTGACCAGATTTGACACGTCGTTTCCGCCCATGAGGCTATCTCCAGGAAACCCGGATTAGCCTCATGGGGTTCCAAACGCAGTAGTACTGACTTTTGATTTCAGTAGTACTGATATTCCATTTCAGTAGTACTTACTTGGCCAAGTCAGTACTACTGTTTTTTTTGCAACGTATCGTGACCTGGCGGCAACCAGCACAACAGCCCAACCAAGTGGCTAAGCCGCGGAAAACCACCGTTCTTTCCTGACTATCCAGACTATTCTCTCCGCATATAAAAAACAGGGCATTTGAAAACAACTTGTTTTGCCCACGAAAACAACTTATTTTGCTGACGAAAATAACTTGTTTTGTTCACGGAAATAACTTGTTTTGCCGAGCAAAATAACTTGTTTCGTAAATGCCCCAAAATATAGAGATGTGGCGTGCCGCGTCTCCCTTTAGCGGGAACTCATGGAATTACCACCTTCGCTTGGATGAGATATGCGGCACGGCAACTTGACAGGAGACGCGGCAAGCCACGTCTCTACAATATGTCTGCTACGCTTGCGGCAAACCAAAGAGGAATTTGGGTTAAACAGGAAGTTTACGCCTTTTCGTGAAAGGGAACAAGACAAGATAAAGAAATATTTCGAGAAAAGTTTTGATGTTTGCGGAAAAAAGAGTAACTTCGCGGGCAAAATCAGGAAACAAGGAAGATTGGCAGAGTGACCGAATGCGCTGGACTCGAAATCCGGTATACCCATTTACGGGTATCGGGGGTTTGAATCCCTCATCTTCCGCACTTATCGATTGCATGCAATACATTGTGCCCCTGCGCTTTACCTATAGGACTCTGCGCACGGAAATGCATAAAAGATGTTAACAAAACTAACAACGTGTGGATATTTTTCATATCTTAGCCTAGTTTTATGAGATATTCACACGGATACCTGCGTTTCAGGGGTTCACAGATGAAAGGGGAAAAGGAATAAGATGAGACAACTCAAGATTCAGAAGAGTATCACCAATCGTTCCAGCGAGGCTTTAGACAAGTACTTGGTGGAGATTGGCCGTGCGCCCATGATTTCGATTGATGAGGAAATTGAATTGGCGCAGAAAATCAGGAAAGGCGGCCCGGAAGGCGAACGGGCGAAAAACAAACTTGTGGAAGCCAACTTGCGCTTCGTGGTATCCGTGGCCAAGCAATACCAACACCAAGGCCTCACGCTGACAGACTTGATAGACGAGGGTAACATCGGATTGATAAGGGCAGCCGAGAAGTTTGACGAAACCCGCGGCTTCAAGTTCATCTCCTATGCCGTATGGTGGATAAGGCAAAGCATATTGCAAGCCATAGCCGAGCAGAGCCGCATCGTGCGGTTGCCCCTAAACCAAGTGGGATCGCTCAACAAGGTGAACCAGGAAATCAATCGCTTCGAACAAGAACACCAGCGCAGGCCGAGCGTGGAGGAATTGGCGCAGCTGACAGGCGTGGAAGAAGAGAAAATCACGCAAAGCATGGCCGCCAGCGGCCATCACGTAAGTATAGACGCCCCCTTTGGAGACGATGGCGACAATGCCATGGTGGACGTGATGCCTGGCGGAGACGATTCCCGCACCGACCGAAAAGTAGACCATGACAGCATGGCGCAGGAGCTGAACGCCGTGCTGGAACAAGTGCTCAAGGAGCGAGAGGCCATCATCGTGAGAGAATGTTTCGGCATAGGATGCCACGAGATGGGATTGGAAGAGATAGGCGACCACTTAGGTCTTACCCGGGAACGAGTAAGGCAAATCAGGGAAAAGAGCATCGCCAAGTTGCGCGAGTCGGGCAACATCAAGGTGCTGATGAAATACCTGGGATGACAAATTCCCAAGCCAAAAACTCATTTCCGCTGCGAAATGAGTTTTTTTGTGCCCTTATTGTCTTCGATTTGCGCACTTTTCTCCCGCAGAGAGAAGACAGGCTGCATCTCAACAACAAAAATAAAAGAGGACTTTTATTTTGTATTGTCTCCGATTTGCGCACTTTTCTCCTTCGGAGAGAAGATAGGCTGCATCTCAACAATAAAAATAAAAGAGGTTTTTATTTTGTATTGTCTTCGATTTGCACTATCTTTGCAAATCGTGAAGACCCGTTTCTGCCTATTCATCCTGTTCGCGTTACTATTGCCTGTCTATAAGGCAAAAGCTGCCATACCGCCCGACACGCTCCGCAAGGAAGTGATGAGGCGCGTGTTCAGCTATGTCGCCACCGTAGACACAGTGGGACTTAACGGGCACAGCTTCCACACATACACAAAATACATGTTGCGCACCAATCATCGCAACATACTGCTTTGCTTGGTTCCCTCCATGTACACTGTGTCAAGAGATGACGAAAGAGACTTCTTCTATGAACAATTCTCCAAGGTTACCCTGCTGGGAAAGAAGCAATATCAGTCTGAGCCCATCGTGGAACTCACCACCATACCCCGCAGGAAGCGGGCCATGCAACACGTCATGGCCTACACCATACCCAGGGTCTACTCGTCTACCCTTTTCGGTGAGCATATACTTTCACCTTTCAACAAGGAAAACCAACTGTTCTATAAATATCGCCTAAAGCAGCTGTCCCCTGACAAGGCGGAAATAACCGTGAAGCCCATCAACGACAACACGCAATTGGTGAAAGGGACGGCCATCGTGGAGATGAACACGGGGCGCATACTCTCCGTCCACCTAGACGGGGAATACGATATGGTGCGCTATCAACTGGAAGCGAATATGGGAGAGACTGGCATCCCCAGCCTCTATCCAAAAGACTGCAAGTTAGACTATAGTTTCAGCCTACTGAACAACAAAATAGGAGGCATATTCCACGCGTGGTTTGAGTTGCCCAATCCCCTGCCCGACAGCATAAGAAACAGCCAGGATACGGCCATGATGACAAAGGTGAGGCCCGTGCCATTGGACTACGTGGAACGGAAAACCATCGAGCGATACCTGGAGAAGCGGCAAGCCAGCGATTCCACGAGACAGCGGAAAAAGCCCAACAAAGCCAAGGAAATACTTTGGGACATGATTGGCGAAAACCTCCTGGACGACATCAAAAGCAACTTCGGCAAGAAGCAGCAAGGGTATTTCCGCATAAAACCCATCCTCAATCCCCTCTACATGGGATACAGTAACAGCAAGGGCTTTTACTACAAGTTCGACGCGCGGGGCAGCTACGTATTCGACGAGAATTGGCAACTGTCATTGCGACTCAAGGCGAGCTATATCTTCCGCTGGCACCAGCTCTACTACCGGATACCCATGACGCTCAATTTCAACAAAAAGCACAACGGATTCCTACAGGTGGAAATAGGTAACGGCAACCGCATCACCAACAACAGAGTACTGGACGCCATTAAGCAACAACATCCCGACAGCATCAACTGGGCGGGCTTGAACCTGGAATACTTCAAGGACTACAACTATACCGCTTACGTTCATTATGATTTCTCGTCCCGCTTCGGCATGGAAGCAGGCTTCAGCTACCACAGACGCTCGGCCGTCAACAAGCAAGCTCATACGGAAGTGGGCAAGCCGGCAGTATATCGCTCCGCGGCTCCTACGCTAAGGCTCATCTATCGCCCATGGGGGTACAACGGCATGATTATCTCCGCGGATTACGAGAGGAGCTTCCACAACTTGTTAAACTCCAACATGGCCTTTGAGCGATTTGAGTTCGACGCTCAGTATCTACTTCGCCTCAAGAGGCTCAACGCACTGAAGATGAGGCTGGGAACAGGCTTCTACACGTCAAAAAGCGGAGAGGAATACTTCCTGGACTACACCAACTTCAGGGACAACAACATTCCTGGCGGATGGGAAGACGACTGGAGCGGAGACTTTGAGCTGCTAGACCGCAACTGGTACAACGCCTCGGAATATTACGTCAGGGGCAACCTCACCTTCGAAACACCTATGCTCGCAGTGGCCTGGATACCGCTGATAGGCAGATTCATCGAGAGGGAACGAGTCTACGTAAACGCTCTCTGCGTAGAAAAGCTCCACCCCTATGCCGAATGGGGATATGGTTTCACTACCCGCCTCTTCTCCACGGCCATGTTCGTGGCCTTCAACCAGAAAAAGTTCGAGGGCTTTGGCGTGAAATTCGGCTTTGAGCTGTTCAGAAATTGGTAAACATTGACATGGAATATGACACCATCTACCCATAAACCTCTTACCGTATATAAGGCTAGCGCAGGTTCCGGCAAGACCTTCACGTTGGCCACGGAATACATGAAACTGGTCATCGCTAACCCGGAAGCCTACCGCTCCATATTGGCGGTGACCTTCACCAACAAGGCCACAGAGGAAATGAAACTCCGCATCATTAGCCAGCTCTATGGCCTCTCAAAGTTATTACCCGAGTCGGAGACCTATCTCAAGGTCATACAAGACAGCCTGGGGATGGACCGCGAGCAAATTGCCAAACGAGCCCACGAGGCTCTCTATAACCTATTGCATCACTATAGCTACTTCCGAGTGGAGACTATAGACAGCTTCTTCCAACGAGTAATGCGCAATCTGGCGAAAGAACTGGAATTGAGCGCTAACCTAAAACTGGAACTCAACGACAGGGAAATAGAGCGCCAAGCGGTTGACGAGCTGATAGAAGGTCTTTCCATAGGGGACAAATTGCTCACCTGGATACTCGACTACATCAAAGGCAATATCGGGGAAGACAAAAACTGGAACGTAATAGGAAAAATAAAACGGTTTGGCGAGAATCTCTCAAAAGACTTCTACAAGGCCAACGAGAAACAACTGAGACAGAAACTTGAGGAAGAAGGCTTTTTCGAAAGGTATTCGCGACAGTTGGAAGAAGTGAAACGCCAGGCCATGGAGCAAGTGGAACAGATTGCCGCTACTTTCTTCGACGCGCTGGACGAGAACGGACTCACCATGGATGACTTCAGCCGCAAGAAGCAAGGGCCATGGGGATATTTCGAGAAACTGAGAACAGGGGCTTGCTATGAAGAGTATGGAGTGAATAGCTACCAAGCCAACGCGGTAGATTCCGTGGCCGCGTGGTTTACCAAAGCCAAGGCCACGCCCCAGAATCCCGCCTATCACGTGGTAGAAGAGATGTTGAGACCTCTGCTGGAGTTCGCCGTGGAAAAGATGCCGCAGTTGCTAGGAGTCTATCGCAGCGTAGAAGTGACCAAAAGCAACCTGAGCCAATTGCGTCTGTTGGGCAGCATAGACCAAAAGATAAAAGAGATGAACCAAGACGCCAACCGTTTCCTGTTAAGCGACACACAGCCTTTGCTCCACGCTCTCATGGAAAGCGGAGCGGGCGACAGTTCGTTCATCTTCGAGAAGATAGGCACCCAACTGGAACATATCATGATAGACGAGTTCCAAGACACCAGTGTCACGCAATGGAAAAACTTCAAGGTATTGCTGGACGAGACAATGAGCCACAAAGAGAGCAATAACCTGATAGTTGGCGACGTGAAACAGAGCATTTACCGATGGAGAGCCGGTGACTGGCGATTGCTGAACGACATAGAACGGGAAATTCCCAGGCCTAGCGACCAATTGCGCCTGCGCTCACTGGCCACCAACTACCGCTCTGACAGAAACGTCATAGAGTTCAACAACCAGTTCTTTGTCTATGCCGCCGACAAGGAATACCAAGCGCAAAAGGAAACGGACGAGAGCGGGGCCGAGACGCTGAGGCAAGCCTACGCCGACGTGATACAGCAAGTGCCCGAGAGCAAACCCAGGCAAGGATACGTCAGGATTAAGTTGCTGCCTAAAGAGGAGTACCGTGAGGCGATGTTGGCACTTACCGCGGAAACCGTCGACGAGCTTATCAGTCAAGGAGCCTGTAAAGGAGACATCGCCATCTTGATAAGGAGCAACGAGATTATCAGGGATGTGGCCAACTACTTCCTGGCCAATCGGCCGCAATATAAACTGGTAAGCGACGAGGCCTTCCGGCTAGACGCTTCCACGGCGGTGAACACCTTGGTAATGGCACTTAGACTGCTTTGTCACCAAGACGACATCGTGGAAGCTACCCTTTCTGGATATTACCATCGTCTCATCATGGGGGAAGAGACTGAAGAGTCGCTGCCTTTGCCCCTTGAATACACCGACCATAAAGAAGAACTCATGAGCATGCCTCTTTACGACTTGGTGGAAAGGCTAGCCACTATTTTCCGCGTTCACGAGTTGAAAGACCAAAGTGCCTATGTTTGCGCTTTCTATGACCAACTGGACAACTACATGGAGGACGGAACGGGAACGGTGGAAGACTTCTTAGACGCATGGGACAACAACCTGCACGGCAAGACCATACAAAGTGATGAAGTGGCCGGCATCAGGCTGATGACCATACACAAGAGCAAGGGTCTGGAGTTTGCCCATGTCATCATGCCATTTTGCGATTGGCCCATTACTAAAAGCCACGTGATATGGTGCACGCCCCAGGCAAGTCCCTTCAATGAATTGCCGCTAGTGCCAGTGGATTGCAGTAAAAGTCGATTGCAGGACACTATCTACGAGAAAGACTATCACTATGAACGGCTGCAAGAGACGGTGGACAACCTCAACTTGCTCTACGTGGCTTTTACCCGAGCCAGGCAAAACCTCTTTGTTTATGGCAAGCGGGATATCAGCAACATCAGGAGCAGATTGATACAAGACTGCCTTCCTGATGTGGCGAGAACATTGGAAGGGTGTAAACTTTCCAGCATGGATGAAGAAAAAACGGAACCCATTGTCATGGAATATGGCGAACTGGACATCAATCGCCAAAGAAAAACCGAGAAGGAAAGCGATAACGTATTCCTAAAACCCGTAAACCGACTCACTATCCACCCCGACACCTACCCATTGAAAGCGCAATTCCGACAAAGCAACAAGAGCCGTGGCTTCATAAAGGGGGATGATGAGCAATCAACGCAAGGGGAATATATGCAGCTAGGAGTCATATTGCACCAAGTGTTCTCTACTATACAAACAGCGGACGACGTGGAAGGCGCGCTCTCCCAATTGCGTATAGACGGCGTGCTGAACGCTGTGCCCGATGAGGAAAAACTGCGGGAGATGCTTCAGCGACGCCTGCAAACGCCCAAGGTAAAGGAATGGTTCTCTGGCCAATGGGAAGTATACAATGAGCGAGACATACTGACCGTGGACGAACAAAGCGGCGAAGTGAAAACCTATAGACCGGACAGGGTGATGGCCAACGGAACGGAAATGATAGTGGTAGACTTTAAGTTCGCGGCTCAGCGGCCTGAACATGTCAGCCAAGTGAAAGGCTACATGGAATTGCTCAGGCAGATGAGTCACCTAACGGTGAAAGGTTACCTATGGTACGTTTACCCCAATAAAATAGTTACGGTATGAAAACTTTCCTGGAAACAGTAGCTCAAGACATCATCCAAAAACACGGTGCCAACTTGTCCAAGGTCGCCATCGTGTTTCCCAACAAGCGCGCCTCGCTATTCCTCAACGAGTATCTGGCCCGCATGGCTGGCCAACCATTATGGAGCCCTGCCTATATCACCATCAGTGACCTGTTTCGCAAGCATAGCGGCTTGATGATAGGCGATCCTATTAAGCTCACCAGCGACCTATACCATATATATATAAGGCACACGGGAAGCGCAGAAACCTTAGACAGGTTTTATGGCTGGGGGCAACTCTTGTTGGGCGACTTTGACGATATTGACAAAAACATGGCAGACGCGAGCAAAGTGTTCGCCAACCTGAAAGACTTGCATGAACTGGACAGCGTGGACTATCTCAATGAGGAACAGAAATCACTGCTCAGGAGATTCTTCAGCAACTTCGGCCCAGACCATGAATCTGAGTTAAAGAAAAGGTTCCTCAATCTCTGGAGCCACCTCTACGACATATACGTAGACTACAACCAGTTATTGGAAAGTCAAGGATTGGCTTACGAAGGCTCCCTCTATCGCAAGGTGGCTACCGACGAGAATATCCAGTTCAAGTATGATACCTATTTCTTCGTGGGCTTCAACATGATGCAGAAAGCAGAGCGACAACTCTGCCTGCGGCTCAAAAAGGAAGGCAAGGCCCATTTCTATTGGGATTTCGACCATTACTATATCAATGGACACGAGGCAGGCCACTACATCAACCAATATCTCTCCGACTTCCCCAACGAGCTGGACAATAGAGACCCAGCCATCTATGACAACATGGGAAAGGCGAAAGATATCACCTATATCAGTGCCACCACAGAGAATATACAGGCCAGATATGTGGCGGAATGGCTAAGGGAAGGTGAACGACACAAGGACGGGAAAAGAACCGCCATCGTGTTGGCTGACGAAACATTGCTCAAGAGTGTTATACATAACCTGCCCCCAGAGGTGGAAAAGGTAAACATCACCACAGGGTATCCCCTCACGGCCACGCCTTTCTATAGTCTGTTGCGCTTGCTCTTGCAATTGCAGCTATACGCTAAGGGGAGGAAAGACGGGAAATACAGGCTGAGGGAAGTGGAGCGAGTGTTGCGTCATCCTTACGCCAAGCATATCTCTCCCAAATGCCAGGTTGTGCTTCAGGAATTATTTGAGCAAAAAACGTTCTATCCCGCTCGCCTTTCACTCTCGGTAGACGAAGGCACCACGTTGTTGTTCAGCGACTTAGAAACGGGAACCGACAGTGTCGCTTCATACAACACCAAGTTGCTGGACTACCTGATAGCCATCTTGCGCACTATCGGCTCCAACTCCCATGAGGAAAGCGACCCACTCTATCAGGAATCTCTATTCCGTTGCTACACAATGCTCAACAGGCTACTTGACCTCATGCACGATGGAGACCTGGACGTAGACACCGCTACGTTAGAAAGGCTCATCATCCAACTGGCACAATCCACTGCCATCCCCTTCCATGGAGAACCTGCCGAAGGAGTTCAGATCATGGGCGTATTGGAGACCCGCGGTTTGGACTTCGAGCATCTGTTGGTTCTCTCTTGCAATGAGGGCAACTTGCCACGTGGCGTAAACGATGCCTCTTTCATCCCCTATGCCATCCGAAAAGCTTATGGATTAACTACCATTGACAACAAGGTAGCTATCTACGCTTATTATTTCCACCGCATGATACAACGATGCCATGACATAACCTTGACTTACAACATATCCACCGAGGACGGCAGCAAGGGACAGATGAGCCAATTCATGCTGCAACTGATGGTAGAGAGCGGACACCCTATCCACCAAAGCACGCTCACGGCCAATATCCTGCCCATACTGGCAAGACCCAAGAGCGTGGAAAAGACCGCTGCCATAATGGAAGAACTGGACAAGACAAGAAGCCTCTCCCCCACCGCCATCAACATGTACTTGCGCTGCCCCGTGAGTTTCTTTTTTCGTTATGTCAAGCATCTAAAAGAGGCTGACACCATAGAGCAAGAGGAAATGGACAACCGCGTGTTCGGTAACATCTTCCATCGCTCGGCGCAGGAATTATATCTGCGTTATGCCGATAAAGATGGCATACGGAGGAATGAGGACGGCAGCGCAACCCTGCTGCATCCCATCCGCGTGGAAAAAGAAATGCTTGAAGACCTTTTGAGGCATCCCGAAGTGTTTGAGATGACCGTGGACGACGCCTTCCGCCAAGAACTATTCCAGGCGAAAAAAGAAGGATACCACCCAGAGTACGATGGCCTGCAACTCATCAACCGTGCCGTGATACTGCAATATCTGAAACGACTCATCACCATCGATTGCCAACTGGCCCCCTTCCACATCTTGGGACTGGAGAAGCATGTGGAAGGAAATGTGAGCATCACTACCTCGCAAGGCGAGAAACAGCTCACGCTTGGCGGAGACATAGACCGCCTGGACTGCGTGGAGACCGCCGCGGGCAAGCTCGTCAGGGTAATAGATTACAAGACAGGGCGCCCCGACTCCGCCCCGCTTGCCACGTTGGAAGACATGTTCACTCGTGAGACGCTCACGGGCAAACACCCCAACTATTACCTACAGACCATGCTCTACGCCCTGCTGGTAAGAAACCATCCCGAGCACAACCCTGGCCGATATCCCGTAAGTCCCGCCTTGCTTTACATCCAGCAAACGGCGAAAGATGATTACGACCCCATTCTTTCAATAGGCAAGACACCTATCACCGACGCGCAAGACTACCACGAGGAATACATGGAACAACTGAAAGCGGTCATCACCGAAATGCTTGACCCTTCGCGGCCATTCCTGCCCACAGAGGACAGCCGTCGCTGTGACAATTGCCCTTATGCGGCCCTATGTGGTCTATAAGGCTGAGACACCTCGTCATGTTCTTCATTCTGCAAACTCGGCTTGCCATAAAGAGAAAGAATATAAAGTATTTTACAAAAATGTAAGCCCGCATGGTGATTTATTCAGAAAAAAGCACTACCTTTGCGTGCGAAAGTGAACCACAGAACTAAACTCATAATACAATGAAAATCGAAAACTTTAACTTTGCCGGTCATAAGGCAATTGTCCGTGTGGACTTCAATGTGCCCCTGGACGAGAATGGTAACGTAACAGACGACACCCGCATCCGCGGCGCGCTTCCCACGTTGAAGAAAGTGCTGAACGATGGTGGCGCGTTGATTATGATGAGCCACATGGGCAAGCCCAAAGGCAAGGTAAAGCCCGAGTTGTCTCTCTCCCAAATCGTAAAGAACGTAAGCGACGCATTGGGCGTGGAAGTGAAGTTCGCCAAGGATTGCGGCAACGCTGACGCCGAAGCCACCGCGCTGAAGCCCGGAGAGGCTCTGCTGCTGGAGAACCTGCGCTACTACCCCGAGGAGGAAGGCAAGCCCGTAGGCGTAGAGAAGGGTACCCCCGAGTATGACGCAGCCAAGGAGGAGATGAAAGGTCGCCAGAAAGACTTCGCCAAGAAGTTGGCATCCTACGCAGACGTATACGTGATGGACGCTTTCGGCACCGCTCACCGCAAGCACGCTTCCACCGCTGTCATCGCCGACTATTTCGACAAGGACCACAAGATGCTGGGCTACCTGATGGAGAAAGAGGTCAACGCCGTCAAGGCCGTGCTCAGCGACATCAAGCGTCCCTTCACCGCTATCATGGGCGGCAGCAAGGTTTCCACGAAGATTGGCATCATCGAGAACCTGCTCACCAAGGTGGACAACCTCATCCTCTGTGGCGGAATGACCTACACCTTCGCCAAGGCCATGGGCGGCAAGATAGGCAAGAGCATCTGCGAGGACGACAAGCTCGACGTGGCTCTCGACGTGATGAAGAAGGCCAAAGAGAACGGTGTGAACCTGGTGCTCGGCACAGACTCTATCATCGCTGATGATTTCAAGAATGATGCCAACCAGAAAGTAGCTCCCTCCAACGATATCCCCGATGGATGGGAAGGCATGGACGCAGGCCCTGAGACCCGCAAGGCTTTCGCCGCCGCCATCAAGGGTGCCAAGACCATCCTTTGGAATGGTCCCGCGGGCGTATTCGAGTTCGACAACTTCACGGGAGGCTCCAAGGCCATTGCCGAGGCCGTGGCCGAGGCTACCAAGGAGGGAGCGTTCTCTCTGATAGGTGGTGGCGACTCCGTGGCTTGTATCAACAAGTTCGGCTTGGCTGACCAGGTGTCTTACATCTCTACAGGCGGTGGTGCGCTGCTCGAGGCCATCGAGGGCAAGGTGTTGCCAGGCGTAGCCGCTATCGAGAAATAAACCACAGGAAACGAAAAGATGCACTTGGCACTTTTGCTCGGTGCATCTTTTTTGTTTTCCCGTGCTTAACCATTACCTAATATCAAGTCATGGATTGGATTGTTAATTTGTTTACCGACACGGACTCGGTGGCGCATATCGCCTTGCTCTACGCTTTCGTCATCTCTTTTGGCGTATTCCTCGGCAAGGTCAAGATAGGAGGTATTGCGCTGGGAGCCACCTTCGTGCTCTTCGTCGGCATCCTGGCCGGACACGTGGGCTTTACCGCGCCCGCTGATATCCTTTCATTCATACAAGACTTCGGACTGATACTTTTTGTCTTCATGATAGGTCTGCAGGTGGGCCCTGGCTTCTTCGAGAGCTTCCGCAAGGGCGGCTTCAGCCTCAACTTGATGGCCATGCTGATGATATTCCTCAACGTCTTGGTGATGTTTGGATGCTATTACCTGTTCTTCGACACCAGCAACCCCGTCAACCTGCCCATGATGGTGGGTACCATGTACGGCGCCGTCACCAACACCCCCGGTCTCGGAGCTGCCAACGAAGCGTTGCAGAGCGTGTTCCCCAATGGCGCTCCCAGCATAGCCAACGGTTATGCCTGCGCCTACCCCCTGGGTGTGCTTGGCATCATCGGCACCACCATCCTGCTGAAATACATCTGCAAGGTGAAACTGGAGGACGAGGAGAAGAAGCTGGACGAGGCCGAGGCCGCCAACCCCCACGCGAAGCCCCACCTGATGCACTTGCGCATAGACAACGACTATATCACGGGGCGCACGCTGAAGCAGATCTCCGAGTTCCTCAACCGCGACCTGGTATGCTCCCGCTTCATGCATAACGGAGAGGTGAGCACGCCCAACAGGGACACCATATTCGAGAAGGGCGACGAGGTGCTCGTGGTATGCGCCGAGGACGACGCGGAGGCCATCAAGGCCTTCATCGGCCCCGAGATAGACGCTGACTGGGACCGCAAGAGCGACGAGCGCAAGGTGCACATGATATCAAAGCGCATCCTGGTGACCCGCCCCGAGATGAACGGCAAGACGCTGGGCAAGATGCACTTCTCCAGCGTGTACGGCGTGAACATCACCCGCATCACCCGCCAGGGCATAGACCTTTTCGCCAGCCGCAACCACCACTTCCACGTGGGTGACCGCGTGATGGTGATAGGCCCCGAGGAGAACGTCAACCGCGTGGCCGAGATGATGGGCAACTCCGTGAAACGCCTTGATGCGCCCAACATCGCCACCATCTTTATCGGCATACTGGTGGGAATCCTTTTCGGAAGCCTGCCCATCATGGTGCCAGGCATGCCCGTTCCCTTGAAGCTGGGTATCGCCGGCGGCCCGCTGATAATAGCCATCTTGGTAGGCCGCTTCGGCCACCTCATCAAGCTGGTGACCTATACCACCACCTCCGCCAACATGATGCTGCGTGAGATAGGATTGGTGCTCTTCCTAGCCAGCGTCGGCATCAAGGCAGGCGCGGGCTTCTGGGAGACCGTGGTGGCAGGCGACGGACTGAAATACGTGGGATGCGGTTTCCTGATCACCATCATTCCCATCTTCATCGTGGGCACCATCGCCCGCTTGAAGTACAAGTTCAACTACTTCACCATCATGGGTATGATAGCCGGCTCCTATACCGACCCTCCCGCCTTGGCCTACGCCAACTCCACCTGCTCCAAGGAAGCTCCCGCCGTGGGCTACTCCACGGTTTATCCGCTGAGCATGTTCCTCAGGATAGTGGTGGCGCAGATAGTCGTGCTCTTCTTCTGCGCAGGATAGCGAGCCATTACGTTTCGCTTGTATAAATAAAAAAGCGGCGCACGCGGGCAAGAGCCCGTCAGTGCGCCGCTTTTACATAAATCAACTTATTCCGCCCATCAAAATAACTTGTTTCGCTCATCAAAATAACTTGTTTTGTCCACCGAAATAACTTGTTTTCATTGACAAAACAAGTTGTTTTCCAAAACCGATATTAAAACAAGGCTTTTAGCCAAATGTATCATCATGACTCAATGGAGTCTCGTGGATATAGCGCGCGCTTAACGAATGCCATGCGGCTTTATCCAAGCGTAATTTCAACAAATTAAAGTTAAGAATAGCCATTATACCGAAAGATATTCGTATCTTTGTGGCCAAATAATCCATAAACAACGAAAATAATGATCAATAGGACTGAAAACGCCAACGAGGAAAAGAAAAGCACCAGCTTCGTGGAGCAACTAGTAGAGGATGACCTGGCAGCGGGCAAGAACGGGGGACGCATACAGACGCGCTTCCCGCCAGAACCTAACGGGTACTTGCACATAGGCCACGCGAAAGCCATCTGCATGGATTTCGGCGTGGCGGAGAAATATAACGGTGTCTGCAACCTGCGCTTCGACGACACCAACCCCAGCAAGGAGAACACCGAGTACGTGGAGAACATACTGGAAGACATCAAATGGCTGGGCTTCCACTGGGAGAACGTATACTATGCCTCCGACTACTTCCAGAAGCTGTGGGACTTCGCCATCTGGATGATAAAGAACGGGCACGCCTACGTGGACGAGCAGACCAGCGAGCAGATAGCCGAGCAGAAGGGAACGCCCACCACGCCGGGCAAGCCCAGCCCCTACCGCGACCGCCCCGTGGAGGAAAACCTGCGCCTCTTCGAGCAGATGAACACGCCCGAGGCGGTGGAAGGCAGCATGGTGCTGAGGGCCAAGCTGGACATGGCCAACCCGAACATGCACTTCCGTGACCCGGTCATCTACCGCATCATACAGACACCCCACCATCGCACGGGCACCCAGTGGCACTGCTATCCCATGTATGATTTCGCCCACGGGCAGAGTGACTACTTCGAGGGTGTCACCCACTCTATTTGCACCCTGGAGTTCGTGCCCCACAGGCCGCTCTACGACAAGTTCGTTGACTTCCTGAAAGAAATGGACGGCACTGACGACAACCTCACGGACAACAGGCCGAGGCAGATAGAGTTCAACCGACTCAACCTGACCTATACCGTGATGAGCAAGCGCAAACTCCACCAGCTGGTGGACGAGCACCTGGTGAACGGATGGGACGACCCCCGCATGCCTACCCTATGCGGCATGAGGCGCAGGGGATACTCCCCCGAGAGCGTCAGGAACTTCATAGACTCCATAGGTTACACCAAGTTTGACGCGCTCAACGACATGGCCTTGCTGGAAGCGGCCGTCAGGGACGACCTGAACAAGCGGGCACGCAGGGTAAGCGCCGTGATAGACCCCGTGAAACTGGTCATCACCAACTATCCCGACGGGCAAAGCGAGGAGATGACCACGCAAAACAACCCCGAGAACGAGGCGGACGGCACGCATACCATCACCTTCTCGAAGAACCTCTATATCGAGCGGGCTGACTTCATGGAAGACGCTCCCAAGAAGTTCTTCCGCATGACCCCTGGAAAGGAGGTGAGACTGAAGAGTGCCTACATCGTGAAGTGTACGGGATGCGACAAGGACGCCGATGGCAACGTGACCACCATCTACGCCGAGTATGACCCCCAGAGTAAGACGGGCATGGAGGGAGCCAACCGCAAAGTGAAAGGCACGCTCCACTGGGTATCCCAAGACCACTGCGTGAAGGCGGAGGTGAGGGAGTACGACCGCCTCTTCAGCGTGGAGAACCCCTCCGCGGAGGAAGGTGACTTCCGAGACCTGCTCAACCCCGAGAGCCTCAAGGTGAACAAGGAGTGCTACGTGGAGCGGGACGCTGCCATCCGCAAGCCAGGAGAATACCTGCAGTTCCAGCGCATCGGATACTTCATGGCCGACCCCGACTCCACGCCTGAGCATCCCGTGTTCAACAAGACCGTAGGCCTGAAGGATACCTGGGCCAAGCAAAACAAGTAATTTCCCACAGCCTATTAAAGACCAATATGGAAATCATCACCGACCTGCTAGACCATCTCAACTATTTCTATGTATTTTTCCTGATGCTGCTGGAGAGCACCGTCATACCCGTTCCCTCGGAACTGGTGGTGGCTCCAGCCGCCTTCAGGGCCGCCGCGGGCGAGCTGGACATTTGGCTCGTCATCCTGCTAGCCACCCTCGGAGCCGACTGCGGAGCCTCCATCAACTACGCCGCAGGCTACTATCTGGGCAGGCCCATCATCTATCGCTTCGCCAACAGCAGACTGGGACATCTCTGCCTGCTCAACCAACACAAGGTGGAGAAGAGCGAGAAGTATTTCTACGACCACGGCATGGTGGCCACCATCACGGGAAGGCTGCTGCCTGGCATTCGCCACCTCATTTCCATCCCCGCCGGACTGGCGAAGATGCACTACTGGAAGTTCCTGCTCTACACCACGATAGGCGCCGGGGCATGGAACTGCATCCTGGCCGCCTTGGGGTGGTACTTGCACTCTATCGTTCCCAAGGAACAACTCCACGACAAAATCATGGAGTATAGCGAGTATATCAAGCTCGTGCTCGTGGCCGCAGTGCTCGTGGCCATCGTCTACTTCCTGGCCAAGCGGTATCTCAAGAAGCGCAAGCAAGGCTGAGCCGTCCCGCTCCCCTACCCTTATATCTAACGACATTCACGTCTATGGAAAACCCAACCACACGCATGAGGCAACTCATCGAACGCCTCAACCAAGCCTCGGAAGCCTATTACAACGGGCAACGGGAATTGATGAGCGACTATGAGTGGGACGCGCTCTTCGACCAACTGAAAACGCTGGAAGAAGAGACTGGCATCGTCCTGCCTGGTTCCCCCACCCATAAAGTATCGGAAGACAGCATCGCGGGACAGAAAGAGGCCCACGAGTTTCCCGCCCTCTCACTGGCCAAGACCAAGAGCGTGGCGGAGCTGGCCAGCTGGGCAGGCGCACGTCCCGTCTGGCTCTCATGGAAGCTGGACGGCCTGACGCTGGTGGTGACCTATGACAACGGGAAATTGACCAAGGTGGTGACACGCGGTGACGGACACATAGGCACCAACATCACCCACCTGGCTCCCGCCATAGAGGGCATCCTGCCACGGGTAACAGCGGAAGGCCACATGGTGATACGCGGAGAGGCCGTCATCTCCTACGAGGACTTCGAGCGCTTCTTGCTGGAAAGCGGAGGCGACTACGCCAATCCCCGCAACCTGGCCTCGGGCACCCTGGCTTTGAAAGACATCGAGGAGGTGAGAAGGCGGCACGTACACTGGGTGCCCTTCACCTTAGTATACACCGACAAAGACATCAACTCCTGGGGAGAGCGCATGCGCTACCTGGAGCAGTTGGGGTTCCAGCCCGTGGAACGGGAACAGATAGCCCAACCAGACAACCCCAACCTGCAAGCCTGCATCGACCGATGGACGGAGAAGGTGACCAGCGGGAAGAATCCTTACTCGGTGGACGGATTGGTCATCACCTACGACGACACCGCCTACGCCCAGACAGGTTCCGTCACCGGCCATCACGCCACCCGTGGAGGCATGGCCTTCAAATGGCAAGACGAGGCGGCCGAGACCACGCTAGACCATATCGAGTGGTCATGTGCGGCGGGCAGCATCTCACCAGTGGCGGTGTTCACCCCCGTGGAGCTGGAAGGCACCACCGTGAGGCGTGCCTCGCTGTGCAATATCAGTGAGTGCCGTCGTCTCGGCATAGGCGGCAAGGGTACTGCCCTTTCCGTCATCAAGGCCAACAAGATTATTCCGAAGGTCATCCAGGTAAGGGAGAAAGTGGGCGAGTTGGAAATACCCACCCAATGCCCCGTATGTGGTGCCCCCACCCAAATAACCGAAAACGAAACGAGCCTGATAGAGCGTCTGCAATGCACCAATCCCGATTGCGCCGCCAAGCAACTCAGCAAGTTCACCCGCTTCGTCTCCAAGGAGGGGTTGGACATAGACGGCATCTCGGAACAGACGCTGGCCAAGTTCATCAACGAGGGACTGGTTCACGAGTTCCCCGACCTCTTCCACTTGCGAGACCACGTGGGGCGCATAGAGCGATTTGAGGGCTGGGGTCCCAAGTCTACCGCCAAGCTGATGGCTTCCATAGAGAAAGCCCGCGATACCGACAGCCGCCGCCTGCTCTATGCCTTGAGCATCCCCTTCTGCGGCGTGGAGGTTGCCAAGCGGCTGGTTGCCTCCTTCACCATGGAACAACTAATGGAAATCTCCTTGCGAGATGATGGCGACGAGATGTTGGCCAGCGTAGACGGCATTGGCCCCGAGAAATCATCGCGGGTAGTAAACTGGATGCGTGACGAGCGCAACCGCACCATGCTCCTCAGGCTGCTTGGAGAGCTAAGAGTCAAGGAGGAAGAAAAACGGGGAACGGGAACAAAATGTGCCGGGAAGACATTCGTGGTAACAGGTGACGTATATCACTATAAAAACCGAAACGAACTAAAAGCTTACATAGAGAGTCAAGGCGGAAAGGTGACTGGCAGCGTGAGCAAGTCCACCCACTACCTCATCAACAACGACGCGCTCTCCACCTCCAACAAGAACAAGAAAGCCCACGAGCTCAACATCCCCATCATCACCGAGGAAGAGTTCATCAACAGGTTCGTAAGCCCTGAGACCCCCTAAGTGCCAGTCTGCAAAGGCTGAAGAAATTGTTGAAACACTTTTTTCACACGGCAAGCGTTGGCTATATGGGAAAAAGTTCGTATCTTCGCCCAAGATACAGCAAATGACCTAACATGAGACACTACGACTTCAAGCAAGACACCCGCTACCTGACCTTGCTCTCGCAACTATTCCCCACGGTGGCCGATGCCAGCACCGAGATCATCAACCTGCAGGCCATACTCAACCTGCCCAAGGGCACGGAGCACTTCCTGGCGGACATACATGGAGAGCACGAGGCGTTCATACACGTGTTGAAGAACGCCTCGGGCAACATCAAGCGCAAGGTGAACGAGCTGTTCGGCAACACGTTAAGGGAATCAGAGACCAGGGAGTTGTGCTCGCTCATCTACTATCCCGAGCAGAAACTGGAGCTGGTGAAGATGACCGAGGAGGACATCGATGACTGGTACCACATCACGTTGCACCAACTGGTGGCCGTGTGCCGAGACGTGTCGAGCAAGTATACCCGCTCGAAGGTGAGGAAATCGCTGCCCGCCGACTTCTCCTATATCATCCAGGAACTGCTCCATGAGCACACGGAGGACAGGGACAAGACAGCCTACGTGAATGTCATCGTGGACACCATCATCTCCACGGGCAGGGCAGACGACTTCATCGTGGCCATAGCCAAGGTGATACAACGGCTGGCCATCGACCAGCTGCACATCCTAGGCGACATCTACGACCGAGGCCCTGGCGCGCACATCATCATGGACACGCTGCGTGACTACCATAGCTGGGACATCCAGTGGGGCAACCACGACATCCTGTGGATGGGCGCGGCCGCAGGCAACGACGCTTGCATCTGCAACGTGATCAGGATGAGCCTGCGCTACGCCAACCTCCCCACCCTGGAAGACGGCTACGGCATCAACCTCGTGCCACTGGCCACCTTCGCCATGGAGACTTATGCCGATGACCCCTGCCAGGAGTTCCAGCCCACCACGAGCGGTGGAGCCACCGACATAGACGAGAAAACCACCCGGCTGACAGCGCAAATGCATAAGGCCATCTCCGTGATACAATTCAAGATAGAGGGGCAAATCGTGCAGAGCCACCCCGGATGGGGCATGAAAGACCGCTGCCTCTTCGAGCGCATAGACTACCAGCGGGGCACCATTAACCTGGATGACAAGACTTACAAGCTGACCTCCTGCCACTTCCCCACCGTGGACGCCAGCAACCCCTATACGCTGACAGACGAGGAAAAACAGCTGATGCGCAAGCTGCACCACTCCTTCATGGTGAGCGAGAAACTGCAAAAGCATGTGCGCGAGCTGTTGCAACACGGCGGCATGTATGCCGTGGTCAATAACAACCTGCTCTTCCACGCCTCTTGCCCGCTCAACGATGACGGCACGCTGAAGCCCGTCACCATTTACCCCGGCAGGGTATATAGCGGACGGGAGCTGATGCATCACATAGGCATGATGGTGCGCACGGCTTTCCAGGCAGACTCCGACCCCGAGGAGCGGCAATACGCCATAGACTACTTCCTTTACTTGTGGTGCGGCCCCAACAGCCCCTTGTTTGACAAAAGCAAGATGGCCACCTTCGAGCGTTACTTCATAGCCGACAAGGAGACCCACCGCGAGGAGAAAGGCAACTATTTCAAGTTGCGCGACAATGAGGAGATAGTAGACTCCATCATGGATGCCTTTGGCGTGAAGGGACCCAACCGGCATATCATCAACGGCCACGTGCCCGTGCATGCCTCCAAGGGAGAGAACCCCATCAAGGCCAACGGAAAGCTGATGGTGATAGATGGTGGTTTCTCGAAAGCCTATCACAACGAGACGGGCATTGCCGGCTATACCCTGGTCTATCACTCCAGGGGATTCCAGCTGGTGCAGCACGAACCTTTCACCAGCGCGGAGGAAGCCATACGCGAGGGCACCGACATCGTGGGCACCATCCAGATAGTGGAGATGTCCAACCGCCGCATGCTGGTGGCCGACACCGACAAGGGCGAGGAACTGCGCCAACAGATAGCCGACCTGGAGGAGTTGCTCTACGCCTATCGCCACGGCTACATCAAGGAGACACAATAAAAGACCCTCGTCTTGCGTTATCATCTCATGATGAAACTCCGCGAAACCACCCTGCTAATATCTCTGCTCATGCTGGCCTTCAGCCTGCAGGCATGCATGGACGACGACTCTTTCACCACGTCGCCGCAAAACAGGCTCACGTTCTCCACAGACACGCTCAGCCTAGACACCACCTTCGCCAACGTACCCACTACCACCCACTCCTTCTGGGCCTACAACCGCTCGGGAGACGGTTTGCGCTGCGCCAGCGTGCGGTTGGCCAGTGGCAACCAGACAGGCTTTAGGGTCAACGTGAACGGCACCTACCTGGGGCCCAACGTTGGTTACCAGGCGCAGAACGTGGAAATCAGGAACGAGGACAGCATCAGGATATTCGTGGAGCTGACGGCTCCGTCCACGGGCAAGACCGACCCGCAGCTAGTGGCAGACGACTTAGTGTTCACCCTGGAAAGCGGCGTGGAGCAAAAAGTGAACCTCAAGGCCTACGCATGGAACGCCAACTTGCTGACCTCCCCCACCATCAGCGAGGATGCCACCTGGACGGGAGAGAAGCCCATCGTCATCCGTGGCTCGATGACCATCAGCGAGGGAGCGACGCTCACCCTCACGCCTGGCACCACGCTTTATTTCCATGAAAACGCCGGGATGGACGTATATGGTCGCCTCGTGTCGCAAGGAATGCCCGGGCAAGAAGTGGTATTGAGGGGCGACCGGCTTGACCGCATGTTCGACTACCTGCCTTATGACCTCACTCCAGGACTCTGGCAAGGCATCCGCTTCCACGAAGAATCCTACGACAACTTGTTGGAGTTCACCGACCTGCACAGTGCCTTCACAGGCATCAGCTGCGATTCCGCCGACGTGTCCCGCCAGAAACTCACCCTGCGCCAATCCACCATCCATAATTGCCAAGGCGAGGGACTGCGAGCCACCCATTGCAAGGTGACGCTGGAAAACTGCCAGCTCTCCAACACGCTCTCCCATTGCGCCGCTTTCCTGGGAGGCGACATAGACATCAACGGCTGTACCTTAGCGCAGTTCTATCCTTTCGACATTGACCGCGGGGCGGCCCTGGTCTTCTCCTCCGCCGAACACCCTCTCCTCTCCCTGCTTTGCCGCAACTCACTGGTGACAGGCTATGGCGAGGACGTGATGACAGGCACTCGCGGCACGGAGGAGAACGCATTCAACTACCGCTTCGAGAACTGCGTCATCCGCACGCCCCAGGTAGCTGAAGAGGAAGCCTCCCACTTCACGGACGTGGAGTTTGAGGACGTGACGGACACCACCCGATATGGCGAGAAACAATTCCTGCGCATAGACACCGAACTGTTGAGATATGACTTCCACCTGAGCGAAGTGTCTACCGCCATCGGCAAGGCCAATCCCGCCACCGCCCCCCTCACGGACAGGGACGGAAAAGCCAGGGATGGCGCACCCGACATTGGCTGTTACGAACGAGAAGAATAAGACTGCCCTATGAAAGACCTAGACCTCACCATCCACTACCAGCTCGCCGACATGGACGAACTGCCCCAAGAAGAACAGGAACTCATCATGGCCGCCATACAGGCCACCCATAACTCCTATGCCAACTACAGCCACTTCCACGTGGGAGCGGCACTCAGGTTGGCCGACGGCTCCATCATGATAGGAGCCAACCAGGAGAATGCGGCCTTCCCCAGCAGCCTATGCGCGGAACGATCGGCCATCTTCGCCGCCCAGTCCCAAAAACCCGAGCAAGCCATCCTCACCTTGGCCATTGCCGCCCGCAACGACCAAGGCATGCTGAGGCAACCAGTCACCCCCTGTGGCGGTTGCAGGCAAGTCATCATGGAGATGGAAGACCGATACCGGCGACCCGTCTCCATCCTGCTCTATGGCACGGAGGGCATTTACCGCTTCCAGAGCGTAAAAGACTTGCTGCCCTTCTCCTTCGTGGACGCGAACATGAAATAGGAGACTTCGAGGTGTCATGCGGTAAAATATCATGACAAAAGGATTATCCATGAAAAAACGAGCCTGTCGCGCCTGAAAACGCAACTAGTTGCGTTGCCCCTCGAAACTAGTTGCGAAGGGCGATGAAACTAGTTGCGACGGCCAACGCAACTAGTATCGTTTTTCCCGCCCGCCAATAGCGGTTTACGCTGGCCTTACGCCCTTCGTGACGAATCCGTAAAATATCCTTACAACATTATCCGTCTCTCCCCTGGTTTTAAACTTGCGCCAGCCAGAAAGGGCAGGACATCTCACCGTCTCCTTATCCGGTGTTGCTTCTGGCTGGAACTGTTGCCGTTTGTTGGTACAACTCAGACAAACGACACTTGATAACATTGCGAATAAGATTATCGTTTTCATTGTATAAGTTCTCCTTTCTTGTTTATATATTGCCATTTATCGCTTACCCACTCACGGTGTTCTCCGTCAGGTATTGCTTTTTGTTCTCCTGTCAATGTAACCTTAGCCCTGTTTCCTTCAAAAGGAAACGCGAACTTGAATTGAGGTTTAATGACGACATCGCCTTGTTCATTCAAATAGCAGACAGGAACGCCGACCTCAAGATGCTTTTCTGTTGTATGGGCAATCAGGCTCCCGCTCCTCTTAAAAAATATAGGTATAGTCCATACGGATTTCCGAAATTCTCCCTTTCCATAGTAATTTAACGCGAGTTCGACGAATTCCACTTTATGTGCGCAGCCCTGTTATCACCAAACTGTAGAGACGCATTCTTGCGTCTCAGCCAGCTGCCAAGTCTTCGCGATTGGCGATTTTATTCGGCAATCTTGCTTGCCGAGACGCAAGAATGCGTCTCTACAACTTTTCGTCGAACTCACGTTAACGTATTTAGAGCAGCTACTTTCATCCAACACAAAAATAGGACTTTTTTGTGATTACCCGCATTGTTTGACCTAAAATTTGCTCACGGAAGTTGGTTTTATACTCTATTTGTACCATTACTGGTTCTTAAATCACAAAAAAATGCTGATTCAGTAACAAATGCTCTATAGATTACTTGTCATGGTTTCTACAGGCAACTTCCTCTCATTTCCAGAGAGCACTTCATTTCTATAAATCACTTGGGAAGGCTGCAGCAGGGCATCCAGACTGCTTTCCAAACCAAGTTATTTCGCTGTTGGATTTAACTTATTTTGCTTGGGAAAACAAGTTAAATCGCGGAGCAAATCAACTTGTTTTCATGAGCAAAACAAGTTGTTTTGGGAAGTCTGCGCAGAGGGGCGAAAAACGCAGTAGTACTGAAACGGAATATCAGTAGTACTGAAAGTGAAAGTCAGTACTACTGATCAATCTCACGTGGCCATGGGGCTAGAGGTCTTTCAAATCGAAGGAGTCCTCGTAAAGAACGACAGCACTGTCTGACGCGGAACGATAGACGAAGCGCACGCGGAAACCCGCCTCCTTGTAAAGCTTGAGCGACGTGTTGCGGGAGAGTCCCTCACGAAGCACTTCGTGCAACTTGGCCTTGTTGGCCTCTATGGCAGGCTGGTTGTCTGCGTCTCCCCGCAACGTGCGGTAATAGGTCACGGTCTTGGTATCACGGTAAAACACCTGACTGTCCGTGCGCTCGTTGTTCACGTAAGGCGTGGGGCAAAACTTGCGGGTAAACTCCTGGCATTCACGCTCCGCCTTGTCTTCCATGCTCTCCGCGCAAGCCATGAGCAAGGCGCAAAGGGCAAAGCCACACAATAGTCTTTTCATCGTATTTTAATCAATAAAAACGCGTAATTTGTTGCAAAGATACTAAAAAATCACTATCTTTGCACACCTAGCAAGATTTTATTCAAGAATGAATCCTATAAACAAGATAAGAAACTTCTGTATCATCGCCCACATCGACCACGGCAAGAGCACCATCGCCGACCGATTGTTGGAGAAGACGCAAACCATACAAATCACCGAAGGGCAAATGCTCGACGACATGGATTTGGAGCGTGAGAGAGGCATCACCATCAAAAGCCATGCCATACAGATGGAGTATACCGCCCATGACGGAGAGAAATACACCCTCAACTTGATAGACACGCCGGGACACGTAGACTTCTCATACGAGGTGTCTCGTAGTATCGCGGCATGCGAAGGAGCCATATTGGTGGTGGACGCCACGCAGGGCGTACAGGCGCAGACCATATCCAATCTGTACATGGCCATAGACCACGACCTGGAAATCATACCCGTTATCAACAAGATAGACATGCCCTCCGCCATGCCTGACGAGGTGGAGGACGAAATCATCGACCTGATAGGCTGCGAGCGTGAGGAAATCATCAGGGCCTCGGGCAGGACGGGTGAAGGCGTGGAAGACATATTGGAAGCCGTGGTGAAACGCGTTCCCCACCCTTCTGGCGACAGCGAAAAGCCTCTGCAGGCACTGATATTCGACTCTGTGTTCAATTCTTTTCGCGGCATCATCGCCTACTTCAAAATAGAGAATGGCACTATCCGCAAGGGGGACAAAGTGAAGTTCTTCAATACGGGCATGGAATATACCGCCGACGAAGTGGGCGTGTTGAAAATGGACATGATACCCAAACCAGAGCTCACCGCGGGAGAAGTGGGCTATATCATCAGCGGCATCAAGGTGGCATCGGAAGTGAAAGTGGGTGACACGATTACCCATGTGCAACGCCCCTGTGAGGAAGCGATAGCGGGTTTCCAGGAGGTAAAGCCGATGGTGTTCGCGGGAGTCTACCCCATAGACCCTGCTGACTACGAGAACCTGAGAGCCTCACTGGAGAAGTTGCAGCTCAACGACGCATCGCTCACGTTTTCCCCGGAAAGTTCCGTGGCATTGGGCTTCGGTTTCCGTTGCGGCTTCCTGGGACTGCTCCACATGGAGATAGTGCAGGAGCGACTGGATAGGGAGTTCAACATGGACGTAATCACTACCGTGCCCAACGTGAGCTACATGGTATACGACAAGCAAGGAGGCCATAAAGAGGTGCATAACCCCTCTGGCTTGCCCGACGCGACCATGATAGACCACATAGAAGAGCCTTACATTAAGGCCACTATCATCACCGACGCCAACTTCATAGGCCCTATCATGAAACTCTGCCTGGACAAGCGCGGAGAACTAGTCAAGCAAGAATACGTAAGCGGAAACCGCGTGGAGCTGCATTTCATGCTTCCCTTGGGGGAAATCGTGATAGACTTCTACGACAAGCTAAAGAGCATTTCCAAGGGTTACGCTTCCTTTGACTACCACATAGACTCTTTCCGTCCCTCGCACCTGGCCAAGCTGGATATTTTGCTGAACGGGGAGCCCGTGGACGCGCTCAGCACTCTGACCCATCATGACAACGCCGTAGCCTTTGGCCGCAGGATGTGCGAGAAACTGAAAGACCTGATACCTCGCCAACAGTTTGACATAGCCATACAAGCCGCCATAGGTGCGAAGATCATCGCGCGAGAGACCGTGAAGCAGGTGCGCAAGGACGTGACCGCCAAATGCTATGGTGGTGACGTGAGCCGTAAACGCAAACTATTGGAGAAACAAAAGCGAGGAAAGAAGCGCATGAAGCAAATAGGAAACGTGGAGGTACCCCAGAAAGCATTCCTGGCGGTATTGAAACTAGACTCATAATAACTTAATCCATAAAAAAGGAGGACTCAGCCCATGAAAGAAACGATGCCAAGGACAAGGGACATTGCCAGGGAACTATCGCGCAAGTACAGTACGATGACCTTTGACGAGTTGGACATATTGACCGACTTGCTGGTGCCCCTCAAATACGCCAAAGGAGAGATGATTCTCTCTGAGGGCGAGATTTGCAAAAGCATCTACTATATAGAAAAGGGCCTGGTAAGGCAATTTTACTATAAATATGACAAAGAACTGACCGAGCACTTAGGCGTGGACCACACCATCTGCATGTGCATAGAAAGCCTCTTCAAGGAAGAGCCCACCCACTTGCAGATGGAAGCGTTGGAGCCTACATTGCTTTACGCCTTGCCCAAGAACAGGCTGGAAGCGGCTGCCATGAGAAACGTCAACATACAGATGCTCTACCGAAAGATACTGGAGGAAAGCCTCATCATCTCGCAGATACACGCCGACATGGTGCGCTTTGAAAGCGCACAGAACCGCTATCTGCGCATGTGCAAGGAAAATCCGCTCATCGTTCAAAGAGCACCGCTCAATTATATAGCCAACTACTTGCAGATGACACCCGAAACCCTATCCAGGGTACGCGCCGCCACGTTATAGAGCCTCCCTAAGCACCAACATATGTTTCTCAATCCCAAACACCGCGGCGGCGGAACCTGAGAAACCAAGTCTCAATCCATGAAAACCAACGGAAAGATACAACTCTACCCTTGCCTTCGACTTGCCATCATGCTGATGGCGGGCATCATGATAGGCAAGGCCGCGTGGCCTGCCATAGGATGGCAGGCATGGTGCGCCGGTTGCGCTCTCGTGACGGCATTGGCTTTTCTGTTGAGAGAAAAGATATGCCAAACCGCCTTGAGTTTCCTTGCCACTATCCTATTGGGCTCCATGGTGACGAGCCACTACTTGAGTGAACTGCAAGTGGCACTGCCCCAAGGGAAAGTGGAATATCAAGCTATCGTGATGAGCCAACCCGTGGAGAAACAAAAAACACTGGTTTGTGACCTTTTGGTGACCCGCGGCATAGGCACACGTCCCACGCTCATCAAGGCCTCCATCATGAAAGACACGCTCACGCATGATTACCTTTCCCTTCGTCCAGGCGACGGAATATGGGCATACGGAAGTATAGAAAGTCCCAAGCCTTTCCGCAAAAAAAGCAACTTCAACTATCCGCTATGGCTGCAGGCGCATGGCTACGTGGCCCATTCATTCATCTATCAAGAAGACTGGGCACGAATTGCGCCAGACCTTACGCCATTAAACGCATGGCAACGAACGCAAGTAAAGGCCATCAGGCTCAGGGAAAAGTTGTTGAGCGGACTTAGGCAGAAGGGCGTCGAAGGACAAGAGATGGCCATCGTGGCCGCCATGGCACTGGGAGAGAAATCCATGCTCAGCCAAGACACCAAGTCGCATTATTCCGCCACGGGAGTATCTCACGTGCTATCACTCAGTGGACTCCACCTGGGCATCATCTTCCAAATCATCGTCTTGCTTACGGGTAAGGGAAGAAGAAAGCCCTTAAAAACCTTTTGCTCCTTGCTTGCCATATGGGTATACACCGTATTGGTAGGCATGTCCGCCAGCGTAATCCGCTCCGCCGTGATGATATCCATTTACGCTTTCGCCTGTCTTTTGCGCAGAGACTCCATGAGCGTCAACAGCCTCTCGCTGGCGGCCATCATCATGCTGCTGGCCAATCCGCTATGCCTTTATGACATCAGCTTCCAGCTCTCATTCCTAGCGGTATTGTCCATCTTGGTATACCAACCCATGCTTTACAAGTTGTTTTCCGCCCAGTGGTTGATGGAACATAGAATATGGAAATGGCTTTGGGCTCTCATGACAGTATCGCTTTCCGCGCAGATAGCCACCCAGCCCTTGGTAACCTATTATTTTGGGCAAGTGGCCTGCTATTCGTTGTTAGCCAACCTCGTCGCCGTACCATTGGCCACGGTCATACTCTACCTGGCCGTAACTACGCTGATAGCCTATCCCATTGGCATCCTTTGCAAGGCGATGATCTATCTGCTTACACAATGCGCAAGCCTACTCAACAATATCTTGGCGACTATCGCCTCATTTCCTGGCGCCACCTTGGAGAACATCCATCTATCTGGCTTCCAGTTGGCATTAGCCTATATAGCGATAGCCGCCCTTACCCTACTCTACTCGAAAACATCATCAATCATGAGGTCATCCACCATCGACGTGGAATCCTTGGCGCAAGGGTCATATCCTTCCGGCAAGTCAAACTTGGCATCTGGGTCGTAGCCCAAATCTGGATGGGCGTACAGGCTCTTCATATAGAGAGCCCAAATGGGGAGGCTCACCGTAGCGCCCTGGCCCATGGCCATAGACCCGAAGTGGATGTCACGATCCTCGCCACCTACCCAAATGCCTGTTACCAAGTCGGGGGTGAAGCCTATAAACCATCCATCGCTGTTCAAATTGGTGGTTCCGGTCTTGGCTCCTATCTGTCCCGTGAGATTATAACGGAAACGCAAGCGACCTGCCGTTCCTCCATCTACAACGCCCATCATCATCACCAACATCTTTTGCGCGGTCTCGGCACTGATGACTTCATTCATACGAGGTTGGAACTCCGTAATGACATTGCCCTCATTGTCTTCTATACGACTCACGAAAAGAGGCGCGCAGCGAATGCCATGGTTGGCGAAGACCGTGTAAGCGCTCACCATCTCGGCCACGCTTACGTCACAAGGCCCAAGGCAAAGGCTCATCGAAGGATAGATATCGGGATTGTTGATGCCGAAGTCGTGGAGCAACTGCACCAATTGATAAGGATTCAAACGACTCATCAAATAAGCGGATATCCAGTTGTTACTCTGCGCCAATCCCCATTTCAGGGTAACCATTTGCCCATACCTGGAGCGACTGCCGTTACGAGGAGTCCATGGCTTTCCCGCCACCATGTAGGTTCTCTGCACGTTAGGAGCCACGTCGCAGGGAGAGTAACCGTTTTCCATGGCCAGGCTATAGAGGAACGGCTTGATGGTAGAACCCACCTGGCGACGGCCGCTCATCACCATGTCATACATGAAATGCTCGTATTCCAGCCCTCCTACGTAGGCTTTCACCGCGCCCGTCTTGGGATCCATGCTCATCATACCGCTACGCAAGAACTTCTTGTAATAACGAATGCTGTCCATGGGAGACATCAGCGTATCCACGTCCCCATGGTAAGTGAATACGGTCATGTGCACCTTCGTGTTGAAAGCCTCGTCAATTTCCTCATCGCTGCAACCAGCTTGCCTCATCACGCGATAACGCTCGCTCTGGGTCTTGCTGCGATTAAGAATCGAAGCCACTTGCTTTGCCGACAGATTGCTATAGGGAGCGTTGGGCTTTCCCCGGTTTTCCCTCTCAAACTGAGGTTGCAAGTAATGGGCCACATGGTCATACATGGCTTGCTCGGCAAACTGCTGCATGCGACTGTCAATAGTAGTGTACACTTTTAGGCCGTCAGCATAGAGATTATAGGGTTCTCCATCCCTTTTCCGGTTCTTGTTGCACCATCCGTACAATGGGTCTGTCTCCCAAGCGATACTGTCATAGACATATTGATTTTGGTTCCAGCTGGGATAGCGCGACTCGTCATTCCTGTCAGGTCGCTTGGCCATCATATAGAGACGCAAGAACTCTCTGAAATAGGTGGCCGTGCCATCCTTGTGATCTATGCGATGGAAATCCAACTTCAAGGGTTTCACCCTCTCCTTGTCATATTGCGCCTGGGTGAAATATCCCACTTTCAGCATTTGGGCTAATACCACGTTACGCCGCTGACGGGCACGCTCTGGATAGCGCACGGGATTAAAAAGGGAAGGATTCTTGCAAAGTCCCACCAGCGTGGCACTCTCGCAGATATCGAGTTGAGACGGTTCCTTGTTAAAATAGGTGTTGGCGGCCGTCTTGATACCAACGGCATTATGCAAGAAGTCAAAATAGTTAAGATACAGGGCGATAATTTCCTGCTTCGTATAGTTGCGCTCCAGCTTAATAGCAATGACCCATTCTATGGGTTTCTGCATCAATCGTTCCAAGGTGCTATGGGCTTTCTCGCTATAGAGTTGCTTGGCGAGCTGCTGGGTAATGGTAGAGCCTCCACCCGCTTCGGTCTGTCCCAAGATACCGCGCTTGACGATAGCGCGACCCAAAGCCCAGAAGTCTATGCCCGAATGCTCATAGAATCGCTCGTCTTCGGTGGCAACCAAAGCGTTAACCACGTAAGGGGATATCTTCTCATAAGGCACCACCACACGGTTTTCCTTGTTCAAGTGCCACGTGCCCAGCACTTTGCCGTCGGAGCTGTACACCTGTGTGGCATAGCGGTTGATGGGGTTTTGCAGGTCTTCCAACTCGGGAAGGTAACCTATCCAACCATTCCAAATGGCGATAAAGCCTCCCGTGGCAGCCAAGACAAAAACCGCCAACATTGTCCACAAGAAGAAAACAAATTTGCGTCTCATAGGAAAGTGTCGTTGCTATAATTTCGGCAAAAATACAACTTTTCTTTGGAATTATCCCACCTGTTTGGGAAATAATACGTAACTTTGCAATCAAAATACACTTCAACCCACCCAAACAATGAAAGACAAGCACAATTTCGTTACCATTGAAGACCTATCGAAAGACACTATCTTGTATCTATTGGAGATGGCGCAAGAGTTTGAGAAGCATCCCAACAGAGAGTTGTTGAAAGGCAAAGTGGTAGCCACGCTGTTCTTTGAGCCTTCCACGAGAACGCAACTCAGTTTCCAGACCGCCGCCAACAGGCTGGGAGCAAGAGTAATTGGCTTCAGCGACGCCAAAACCTCGAGCACCACAAAGGGAGAGACCCTGAAAGACACCATACTCATGGTAAGCAACTACGCCGACATCATCGTGATGAGACACTATATAGAGGGAGCCGCCCAATACGCCAGCGAAGTAGCCCCCGTGCCCATTGTCAACGCAGGAGACGGCGCCCACTTCCATCCCTCACAATGCCTGCTCGACCTCTATTCCATCTACAAAACGCAAGGCACGCTGGAAAACTTGAATATCTACTTGGTGGGTGACCTGAAATATGGCCGCACGGTCCACTCCCTTCTCACGGCCATGAGACATTTCAACCCTACTTTCCATTTCATCGCCCCCAAGGAACTGGCCATGCCTCAGGAATACAAGCTCTATTGCCAAGAGCATGGCATCAAGTATAAGGAGCACACGGAATTCAACGAGGACGTGATAGCCGACGCGGACATCCTCTATATGACCCGTGTGCAGAAGGAACGGTTCAGCGACCTGATGGAATATGAAAGGGTGAAAAACGTTTACATACTGAAAAGCAGCATGCTGGGAAAGGCCAGGGACAACATGAAAATACTCCACCCCCTACCCAGGGTAAACGAGATAGCCTACGACGTGGACGACAATCCCCATGCCTACTACATACAACAGGCCAAGAACGGGCTCTTCGCCCGCCAAGCCATCTTCTGCCACTGCCTGGGCATTTCGCTCGAGGAAGTAAGAAACGACAATACCATCATCGGATAAAAGGGACTAAAGACATGACAAAAAACAAGGAAATGCAGGTTGCCGCCATAGAGAACGGCACCGTTATTGACCACATACCCGCCGAGAAAACCTATCAAGTGGCGCAGCTGCTCAACCTGAAAGAGATGAGCACACCCGTCACCATAGGCTACAACCTCCCCTCGAAGAAAATCGGGAAGAAAGGCATTATCAAGGTGGCTGACAAGTTTTTCACGGACGAGGAAATCAACCGCCTTAGCGTAGTGGCCCCAAAAATAGTGCTCAGCGTCATCCGCGACTACGAGGTGGTAGAGAAAAAAACTGTGGAGACACCCGACGAGCTGCGGGGCATCGTGAAGTGCAACAACCCGAAGTGCATCACCAACAATGAGCCTATGGCCACCGTGTTCAACGTGGTGGACAAAGAAAAGGGCATCTTGAAGTGCCACTACTGCGACAAGGAACAAGACATCAATGAGGTAAAACTTTGCTGATTTCTTGCCGCAACCAACTATTTTGAGTATATTCGCGCTTTCTAAACGGAAATCAACATTAATCGCAAGAACAGACAATGAAAAGAGACCAAGAGATTTTCGACCTCATCGAGCTGGAGCACCAGCGCCAATTGAAAGGCATGGAACTGATCGCCTCCGAGAACTTCGTCAGCGACGAGGTGATGCAGGCCATGGGTTCGTATCTTACCAACAAATACGCCGAGGGTTTGCCTGGCAAGCGTTATTATGGCGGTTGCGGAGTGGTAGACCAAGTAGAGGATTTAGCGCGTGAACGCGTGAAGAAGCTATTCGGCGCGGAGTTCGCCAACGTGCAGCCCCACTCGGGAGCGCAAGCCAATGCGGCCGTATTGCTGGCCGTATTGAAACCTGGCGATACCTTCATGGGACTGAACCTCGATCATGGCGGCCACCTTTCACATGGCTCCGCGGTCAACACCTCTGGCATACTCTACCACCCAGTGGGTTACAACCTGAACAAGGAAACTGGCCGCGTGGACTACGACGAAATGGAGAAGCTGGCCTTGGAGCACAAGCCCAAACTGATTATCGGTGGAGGTTCCGCCTACAGCCGTGAGTGGGACTATGCCCGCATGCGCCAGATTGCCGACGAGGTAGGCGCGTTGCTGATGATAGACATGGCTCACCCCGCCGGCCTGATAGCCGCAGGTCTCTTGGATAACCCCGTGAAGTATGCCCATATCGTCACCTCCACCACCCACAAGACCTTGAGAGGCCCTCGTGGCGGTATCATCTTGATGGGCAAGGACTTCGAGAACCCTTGGGGCGAACGCACCAAGAAGGGCGAGCTGAAGATGATGAGCCAAATACTCAACTCCGCCGTGTTCCCCGGAACGCAAGGAGGCCCCTTGGAGCATGTAATCGCCGCCAAGGCCGTAGGCTTTGCTGAGAACTTGCAACCCAGCTGGAAGGAATACGCCGCGCAAGTGAAAAAGAACGCCGCTGTATTGGCGGAAGACCTCATCAGCCGTGGCTTCACCATCGTGAGCGGTGGCACCGACAACCACTCCATGTTGGTAGACCTGCGTTCCAAGTATCCTGACCTGACAGGAAAGGTTGCCGAGAACGCCTTGGTATCCGCTGATATCACGGTGAACAAGAACATGGTGCCCTTCGACAGCCGTAGTGCGTTCCAGACTTCTGGTATCCGCCTCGGCACGCCTGCCATGACCACTCGTGGCGCGAAGGAGGACATGATGCACTTAATAGCCGACTTGATAGAGACGGTGCTCAACGCTCCCGAGGACGAGAAGGTGATTGCCAGCGTGCGCGAGAAGGTGAACGCCACGATGAAAGATTATCCCCTCTTCGCCTACTAAACCCGCGGAGACTGAAAAAGTTTTATAAAATAACGTGAGTTCGACGAAAACTTGTAGAGACGCATTCTTGCGTCTCGGCAAGCAAGATTGCCGAATAAAATCGCCTGTCGCGAAGACTTGGCAGCTGGCTGAGACGCAAGAATGCGTCTCTACAGTTTGGCAATAACAGGGCTGCGCACATAAAGTGGAATCCGTCGAACTCACGTTAAAATACATGTCGAGGGCATAGGTTCACACTTGGGATGAACCTATGCCCTTTTTTTCATGAAACTAGTCTCGCTGGGTGTTGAAACTAGTCTCGTTGCCCCGTGAAACTAGTTTCAACGCCCAACGAGACTAGTTTCATCCCAAGGGCATGCCATAAGGGCTGTGGCGGTGAAAGAATTGAAAGGAAAAAAGAATATGCGGGATTCTTGCCATTATTAGCGGGAAAAAACGTATATTCGCGGTATCATACGTATCACACGGGAAATATGGAAGAGATTCTCAACATGCACTTTTTCGGCGTGTCAGTACGCTGGTTCATCGTGTTCGCCATCAAGGGCGTCATCATCTACCTGTTCATCCGCCTGCTGACGGGAGTCACCAAATACCTGTTTCGCCGCTCCATGCGAAAGCAAGGGAAAATCACGCTCGACGAAACAAAAGTCAGTTTCATCCGCCGCATTATCGTCACCGCCATATATATAATAGGTATAGCGGCGTTCCTCTCGCTCATCCCGGGCATGGAGAAAGTGAGCAACTCTATACTGGCCAGTGCCGGCATCATGGCCGCCGCCGTGGGCTTGGCCTCGCAGGAAGCCCTCTCGAACGTCATCGGCGGACTGTTCATCATCTTCTCCCAGCCCTTCAAGCTGGGTGATTTCATCGAGCTTGACAGCGGTGTGAAAGGCACGGTAGTTGAAATCACGCTGCGCCATACCGCCATACGGGACGCGGAAAACCGCATGATACTGGTGCCCAACAACCAAATCAACTCCACCACCATCATCAATTCCTCTTACGGAGACACCTCCACTTGCGCCTTCGTGGAAGTGGGCGTTTCCTATACGGCCGACCTGGACCAGGCTATCAGCGTAATGAGAGAAGAAGTAATGAAGCACCCCTTACTGATAGACCACCGCACGGAGGAGGACAAGCGCAACGGCGTGCCGCAAGTGATTATCCGCGTAATCAACCTGGGCGACTCAGCCATCACGCTACGGGCGTGGGCTTGGGCAGCAAGCGCGGGCAACGCTTTCGTCATGAAATGTGAACTGCTGAAAGCCGTAAAGGAGCGTTTCGACGCGGAAAAGATAGAGATACCCTACCCCTACGTCAACGTGGTGAAGGCGTGAAGGCGAAAACAGGAGACGGCAAGAAGTGAATCTTTAAATATCATACAGTCATTATGAGCATTGAAGAGTTTATCGCGAAATACAGGGAGGCTTTCGGGGAAAGCGTACCCTTGCCCATCGCCTTCGGCTATGGTGACAAGGCGGTGGAAGAAGTAAGGAAAATACCCCGCTGCATGATAGGTGCCATACGTAAGGTATGCGACGGAAAGCCTTTGGCGCTGTCATCCAGGAATGTGCTGTGCGGCGGAGGCAACCTTTATACCGCCTTTACCCCCATGCCCGAACGTGTGCCGGTGTTCGTCTCCGAGATAGAGCACTACAAGCAGACTCCAGGGCAAGTAAGGGAATATGTAGACCGACTGGACATCCAGCTGACCGAGAAGCCCTACCTTAACTTCATGCGACTGGACCAATTGGATAGCCTGGAGGGCGTGGAGGGCATTCTCTTCTTCGCCACGCCCGACGTATTGTCAGGTCTCTGCTCGTGGGCGTTTTACGACAACAACGCCGATGATGCCGTTTGCGCCAAGTTCGGCTCGGGCTGTTGCAGTATCGTGACCTTCGCCAGCAAGGAGAACGCCCAGGGAGGCCGCCGCTGCTTCCTCGGCATGCTGGACCCCTCGGCACGTCCATTGGTGCCCAAAGACGAGCTGACATTCACCATACCAGCCTGCCGTTTCAAGGAAATGATGGATACCATGGAACAGTCGGCACTGTTCCAAAAGGCGTATTCCATCGTGCGGAAACGTATCAACGGGGAGATACAAAACCACAAACCATAAACGAAGACAACTCACCCATAGCATGAAAGTAACATCACTCGTGGAGAACACCAGCCGGAGAGGACTGCCCGTGGAGCACGGGCTGAGCCTGCACATCCAGCTGGACAACGGGCGGCAAGTCCTCTTTGACATGGGGCAACGCAGGCTCTTCGCAGACAACGCCGAGCGGCTGGGCATCCGGCTGGCGGACGTGGACGCAGCCATCGTTTCTCACGGCCATTACGACCATGGCGGCGGGCTGCGTGCCTTCCTGGAACTGAACGAAAAAGCCAAGGTCTATGTCCACCGCCACGCTTTCGAGCCGCATTACTCCCTGCGTGAGAGCGGACTGAGATATATCGGCATCGACCACGACTTGGCTACCCACGAGCGGGTGGTGCTTTGCGGGGACGAGACCCAGATAGGCGAAGACATGGTATTGTTTGCCGACGTAAACGGCCAATGCCTCAAGCCCGCGGGGAACCGACTGTTGTTTGGCCCCAGGCAAGACGTGAACGATGACTTCCGCCATGAGCAGAGCCTCATCATCAAGGAAAAGGAGAAAACGGTTCTCTTTGCCGGATGCGCCCACGGCGGCATCGTGAACATCATGCGGCAAGGCTGCCGCGTGGCAGGCTGCCCCTTCACCCACGTCTTTGCCGGCATGCACCTGGTGAAAAGCGGCCTTTCCGAGGAAGAGGAAGCCGCGTTTATCCACTCCCTGGCGCAAGAGCTGACCGCCCAAGCCCACTGCCATTACTTCACCATGCACTGCACGGGAACCACCCAGTACGGCCTGCTAAGCAAGGAAATGAGCGAGACCATCAGCTACATGGCGTGCGGAGACCGCGTGGAGATATAATAAAGGAAAGGAGACTGCCACGATGAAAACGATTATCTTACTCGCCATGTTGTCAAACACCGTTTTCCAGGATACCACGGTCTATGACACGCCTGAGTGCTGGCTTTGGTATGTACGGGACTTACCCATCGAATACCGGGACAAGCCGGTCGCCATGTGGACGGAACACGCCGTGTACCAAGAAGGCGTGCAGGCCATTAACGTGTTCGTATCCAACCCGAAGAGCGTTCCACTATCGTTCGGGCGGTATTGGGAGCTGCGTGTATGGAATGGCAGCGAATGGGTTCCCCCGAGAGCGAGGTTCTCTCCCTTCATCTGGAGGGATGACGAATTTGTCATGCCCAAGGGAATGTTGCTGCATTGTTTCCGTTTCCCCGTTGGCAGCTATTACCACCTCCCCAAGGGAAAGTACCGCGTATGCAAATCATTTTACGCGAGAAAGGAGGAAATGGAACTGAGCGCGGAGTTTGAAATCAAGTAACCACTAAACACCATCCATCATTCATATATATGAGAAACAAGTTACTCCCCCTGGCCGTGCTCGCGATCATCGCGGCGATGGCATTCAAGACCTTCCCCACTCACTCCCAGTCTGTCAAGCACCGGGAAAACGGTTGGTATCGCATCATGGACGGACAAAAAGACAGCATCGCTTCCCGGCCCATCGTTAGCGTAAAGGAATTCGCCAGCTTACGGTTGGAGAAAGACCCTTTCGGGAAAGCGGTGATAACAGGAAGCGTGAGCAAGCATAAATCGCGGGCTTGGGCAGACTCAACGGAACAGCTTATCGGCCAGCGAATGGGCTTCGTGTTCAATGACTCCGTCATCACCGCGCCACGTGTAAACATGAGATTGGAAAGCGGCATGTTTCAAATCGCGACACCTGGCGATTACGATATATCCTCCTTGTACCGAAACCTGCTGAAAGAAAAGAAAGATTCGTTGGACGCGTTGTTCAAAGCCAACGGATGGGAAAACGATACGCTCTTTTTCAATCAATCAGACCACGATAAACAGGACTCCATCATAAATGCCCTGGATTACATCGAGGCCTGTTCCCTGGTAAAAGGACTTGAAGACAAGTAAAACCCAAAGATCATGAAATCAAGATTACTCACACTCGCTATCAGCTTGCTGGCCATTCTTTCGTCGCAAGCGCAAACCAACGAACGGTATATCGAAGTGACGGGAACAGCCGAGGTTGAGATCGTGCCCGACAGGATTCACTACCTGATAGAAATCCGCGAATACTTCGAGGAAGAGTTTGACGGGAAGTCGAGGCCCGAGGAATACCGCACCAAGGTGCCTCTTTCGGAGATAGAACAAGGGCTAAGGGAAGCCCTGGACAAGGCGGGCATTCCCCGAAACGCCATCCGCACGCAGGAAATAGGCGATTACTGGCGACAGCAAGGGCAGGACTTCCTGGTCTCCAAACGGTTTGATATCACGTTGACCGACTTCAACCAGATCAATGAGATTGTCAAGCGCATTGACACGAAAGGCATCCATACCATGCGCATAGGGGAGCTGGAAAACCAAGACATGCTGGCCTATCACAAAAAAGGGAAGATAGAGGCCCTGAAAGCCGCCCAGCAGAAAGCGACCTATCTGGTGGAGGCCTTGGGCAAGAGGCTGGGCGATGTCATACGCGTCGTGGAAAAGGACAGCGGCAATGCCTATCCGTTCGCGCAAAGCAACGTCTTGTCATCCGATGCCGCTTCGTTCGACAACTTCCGCACCATCAAGAAGCATTATTCCATACTCGCCCGTTTCGAGATCGTGGATTGAGCGTAAACGAAGGCCCATGCCGCGCCTACGTCATTATCATATCATTGACATGAGTGAGTGCGACGCGAATACGCGTCGTACCACTTTTCGGCGAGCTATCGTTAGCTTTAAACCTTTAAACAGCTAGCGGGAAAACCGGTTTCATATAATAAACTACCCCGTTCCACGTCGTGGAATACGTATTTCAACGTGAGTTCGACGGATTCCACTTTATGTGCGCAGCCCTGTTATTGCCAAACTGTAGAGACGCATTCTTGCGTCTCAGCCAGCTGCCAAGTCTTCGCGATTGGCGATTTTATTCGGCAATCTTGCTTGCCGAGACGCAAGAATGCGTCTCTACAACTTTTCGTCGAATTCACGTTAATAAACTACCCCGTTCCACGTCGTGAAATAGACTTGTCTAGTAGCTTCCTTCAACTTATATAGGCACTAAAAGGAATTTATCTGCTATGTTTTCAAGACCTCTATCACGTTGGGACGCGAAGGGGTCAGCACTACCGCTCCAGGAAGTTAGCACCACAGACATGGCGGAACTACTCCGCTGGGATCATTTCCGTCTTCAAGACATGCGTCAAATGCTCGCTCAACGAAGGAACTTCCAGGGCATCTACGCTTTCCTCGCTATCGGCGGACTCCAGGTCTGAAACAAGTTCTTTCATCCTGTCTGCCGATACGCACTCCCCTTTCAATACATACAACTCGTCCACTACCTCTATCATCTGTTCCTTGGCATCTTTCTTGTGCTTATAAAAGAGCTTCCTGTAACCCCTCTTGCAGATTAAGCCGACATATGATTTATAGGCATCACCCGCGTCCTTGTAGACTTCCGTCTGGTAATTATCCACCAACCTTGTCGTGTAACCAAACAGTGTCCCCTTTTTCTCTCCCTTGTTTTCCAACGCGTCATAAGCCACGGTGCATACGCCGTTGGCCGTGTCCCTTTTCACCACACCGACTCGCGTTTCATCACGGCATAAATAAGCCAACACCGAGTCCGATGGATAGCCGCATCCTTCCTTCTTCAGTCTTTCCAGCAACGTGTATTTCTCCAGGTAAGGGGTGGTTATATATTTGTCCACCAACATATTCGCCCGCTTCTTGTCCTCCGACATCAACCGCTCATTCTCCAAGACGCGGGACTGGGAAACCACCCTCTTGACCTTCTTTCCTTTCAACTTGATGAAGAAATCCGCGAACCCGTCCTTGAAATACTTCAAGCAAGAGTCGTTGAGTTGATAACTGCGAAAATAAGTCCGCAAATGGATATAGTCATTGTCTTTGGGCGTAATCTTCACTTCACCCAAGACATAATTCCTTGGGGTGAGGCGTATGAGCGTGCCGTCGCCCAATTGAGAGCCTTTCACTTCCTTGGGCAAATAGGCCAGGTGTTGAACCGTAATCTTCCCCTCGCCGATATCCTTCCCAGGGAAGGCCCCGTGTCCATCCGTGAAACCTATCGTAACTTCCTTTTCATTGGTAATACGGGCGTAAGGCACTATCCCGCCATCCGTTTCATCAACCACATAGACCTCCCCGGACATCCCCTGTGGGAAGGCGGCCGCGGCAAAAGCCGTAAGCATCACGGCCAGCATAAACTTCTTCATGACTCTCATTGCTCAATGGAAAGTATTGGGTAAAGTCGGCAACTACATGGGAAACAGACATCCCCTTCCCATACATGCCACCGCAAAGGTAAGGAAAATACGCTTCGCCACCAAACATTTCCATTTCTTTAACGCCAGGGCAACAGATGGCTTGTAGCTACCAGCCCTAACAAGCTTCGCGGTACAAAGCATTACAAACAACAACCTACTTGTTGGCTCCGCGCATATAGACTCGTCAGCGCACCTCCATCGGAGGTAAAGCACGAGCACCAATATGGAAGAAACCACGATGATAAACAGCCTGGATAATTTGCCTATGACGCACATATCCTCTTCCGCCATGTTGCCCATTTAAACAAAAAAGTCCACGCTGGATGCCGGGATAGCGAAAAAAGCGTTATCTTCGCGAGATGGCGCAAGAGATTTCCCGCTTTTATGTTTAATACCTAAAAAACTATCAACCAGATGGAAGAAATAAATCCGAAAGAAACGACCCGTGCCTACGCGTTTGAGATGTGGATGGGCGCACCCATGCCCATGGTCACCTTTTTCAAGACGATAAATGTAACTCGCCTCGTCCGTGTCAGCAAACGAACCGGGTTGAAGTTCAATATGCTGATGTGCTGGTGCATAGGGAAAGCAGCTAGTTCCATCAAGGAGTTCTACCTGCTGCCTGTTGGCAAGAAGTTAATGCAATACGACAATCTTGCCGTCTGTACCATCGTAGCCAATCGGGAGGGTGAAGTCAGTTCCTGCGATGTCCCTTTCTCCGATAATTTGCGGCAGTTCAATGCCTATTATTTAAGATTGACGAAGCAAGTTGCCGAAAGCTGCCAGAATCACGATTTGACGGACAGTATGGTTATCGGTACATCTGCCCTCGCTCAATATGAGATAGACGGGGCGGTAGGCATGTATAGCGGCGTGTTCAACAACCCGTTCCTGATTTGGGGAAAATACCAACGGCATTGGTGGAAGCGCACATTGACAGTCTCTTTCCAGTTCCACCACACACAAATGGATGGCGCGCACGCTTCCCGCTTTTTGGAGAATCTGCAACAAGAAATCGGAAGCTTGGAGGTATAATCAAGAACAAATACCACCTTTGCAAAGGTGACAGAAAAAATAGAATTGTTCACCATATGAAATAAATGGAAAGTGTGCATGTAGCCTCCCCCAACGGATAGCGTTTTAACCAAACTATTCAGCAACGGAAAGGAACGCGATGGGAAGTCAGCGCCACTGAGACGAAAAGTTCATGGTGCTGACTTCCCAACAAACGAAAACGCTATCGGATAGACAGGGCGCGGATAGGCTGGCTCTTCACCTCATCCAGGGGAACGGCTTGGTAGGCGACTTTCGAGAAATCGATGTCGGAAAGGCGGATACTGCGTATCTCGCTGTTGTACATCGTGCGGAAATAAATGACGCGGTGCTTCATGTCCGTAGCCGAAGTCCATTGGGTGGCACTGGGAATGTCGGCGGGAATCTTCCCCGCCTCGAACTCGACGCCTACTGGTATGTCGAAATTGTTCAATATCTGGAATGCCTGGAGCACGGTCTTCTCCGCGGTGGCTTGACGGGGTGCCGTGGCCTGATAGAAAGCGGCCCTGACAAAACGGGAGGGAGGAGTGACATCACCCGGTATGCCCAAGAATCCGCTTCCCGCGCCAAAAGAAGCCAACTTCGCGGAACCAAGTGTCTGCGCTGGGGCAGAACCGGGAAAGAGGTTGACATAGTTGTTCAGGTTGGTCAGCTGCCATTCCAGGCCGGGAGAATTGGCCAGCACGCCCAACGGGTTTTCATAGAAATTCACTTTACCGCCAACAATCTCCAGCACCAGTTGCTTCCCCTCAGCGTCGGTAAAACGCCAGTGTACGGTAGAGGCACGCGGGTCTATGGCGATGACGTGCGTCTCTTCCACCTTCTCTTTCACTTCGTCCAAGGTAGCGCACTCGCCCAATATCAACGACACCAGTTGCAAATCGGCGATACTGGAGTTCTTCCGCCGCTCATCGTATGCTTCATATTGCCCATAATTGGGGAAATAGAAAAGCCCGGCGGACAGCCCCGCCTCGTTGACACCTTCGGCTACAAAGTCTTTTTGCTCTACGGCAAACCCCACGTAGCCGTAACGCGCGGTGAACGCCATGCCCTTGCCACCGCCTGGAATATAGGACTGTTGGGTATATCCGCGCGGAACAATCACGTATTGGCTGTTAAGGTCGCTCCCACCCCATTCTATGGTGCGCGCCACGATAGTGGTGCTGTCTTGGCTGGCCAGGGTGATTCCCGTGCAAGCATGGGCGGGCTGGAATGTCGACAGCGCTCCCGCTAAGGCCAAGACAAAAAAGGCAGATGATGCTCTCATGTTTTCAGTTTTTTGAGTTCATGTATTCTAATCTCTGTGAAAATATAGTATTCCCGGCATGCCGGTCATTGGCTGTCAAGACAAGCGTAGCTCAGGTTTTGCGTCAACAAAGAATATACCACCGCCGACGCGCGGGCGATATACCGCGAGGCCTGCGCCTCATTTCCCTTGAAATCCTTGACGAATACCGCCAAGGCGTAACTGATGTTGTTGTGGGGCAGGCATATATAGGCCACGTCATTATGCGCCACGAGCACGCCGTTTTCATCTACATAGCCAGAGCCTGTCTTGTGGGCAATGACCGCGTCCGGCTCTTCGAGCAGCGGAGCGACTATCCTGTCCGTGCCCGTCTCGCATTCCTTCAGCGTGTTCTTGATGAAATCTTGCTTCCCGTCGCTCACGAGCTTGTCCGTAAACAGGCGGTTCATCAGCATCGCCGCGCCAAGGGGTGAGGTGTAATTGGAATAAGCCCTGTCGTGGTCGACGGCCATCTCCTCCTCCGTATAGGCGATACGGAAACTCGGCCGGGGAATAATCGTGGCCACGAAACTGTCAGTTTTGGCGACATCGACCAATCTTTTGAATAGCAGATTGCTCGCGTTGTTGTCGCTTTGGGTTAGCGTATAGCGCAGTAAATCCCTGACGGTCAGCGATATGACCGACTCGGGATGGTCTTTCATCATGGGGCTCCAGGTTTTCGGGTCAAGTTCGCTCCTGTTTATCCTTATCAAGGTATCCAGCGAAAGCCCTCTCCTGTCGAAGTCGTCGCAAAGGGCCAATGCCTGGTGAACCTTGAATACGCTCATCATGGGGTAAACGCTCCGGTTGTTAACCGTTATGGTCTCCGCGTCGTTGACAATTACCGCCACTCCCATCTCGCCAGGACAAGCGGACGCTATCCGTGACAGGCTATCCGTCAGGATTGTAGCCAAGGATGATTGCGCCTTGCCTTTTGGGGCTGAATTGGGAAACATCCAAAACGCCACGACCACGGCGCAAGCCGCGACCACACACAAAACCAGCAAGCGCGTTTTACTTCTCGTCATATATTCCAGTTTTTTTCGTATCACGTTGTTGCTATCAATGAGGACTCTCCATCATCATCCATGTGCAAAGATAGGGAATATTACTGAAAAAACACCCGGAAATCCATTAAAAAACAAGTTGTTTTCATGCATACGGGTAGCTTCTCTATATTTCCATTTGGACAACAATTTAAAAATCAGACATCATGGCAACATTCAAACTGAAATTCCGCCCTTCCACCGCAGAAGGCAAGCCCGGCACTTTGTATTTCCAAGTGACACACCGCAGAAGCACGAGAACAGTTTACACCGATTATCATATCACACCGGAGGAATGGGACGGGCGGACTTCGTTCATCCGCATCACCGGCACGCCGGAACGGCAGGCGGAACTGCGACTGATTACCTCCAAGCTGCGGTGGGACTGCAAGCAAATCACCTCGCTGATTACGGAAAAGGAACAGGCAATGGTGGAATACACGGCAGACGACATCGTATCGGCCTTTCGGCTGCTCCCGCCTTGCCCGACGTGGTTCGGCTTTATCCACGGCATGGTGGCGGAAAAGATACGCATCGGCAGGTTGGGAACCGCCAAGACCTATCGTGATGCCTTGGCGAGCTTCTCCCGTTTCCGTAATGGTGAGGACATCGCCATCGACGCATTGGACGCGGAACTGATGAACCAATACGAAGCCTGGCTGAAGGCCCAAGGCGTGAAGCGCAATTCCTCGTCTTGTTACCTGCGCACCTTGCGCACTCTTTACCGCAAGGCGGTGGAAAAGGGGCTGGCAACCGACAAGGACATCTTCCGCCACGTCTTCACGGGCTTTGCCTCTACCGTGAAGCGTGCCCTCCCGTTAGATACCATACGGACCATCAGAAGGCTCAGCCTGCCAGACGGCTCCGACCTTGCCTTCTCAAGGGATATGTTCATGCTCTGCATTTACCTGCAAGGCATCTCGTTCGTGGACATGGCGTACCTGAAAAAGGACGACATCAAGAACGGGCTGCTGCAGTACAGCCGCAAGAAGACCGGGCAGAGCGTTTCCATCGGATGGGAACTGGTCATGCAGGAAATAGTGGACACCTACGCCCACCTGACTGTCGGTAGTCCTTATCTGCTGCCCATCATCACCAAGCAGGACGGCACGGAACGCCGGCAATACGAGCGGATGGAACATAAGGTGAACCGATTGCTGAAGAAGATTGGCGCTCTGGTGGGGCTGCAGATTCCGCTCACGACGTATGTCGGAAGACATTGCTGGGCCAGCACGATGAGGGACATGGGAGTCAGTTTGTCCATTGTCAGCAAGGGCTTGGGGCACGAAAGCCTGAGAACCACGCAAATCTACCTTTCGTCCATTGACACGGAGGGTGTCGTGAAAGCCAACCGTCAACTGATTGGCAAGATTTTTCGCAAATAAAACGGCTGGAATCTGTTCGACAAAAACTGCCGCTGTATATTATGAAGCGGCAGGTTTTTATAAATACACTGATATTCAGAGAATAGCAAGCCTTGATTGTTCTTGATTAGTCGAACAAATGCGGCTTTTAGGAAATTTTAATCACCAATTCTGAAAAAAAATTGGCCGCAAATTCCTTAGTATTAAATCTTTTTATTACATTTGCAGCGTGTTCTGCCGCTTCATAATATAAAACTATGGTAAAGCGGCGGGATTGGAAAGACTTAATTAGTTGAAAACTAAAGGCTTGTGATATGGAAGCAAAAATGTTAAAGCGCACTGCGCTTTGCTCTTCTCATCACATAACAACGGCAGGCCATTGTTGCTGAGTTTTTACTCCGGAATGCTGCCGCTAAACCTAAAGAATATTGTAAACAACGCACGGAAACTTCATGAATAAGTTTGCAAAGCGTGGTGATTCATGTTCGGAAAGGTATCAGTTAACCATCATGCGATTGTCATGGGGGTAGCGTAAGGAACGCTTTTTTCAGAATATGCCCGACAAACTCAACAGTGTAGATTACCATTGGTTTCTTGTCTGCACCAAACCTGGACATGAACTGGAACTGCGCGCACTCATTGAGCGAGAAAAGGGCAAGATACGGAATATATTGGAAGTCTATTGCCCTACGCATACCAAGGTCTATGTGCGCCGTGGCGACAACGAGCAGCGGCTGCCCTTTTTCGACGGTTATGTGTTCGTGCTTGCCACCCAAGGCGCGTTGGCTGAGTTTCTCCGTGACAACGATTCCGACGCTTATATCTGGTACAACCGCAAGCGCACGCCAGACGAAAAAGCGATGGCTTGCACCATACCCGAATCGCAGATCCGCGCTTTCCGCGACTACAACGAGAACTATGCCGACAAGGTGATCGTGTTGGAGCGTCCTTATACGGATTATGCGTTCAATGCGAAAACAGACGAGCCGAACGAGATAGTCCGTGTGGTTGACGGCCCGCTTGCAGGGTGTGAAGGCTACATCTGCCGCTTCCACAAGAAAAAAGGACTGGTATTCCGTGTTCAGGGCATGATGCCAGGCTGCTGGCTGACCGTCACCTACCCTAATGCTTCCGACCTCCATGTAGTCCGCCTTCACAATGCCGAGGGAGACCGGTTATCCATCGGTACGGAGAAAGGGCGCGCCGCTGACCTGCTTGTCGGCATTCTGCAAGGCTGTGGTTACGGAGAACATACACAGTCCCTGTTTTATGAACTGATGGAGCGCCTTGCCGCCGACCTGTCGTTGGAGGCTCTTTGCAAGCATCTTCAGAAACAAGGGGAAAAGGTTTTGGCTGACCGTCTTGCCAAACTGACCACCAAAGAGGCCGAACTCCTGATAAACCTTGCCCGCTACGAACATGACACGCCCGGATATGTGAGGGAAAACTGGCCACGGATTATCCTCCGCCCGTTCCTTACGCCCACATCCGGAATAGAGATGGAAGAAGACAAGAACGAGGCAGAGTTGCCGCATCAGGATTTTACGGAAATCATCCGCAAGTTGGACATCACCGAAGAGGTTTATTACCCCAGCCGACAGGAGGACGGAAAAATCACCACTGCGTATTATGCACATATAGGCCGAATGGAAGATAAGAGCGGCTTTATATATTTCGCCAACTGGGACGATTTTCTCCGCGAGTATTTCCTCACGGCAGGAAAAGCCAACGAGAAGTTAGTCTCCGGCAAGGTGCGGAAAGTACGCAACGAGATTACCCTTGCGGAAACGGAAAAGCTCATTGAGTCTTTCCGCAATTACGCACCTACTTTATATAAGGTATTGACGGAACCTGATTCAGCCGTAAAAGCCGTACCGAATTTCAAGGTTGGCGAAGAGTTGCTGAACGTATTGACCATCCAATCTTCAGCGCAAGACAAAGAGGCGGCAAAGGATCAATTGATAAAAACCTGTGTCCGCGTCTGCACGGAAATCAATACCACCAACCATCTTGCCGTATGGCGCAGGTATCTGCGGACGGTGTGGCTGCATATATAAAAAACCAAAATGTACACGATAGCCGAATTTACATCCCGGTGGAAACGGCTTCATCACCCCGCCATGAACGTGGACGGTGACGTGGCTTTCTACTACCAGCTATACGGCAGGTTGCATCATCTTATCGGGCAGGAAGCGAGGTGCTTCGACAGCCATAAAATCCTTCCTTTCCTGCTCTACATAGAGAATACCATCGCTATCGGACTTGACGGCGTTTACGAATACAGGTACCGCAGCGTAGGCAATGTGAAGAGCCGCTGGTGCGACGGGTTGGAAATGAGCGCCAATGCCGCCTCCGATGTCCACAACCTTGTGGGCAAGGCAGTGGCTGATGCCAAATATAGTGCTTTGCGGCAATGGATGGCGGAATGCGTACTTTCAGGAGATTTCACCCGCCTGAACGAAATGCTGACATGGTTTGTGCGTGAAGACAAAGTTCTGCGGTCTGTTTTTCCAGACCCGCGTTACCGCAAGGCGATGTTCATGCGGCTTGCGGGGAACAGGCAAGCAGCCAGGCGGATGCTGTGGGCAGACCTTGCCTTCAACTGGCGCGACAAGCGCGGTGATTCCTTGGCGGTTACCATTGCCAAACAGTTCCGTCATGAAACTTCTTTCGTGGAAGCGGAGGAAAAAGCGTTGCTGAAGGATGCGGCAGAAATACTCCATGCTATCCGTTCCGAACGGATGGACACGTATACGGTCATGGAGAGAACTGACAATTGCACACTCACGTTGCGTCATCGGGATGGTCGTGTGTTCCGTGAAGTAAATTTCCCAATGTCCGTTCCGCAGAACGTACAAGGCCGTCATCTTGCCGCCCAACTTGTCACTTATGCTGACAAAACATACATAAGCGGTTCCGCCGTTTGGCTCAACGAGGAAGCCCTGCCCGTATGGAACGATGAAACCATTTGGAACGACATCGTGAAGAAAGAACAGGATGCGGCCAAGCTCACATACTTCACCACCACTTTTGGCAAGCGGATATGCTTATATGACGACCTTTACACCGTACCGAAAGACCCGGAGGAAGCCTATTATGCCGACATGGGCATCTATTTTGACGAACCGAACATCTTTGATTTCCTAGGAAGTCGGCCAAACGGCAAGGTGATTTATCTTGGCGGCTGGACAGGAAAATAAAATTACGTGAGTTCGACGGATTCCACTTTATGTGCGCAGCCCTGTTATTGCCAAACTGTAGAGACGCATTCTTGCGTCTCAGCCAGCTGCCAAGTCTTCGCGACAGGCGATTTTATTCGGCAATCTTGCTTGCCGAGACGCAAGAATGCGTCTCTACAAGTTTTCGTCGAACTCACGTTATTTAGCAGAAACAATTAGCGTCAATGAGGCTGTAAATCAGCATACTCACTTGCGGCATTGAAACACGGGCAGGCTTTCTGCGGATCCAAATCCCGATGACCGACAATCAAGGCACGAGGATATTTTCGGTGTAACGCTTCCAGCAACTTGCGTAAGGAAGTACGCTGGGCATCCGTCCGGGTATCAGCAGGTTTTCCGTCGGCAGACATGCCTCCAATATAACAGATTCCTATCGAATGACGATTATGCTTCTTGCAATGCGCTCCGACTTCGGCTTCAGTCCTTCCAGTCTCAATGGTTCCGTCTGTAGGAATCACGTAGTGATACCCGCAGCCTTTCCATCCCAACGAACGGTGATAACGGTCAATGTCCGCAAGGCGGAGGGCACTGCCCGCCCTATTGGCGGAACAGTGCACGATGATAAGTGTGATGGTTCTCATAAGCCGCTGCCAAGTGCCCCTCCTGCGGCACCGGTTATCAGCAACTCAACCAGCCTTACGATGTAAAGCAACACTTTTTTCCAACTTGTTTTCATACGTGTAGTCTTTAAATAAATGAACAATATAAACTCCATTCGCTTAGGGTTAAAGCCCGGAGAGGCACATGGCCCCTCCAGACAGGATTACTCCTTGGTTGCGGGATTACTCCTCGCCGCCGTCCTCGGAACTACCGCCACCACCCGCACCAGGTGTGACAGTGGTGCTACCTGTGCCGGTGGAGTCATCCTCCTCGTCCTCATTGGTGCTTTGCGAGCCACCAGCGTTCACCTTGTTCTTGGCAGCCTCCAAGTCCACTGTTGCCTCACCCGCCTTCTCCGCTTTCAGCGTAGCCTTTTGGGCGATACGACTTGCCACTGGATTGAACTCGGCACGGCCAATCAGGTTCTCGAAGTCAGCACCCGGCGAGAAAAGAATGTTCACCGCCTTGATGTTCTTGGACGTGAATTTCTCGATGCTCTCCGCCCCTTCGCTGCTGATGGAGATTCCGAAAGTACCCAGCTCGCCCAGTTGGATCTTGTTGCCGTTGAGCAGTTGCTCCACCAAGCACTCGCACATATCGGAGATTACGCCTTTCACCGTACCGCGTGAATACACGCCGTTGTGGTCGGAGATGTGCTTGGCGAACTTTTCCAGCGACCAGATTTCAGACACTTGATTCTTGGCATACGCCTTGGGCGTTTCATCCTTACTGTAAGTAGGGGTCATCATGTAAACAGAATAGTCAATCATACTTTTCCTTTTTTAGCGTTAAACATTGGTTTTCATTCGTCTACGGGCAGCGCGCTTCATCCTTTCGACACTGCAAAGATACGATGCCAGCCAAGCGAAAACAATTCCGTTGAAAGGCATTGAAAGACCATTGAAGAACGCTGGAAAAAAGAGGAAAAAATATTGGAAAACAACAGAAACATGGAAGAAAAAACCGCGTCAAGCGTCAACATCAACATCTATGGAGGCACGAACCAGATACTGCCCAACGCCACCAAGGCGGAGCAGCATTTCCACTACGAGCAGGGAAAACCAGAAGTGCCTGCCCCTGATGAGCCGTCACGCCCTTGGTCTTCTGATGACGAACGCCGCCTTTCCCTCTATATAGAAAAGGAAGAGACCCTGCGAGCCTACATCGCCACCCTTGCCGCCTGCACCACGGCGCAACAGGTGGGCGAAGCGGTCGCCCAAATGTGCGCCGACGAACCCAAACTGAACGGTGACTTGATTGCAAAGGAAAAATTCATCCGTCTCCTCCTGCCATTCCTCGTCCGACTGGAGAAAGGCAAAGGCATCGACAACCTTCGCCTGAACATCAACGAGGCTTGGGCGGTATACAAGCGAAACAGGCGGGAAAAAGGATTATAGGATAAACGCCCAAGTATCCAATAAGAAACGGCAATATATCCAAGGATAAATGTCCAAGTATCGAAGGATACCTACACAAGCAGCATCGTAATGGCGGAAACGAACATCGACATCAACGGCGGCCACTCGCAGGTGAATCCCGCTGCCACCCAAGCCGTACAGAACAATTACTATGGCACGCCTGTCCCACTTCACGAGGAGGCTGCCGCACGCACGGTGGTTGTCCTCGGCGCGGGTGTGGATACCGCGGCCGGCTTTTCCAATCCTTGCAGCCTGGTGCCTAAGATTACCGAATGGCTGGAGACCGACGAGGGCAAGGCTGTGGACGCGGCATTGCGCAAACTGCTCAAAGGGTTGCGTTTCAGCTATGCCAAGTTCGTGGACAACGCCATTGAACGCTTGGCGCACGACCTTGACCGCGAACGAGAGACCATTTGCTCCCGTGTCACACAAGAATTGGAGCAAAACGACCATCTTGATGAAGGGCAGCGCAAGATGGGACAGCTCATCGTCCGCCTTTTCCATAAAATCACCGAAGTGAAAGACGGAGCCGCCATCGACGAGGAGACGGAGGAGCTGATCCGCGAGGTGACGGGCATCGACCCGACCGAAGAAACCATCATCGACTTTTCGCACGTCAACTATACAAAGACCTTCGAGGACATTGTCAAATACATCCTGCAGACCAGCCTGCACGACACGGAGAACCCCATCCTGCGCCACGTGTACACCAACCTGCTCGACATCGGGCAACTCTTGGCGCAACATTTCTACGGCTTTTTCACCAACAAGCCAAGCGAGATCAAGACCTACCTGTACATTGCGTGGACATTGTGGGCATACCTCGCCCATGAGGAACAAACGGTAGTATCCGATACTGGGATTGAAGATTCGTTACCTATATACGGACAGCTGAACGGCAAAGAAAAGGTGCAAGTCATCACCTTCAATTACACTACTTTAGCGGCAAACGCCTCGCCCTCGACGATTTACTTCAACGGCAACCTGAACGACTACGTAGACATTGAGAACAAGAACGACCTGCAGGTAGACGACATCCACGCCATTGACCTTGTCCGATTCTTCCAAGACCGCCTGTCTGAAGAATTGAGCCTGGAAGGCGACCGCCTCGCCATCCCCATCCCATCTTTCATGCCACCTTTAAAGCTGAAGCCTGTCATCTCAGGAAAGTATGTCACCACGTGGTATCGCACAGCAGAAGCATTGGCTCATGCCGAACGTATCCTCATCCTTGGTCACTCCCTGCATGGCGGCGACGCATTCTTCAACGACATACTGCGTGCCAACCGCAAGGCGGAAACTATCATCATCGACCGTGACCTAGAGACGGCCTGCAAGGATGTATGCGCCACGTTTCAACAGCAGATGAACCGCTATACATCCCTCACAGTGCAAGGATACCCTGCACGGAAGTATGACAACCGGATTACCGTCATCGGTGCCAGTATGGAGAAGATAGACCTCAACGAGTGGCTAAAGTAATTCATAGCGTAGCTGGACACCTTTGCCAGCGTGAAGAAGCACTTGTCAGCGCAATACAGCTAAGTTCCCTCCAACTTTCATAAGGTGGATTGCGGGTGATAGCAACGGACAGACATCGAACTGACCCTACTGAAAGCGGAAATCGAGGCCATATTCAATGAAAGCAACATTGATGAGGAATGCGAAACCATCTCAAGCCTGCTTTCGCCTTATCGGAACGCAGTTCGTGAATCGTTAAGTCAAGGCAAGTATGCCGAAGCCGTAACTGTTCTAATCGAAGTGCTCGAAAGCCTTACTTACCACTTTGTGGAAGACGAGCATTACAACTATTTCGATGACATGTACAGTCCCGACTATGTTTGCCAGAATATGATGGAGAAAGTCATTAATGCTATTGAAAGCGGAATTTTCCCCGATGCAGAGTTGCAACGTTTGAAAGATGGATTGGAGAAATTGAAACATACGGAGGCATACGAGGATTACGGAGTACCGTATGCGTTGGATGTATGGGAAAAGTTTTTGGGTTAAGACGAGGGCAATACTTTAGAGATAGGCGAGCGTTCTGATTTCCAAGGTTGCTCGTTTATTATCCGTGAATATGACACCACTGTGATTATTGGCAAGGATTGCATGTTTTCGGCGAATATCTATGTACGCAATGGAGATTCTCACACCATATATAGTGAACATGATGAAAAGGTAAATCCCGCCAAGGACGTGACCATTGGCGATAGAGTCTGGATAGGTTATGGCACTACCATTTTGAAAGGATCTGTAATCGAAAGTGATTCTATCATCGGGACGCAAAGCGTGGTTACGGGCAAACATATTCCCAAAGGGTCTATTGCGGCTGGAAATCCGATCAGAGTGCTAAAGCAAGGATTCCATTGGGGAAGAGAAAAAATCCGATAAGTTTCCAGCAATAAATACTTTTTGCTTTGAATAATCTTGCGAACAACAAGCGCATAGCCAAGAACACGCTACTGCTGTACGTCCGCATGCTCTTCATGATGGCAGTCAGCCTCTACACTTCACGTGTGGTACTGAACGCTTTGGGAGTGGAAGATTTCGGTATTTACAATGTGGTCGGTGGAGTGGTGGCAATGTTTTCCATGCTGTCCGGTTCATTGTCGGCTGCCATTACCCGATTTATTACTTACGAATTAGGAACAGGCAACAAGGAAAATCTGAAAAAGATATTCTCCTCATCCGTGACCATTCAGATAGGTTTGGCTGTGCTGATTATCTTGCTTGCCGAAGCGGTAGGCGTATGGTTCTTGAATGTGAAGATGAACATACCTGATGCAAGAATAGTGGCAGCCAATTGGGTGTTTCAGTTTTCCATATTAACATTTGCCATCAACTTAATTAGTGTACCTTATAATGCAAGCATCATTGCCCATGAACGAATGTCCGCCTTTGCTTACATCAGTATCTTGGAGGCAATAGGAAAATTAGTGATTGCTTTCCTGATTGTGATTTCGCCTATGGACAAGTTGATATTCTATGCTATTTTGATGTGTTCGGTTGCACTAATTGTGCGTTTCGCCTATGGGACTTATTGTAAGAAACATTTTGAGGAATGCGCTTATCACTTTATTTTCGATAAAGATTTATTGAAACGAATGTTCAGTTTTGCCGGTTGGAATTTTATCGGAGCATCTGCAGGAATATTACGCGACCAAGGAGTTAATGTCATAATAAATTTGTTCTGTGGTCCGATAGTTAATGCCGCTCGTGGAATAGCTATACAAGTAAATAATGCAGTGCAAGGGTTTGTTAGTAATTTTATGACAGCATTAAATCCTCAAATAATAAAGTCTTATGCATCACAAGATAAGAACTATTTAAAAAGCTTATTGTTTCGTGGTTCGAGGTATTCGTTTTTTTTGCTTTATATCCTATCATTGCCCATCATTATTGAAACAGATGCGATTTTAACTTTGTGGCTGGGACATATACCAGAACACGCAACGGCATTTGTGCGATTGATGCTGTTCTTAGCACTGACAGATGCTATCTCCTATCCACTGATTACCGCTATCCTTGCAACGGGGGATATAAAGAGATATAGTTTACTTGCAGGAGGATTTAATCTGTTAAATTTTCCATTATCTTATTTATTCTTATATTTAGGAAATCCACCAGAATGTACAGTTATGATTGCCATCATAATTTCTGTAGGCTGTTTGATTATTCGCTTAATAATCCTTAATGAGAAATTAGGAATATCGTTTACTCAATATTTGAATAAAGTCCTACTTAACGTGATTATTACAGGCATAGCTTCTATCATTATTCCACTTGTATTGTACCATGGGATTATGCGGCCTATAGTCCGACTCATTGTTGTAATATTTGGTAGCTTAGTGTGGTCTTCACTTGTAATCTATTGGATTGGATGTACTTCCAATGAACGTGATTTTATAAGGATGAAAGCTATTCAGCTCATTAAACGATTAAGGAAATAAGTAGTAATAAATAAACCTTTTCTAATCAAATATTACATAAAGATATATGAAGATTTTGTTGTTGGGAGGAACAGGTACTCTTAGTTCTGAAGTCTTAAAATGCTCAATACAACACAAATATTCAATAGCTATATTGAATAGAGGTAGGAATAATGCCAATGTTGACAATGATGTATGCATATATATTGCTGATTTAAAATTTCCAGAAACAATAGATACCATATTGGGAGAAGAGACTTTCGATGTCATAGTTGATTTCTATTCTAGGACTAAAGAAAGCATATCGAGTTTATTTCCTGTATTATCAAAACGTTGTACACAGTATATTTTTATTTCTTCGGCTTGTGTATATTGTCGTAATAATGAATCCGTAGTGGCTCTAAGTGAAAATTGTGACAAACCGAATAAACTTTGGGCTTATAATGTTCATAAATATGAAGCAGAACAACAACTCATCGAAATGTCGAAACGATGCGATTGTTATTATACGATTGTAAGACCGTATATTACATATAACAATGAACGTATTCCATGGGGGATAACACCCGCATATCGTTTTCACCGTACAATTATAGAGCGTATTAAAAGTGGCAAACCTATGTTTGTTTGGGATGGAGGTGTAAATTATTGTACACTTACTTATTGTGAAGACTTTGCAAAAGCCTTAGTTGGTTTGTTTCTCAATCCTAAAGCCATAAATGAAGATTTCCATATAACGAGTGATTATTGCTATCAATGGAAAGATGTGTTATTTACTATTTATAAAGAATTAAAGGTTACACCTAACATTGTGAATTTGCCAACATCTTTGATTATAAACTACTTGCCTGAATATAAGGATGAACTTGTGGGCGATAGGAGTCTAAATGCAATATTTAATAATCAAAAAATTAAAGATGCTGTTCCGGATATTATTTTTCAAACATCATTAAATGAAGGTATCAGAAAAGTTATTGAGTATTATGAATTATTGCCAGTTTTCAATTATGATTTTAGATATGACGCTCGTATAGACAGAATGCTTTCTAAATGTGGTGTAAAAAAACTTTGCTTTATACCATATAAAAACTGCAGCGTCAACGCAAAAAAAACATATCTAACTTATAGATATCTTCCTTTACGGATTGCCAATAGATTGAATGAATTTATAAAAAAGTAGCAATGAACTGTTACCCATTTAAACAAGACAAGAAGCTCTGTTCGGGGTGTGGTGCATGTGCCCAGGCTTGTTCTCATCAAGCATTAAAAATGCAACCTGACAGTGAGGGCTTTTTATACCCAATTCTCGATGAAGAAAAATGCATTCAATGTGGACTATGTGACGTGATATGTCCAATGATAAGCAAGAATCATCAAGAAAACATAAATTTTAATGGTTCCGCTTTTTTGATTACTTCCAAGAACGAGAAATTTGGCTTCAATAGTGCAACTGTAGGATTATGCACGTATCTTTCACTGGAGTATATCCAAAACAAAGGGGTTTCTTTTGGAGCTGTTCTTAATGAGTCTGAATGGAAGGCTAAACATATTTGTGCAAATAATGCAAATATGGTTGAGAAAACAAGAAATTCAAAATATCTCCAGAGTGAAACAAGGGATACATATTCAAAAGTAAAATCCTTATTGAAGGATAAAATAAATGTATTATATATCGGAACACCATGTCAAATTGCCGGTTTGAAAGCATTTCTTCGAAAACCCTATGAACAGTTATTGACTGTTGATATTGTTTGTCATGGTGTATTCAGTCCTAAGTTGATACCGTTAGAAGTCGAATATTGGGAAAAACTATTCAATGGAAAATTGTCTAATTTACGGTTTCGCAGTAAACGTTTCTTTCCTTGGGTTATGGGTGGTGTCGTAAATTTCGACATAACGGATTCAAAAGGGAGAACGAGACATATAGAAAGGCATGCCAAATCATCACCCACTTATAGATGTTTTGCATATAGTGGTGATGGTTGCAGCTATAACATAAGACCATCTTGTTATTCTTGCCCATTTAGAGGGAGAGGTCGATATGGAGATTTGACCGTGGGTGATGCATGGGGATTAATTAAGAAACACCCTCAAATATTCACTTCATATAACATGAGAAACGGGGTGAGCATTCTTTTATGTAATACGAAAAAAGGGATGAGTCTTAGTAATAAGTTGGACACTTTATATAATTCATATGAAGTTTCAATAGAATCAGTTTTTGCGCAACCAGCACTTTTGCCAACAAATAGACATATTCCAACAAAAAGAAAGATAATATACGAAAACAGTAATTTGCCTTACGGACAGCTTGTAGAGGAACTGTTCAACGTTAATTTGGTGCATGAAAATAGAAAGGCAAAGTGGCAACTTGTAAAAATGCAGATTAAATCGATTATTAAGCGAATACTCCTTTTAAGATGAATACTATGATTAAACTATTTAAATTATGTAAGCATGAACTTATAGTTTGGAAGCACTCTATATATGAACTTATCTTAAATGACATTATTCCTATAATACTGTGCCGTCATGTAAGATACTTTATGTACACCCACCTGTTTAAAGCCCAAATAGGAAAAGATGTTTATATGTACAGGAGTTTGGAACTGCGTTCCCCACAGAATCTTGTCATAGAAGGAAAAAATTCAATAGGAAAACATGTTATGCTTGATGCACGTAAAGGATTACGGATAGAAGAAGGATGTGTAATAGCCAGCCATGTATTAATTTGGACACTTCATCACGATTATAATTCAGATGATTTTCATGTTGTTGGTGCTCCTGTCACATTGGGAGCTTACTCATGGATTTGTTCTCGTTCCATTATTTTGCCTGGAGTTACAGTTGGAAAAGGTTCCGTGATAGCGTCTGGTGCAGTAGTTACAAAGGATGTTCCGCCTTATGCTATTGTCGGTGGAGTGCCTGCTAGAATAATTGGACATCGAGAGAAAAAGAATTTTTGCTATAATCCTAAAAACGAATATCACCTTATATAATTTTATTTCATATGAAACAAAGAATTGAATATATTGATGCAATTAAAGGGTTTGCTATCTTTTTAATGGTCATGGGGCATGCGATTGCTTGGAACTACGAAAATTATAACGCAATTTGTAATTTTCATTCAGAACAGTCAATAAACGTTAAAATGGGGGGGGTAATTTGGCAACTTATCTATTCTTTCCACATGCCATTGTTTTTTATGGTGTCAGGCTTTTTGTCATATAAGGCATATCAATGGGGAGACTTTTTGTCTTTCATAAAGAAAAAATTCATGCGTTTACTTTTACCATGGGTTTGTACAATTTGGCTTGTATACTTAGTACGTGGCGCTATTGGTTATTGGTTCTTACTTTGTTTATTTCAAATTTCTATAGTCGGTTTTTTATTAATAACATTATTGGAAAAAATTAACCTTAAAAAGAATTGGATTATTGATGCCTTAATTATAGGCATTGTATATGTCTGTTTACGTATATTCCATGCACAAGAATGGCAACTTTATGGAGTTTCTTTAGGAAGATTTGTTGGCGCATTCATTCCATTTTTTGTAGGAGTGTTACTTTGTAAGCATAAATTCTTGTTTAACATCTGCATCGGGAGTGATTGGTTTTATTCTTTGGCTTTGATGTCATTTGTAGGAGTTTTTTTCAGTAGATATTTGTTAGAATACGGAAACTTTTGGGAACATATCTATAATCATAGTACAACGTTTTTGGCTATAGTAGGGTCATTCATGATCTTTCATATATTTGCGAAAAATATATTTGTAAAATTCAGTCATATATTATCTTATTTAGGGAGGAAGACTCTTCCAATTTACATATTACATATAATGTTTGTAATACAAATTCCTGCTGTTGGTGAATTTGTCATTATGCAAAATGCTGTGACTTCTATTGTATTACAAATAATTTATTCCGTAGTTGTTTCTATTATAGCAATCGGATTATCTCTATTGCTGTACAAAGTAATTATCATTAGTCCGCATTTTAAACGATTATTTTTCGGTGAGTGATTTATGATGGGAAAAGCATTGTTAGAAGATTTGTCATTTCCAAAAAAGATCCTATTTATTTTCAGCTTATTGATAGGGATTTGTTTTTGGTCTAATTTGGCATTAGACATAAATCCATGGGGAACCAGATGGGCATATCCATTGCTGCCTGTTTTTTGTATAATTTTACTTCTTGACAAATCAACGGAATGGAAATCTTACAAATGGGAGTTTGCCGGAGTCGTAAAATGGACGATTGTTACAATGTTCTTATCTTTTATTCCAGCTTATGTTGATTGGAATCAATCTATAATGCTAAGTCTGCAAGCATCCATAAAGTATAGTTGGGTTCTATTTATTTATTTTGTTCTCCGCAGGTGGAATATAAATACATCTTTCATAATAAAGTATATCATTGTTATATCCATTATATGGGTTCTTATTGAGATAGGACAACAATTTACTTATCCCAGTTATTGGTTTGCAGGCAGACCGGATGAAGGTTATGGAATCGCCGAGCGGATGGGATTATATCGTTTTTACATTTGGGGAGTAGATTTTGTAATGATAGCATTTGCTTATTGTATAGGACTATCGGTTCAGCAAAAAAATAAAATTTCCATAAATTTATTATGGTTAGGAATTATCTTTTTAATAGGTCTTTTATGCTACTGTTCGCGTAAGCACATATATGTATCATTATTAACAATAGGTTTGGTAAGTTTATCAGTTAAAAACAAATATAGAAATCTTATACGTTTCGTTTTTGCATTATTGGTTTTTATAATCATTTATAACTTCTATGCTGATTTTACAGAAATGAATGAACAGTCAATAGAAGCGCAAGGTGAAGGTGAAGACTTCATTCGTTTTTTGGCCTTAGACTATTATTTGTTTAAGTTTTCTGACTCACCTCTCTATTTTTGGCTTGGTTCTGGCATACCATCAATATCTGAATTAGGGAGAGTTAATACATACGCAATGGATGTCTTAAAATTTTATAGGGCGGATATTGGCATTTTTGGTTATTATTCTTTATTTGGAATTATAGGAACACTCCCTTTCATATTTTATATATGGAAATTCATAAAGAATTGGAATTATATAGATTTATGGTTTAAGCTATTTTTCATCATGAAATTGATATTGATTGTGTTTGATTTCTGGGGGAATTGGAATGTTGGTATGATGGCTTATGCAATATTCTTATATATGTTAGAATTAAATATTCAAAAAAATAAAGGTCAACGATTAAAAACTTAACATATGAATATCGGAATCCTTACTTATTATAGGGTAGCTAATTTTGGAGCAAATTTACAAGCGGTATCTACTTATTATTATCTGAAGAATAATGGGTATACCCCATTGTTTATTCTTTATGAGTCAGAAGAAACTGTTGATAATTTCAAAAAAAAGCAGGCTAATGATGTACAAAAAAAAGAACACATTCATTTTATTGACGATATTATTCCATGCCAATCTTTCCGTTGTTTCAATGCAGATGACATAAACCGAGCCATAATTGAATACAACTTGGATGCCATTATTATAGGGTCTGACGCTGTGTTGCAACATCATCCAATTCGCGCACGAATTAAGAAGGGGAAGCGTAAGCCGTTTTATATTGAAAAGATGGTTCCTGAACGAATTTTTCCTAATTGCTTTTGGGGGTGTGGAATATCCGAAAAAATATCAATGGCTATGATGTCGGTTTCTTCTCAGAACTCCGAATATAAATATTTTGGGAAAAAATTAAGCCGGAAAATGTCTGAAACGCTTTCACGAATGAAATACATTTCAGTTCGTGATAGTTGGACAAGAGATATGGTTGTATCTATAACACATAATAAAATCATCCCTCCTGTAACTCCTGATCCTGTTTTTGCTTTCAATAAGAATGCAGGATTTCTTGTACCAAGTGAAGAAAGTTTGAGGGAAAAGTATAATCTTCCTCAAAAATACGTGCTCATAAGCCTGTTACATCAAGATTTGACTACCCAGCAAATGGAGGAATTAAAAAAAGAGTTTGCCAAACACGAAATGCATTGTATTGCTTTTCCTATGCCTGTAGGCATACGTTTTGAACACCCATTTGACTATGAAATAGAAATTCCTCTTCCTGTATTGGATTGGTATGGATTAATTAAATACGCATCTGCGTACGTTGGGAGCAACATGCATCCAATTATTGTTAGCTTGCATAATGGAACTCCTTGTTATAGTATTGATTATTGGGGAACGACAGATTTCTGGGGAAATCATTTGGATGATGGTTCAAGTAAAGTAGCTCATATACTTAAAGTTTTTAATTTAGAGAAAAATCGGATTAGTATCAATAAAGGAAAATGTGACTTAAATGCTAAACAAGTAGTAAAAAACATCATTTCTTTTCCACGTGAGCAGGTTATATTACGAGCTCAGTCGTGTGCTAATGAATATGAACAAATGATGAAACAAATCATAATCTCACTTATGGTAGAATCATAAAATATGGTTAGCTATGAAAATACTTATTGTTTCTAGCGTTCAGACGCATCCAACTACATCTGGAAGTGGTAGCTTTATCAGAAAGTACACAACCTTGTTAAAGGAAATGGGACATGAAGTCTATTTCTTGCATGTTATTTATTATGCTTTCACTAAAAAAAACAAAAGACTGTCAGATGAAGGAGTCATAGGAACAAAGGTATATTGGAGGGATTATTATTTTCAGTACCGCACATCCTTAAGTAGTAGAATCATAGAAGAAGTAAAAAAAACTTGTCGGAAAAATTTCTCTGACTATTACGCCCAATGTGATGACCATTATCCTTATGGGCTAACGAAATTCGTTTCCGAATTGCACAATATACATCACTTTGATGCATGTATAGTCAACTATTATTGGTTTACGAAACTTTTCAATAATATTGATATAAAAAGAAAAGCTTTAATGGCTCATGATAGTTTCACCTATAACAATATAAGGAATGGCGTTAAGAGTTTATTAAACTTAAAACCAAATGAAGAAGCGAAAGCCTTGCAACGCTGCCCGTATATTTTTGCCATGCAGGAGGAAGAACGAATATTTTTCACAAGACTTTCTCCTTTAAGTAAAGTGCTGACAAGTTATTGCAACTATGAGTTCATTAATCTGCCTAAAACAAACAATCATAACATTGTGCTGTTATCAAGTGGATTTCAGTTAAATGTTAATGGTTTAATTTGGTTTGTCGACAAGATATTCCCTTTGATTCTTCGTGAATATCCTGATTGCCGACTCAAAATTGGCGGTTCTTTGTGTAATGCAGTACAAGATAGTTGTCCTCATCCTAATATAGATTTAATAGGATTTGTAGATAATGCTCGTGATTTGTATGAATTGGGAGATATAGCTATAAACCCCACCTATCAAGGAACCGGTTTAAAGATTAAAACTTTTGAATCCATTGCCTACAATAAAGTAACAATGGTTCATCCCCATAGCATTAATGGAATTTTCGATAAGGAAAACGCCCCATTATTCGCATCTGATAATCCTGTAGAATGGGTAAATTTCTTACATAAAGTTTGGGATAATCCAGAGTTTTTGGATTCTTTTCGAACAAGGAATAAAGAATATATAGACAAAATGAATCTTTTCATCATCAACCAGTTTGAACAATTTCTTAAATAGTAAACAATGGGAATTAAGCAAATCATTTTTTGTACTTTGAGAGACAATCAAGGTGCAACTGGAGGACCTGGCGGTGTTCTCTATATGCAGAAAAGCACTATAGGAAATAAGATAAACAAATTTCCTTGTAAATATCAATTTAATATAATCACCTTACGGCTTGGACCTATAAAAACATTAATCAACAAATGGTTGTTTTACTTGAAGTTCAGACACATAAAGGACGCTTATTTCTTTACGCATGATATTGAAACAGGCGAGTTGTTGGCAAATCTTGAGAAAAAATATTCCCTGCTATACCACCACCAAGGACCAATCATACAGGAATTGACTAACTTTGGGAAAAAGCTTGGTAATTATAGAAAAAAGAGAATTACCAAAATAGAACATAAGGCGTTAAGTCACGCACAATCATTGCATTTTCCAAGCAATGGTGCTGCAGAAATGTACTTTAAAAGTAAATATGCAGCATGTGGCAGGAATGAAGTAAATCTTGGCAAACCATTTTATAATATTATACCACAAATCAATCCTGTTAAGCCTGAAGGTTTTGAACTTGACAACGATGATAGCTGCTTGACACTATTTTCCTTAGGAACTTTAACATCTGCTAAAGGGCAGGATCAAACAATAAAGTTCATACAAAAGCATATAAAGGCATTCTCAAAGCCATTGCGTTACATAATAGTAGGTAGAGGCCCTTTAAAAAACCAACTGTTATCAGAGCTTGATAAAATAAAAAAAGAGAATCCTTTATTCGTATATTATTATTATGAATCCCTTCCACATGAAACAGTAATGTTTATTCATAAAATAAGTGACATATATATTATGTTACATCGTATTTCTATATTTGACTTTGCAACATTGGAAGCGATGTCACAACGCTCTGCTGTTATTCTTTCCAAAATTGGGGGAAATTTAGATTTCAACAAAAATTCGAATATCATCTTTGCTGAAGATGTGGAGACTGATGAATCTATTCTTATAAAAGCGAATTTTTCCGCTCTTAAAGAGAGTAACTATAATGTGTTTAATAGTTATTTCTCTAAAGAAGCATTTGTAAATCAATACAAGGAGTTTTTTGAACAGATGCTTGTGGAAGAAAAATCGGCACAGATTGATTAACAAATTTATACTCGAAACCTTGATGAAGAATTTATTAACCATACTGGCACTTCCGTTCCTACCCATTCATTTGTTTATGAGGTTCTTCTCTTCAAAAAAGATGATATGCGATGAAGACCAAAGACATACGTCACGATGCAGAAAATCTGCATTTCATAATCCGATATTACAATTTGTATATTTCATGTTGTGGCTACCAGAATACCGAAGTGTATTCTATATGCGTTGTGGAAAGATGGGGAAAATCATGCAGTATTTACCCCCCCCTATTACATCAAAACACATTGTATATCAGGATGTTATCTAAAAACATTGGAGGTGGAATGGTAATCAATCACGGTCATTCAGTGGAAATTAACGCTTCCCGCATAGGCAAAAATTTTCGTTGCTTTCAGAATGTTACTATTGGAACGACAGACAGTCCCATAGGCCCCTCAATAGGTGACAATGTTTTTGTAGGTGCTGGAGCTGTTGTTATAGGTAATATAAAGATTGGAAATAACGTGAAGATTGGTGCCAATGCTATTGTTACACAAGATTTACCGGATAATTGTACCGTAGTTACAAAGGGAACATGTATTGTCAAATTGTCTGGGGAAAAAGTCCATATAGATTTGTAATAAACTCAACTTATTTATATCATTATGAAATCTCCCAAAATCATTGCAGAAATCGGTTGCAATCACAAGGGTGATATGGCAATCGCTAAAGAGATGATTATGACAGCTGCCACTTATTGCAAGGTGGATGTTGTCAAGTTCCAAAAACGTTGTGTCAAGGAATTGTTGACACCTGAAGAATACAATGCCCCGCATCCCCATCCGGAGAATTCCTATGGGAAGACATATGGTGAGCATCGGGAATTCCTGGAGTTCAACCTTGACCAGCATCGCCAGTTGCAGGAATGGTGCAACGAATTCGGCGTGGAATATTCCACTTCTGTATGGGATATTACTTCGGCAAAGGAAATCTGTACGCTGCATCCCAATCTGATAAAGGTCCCTTCCGCCTGCAACCTGAACAAAGGCTTGTTGGAATACCTGTGTGATAACTTTGGCGGTGAAATTCATTTGTCTTTCGGCATGACTACCCGTGACGAGGAAGAACAGATTATCCGGTTCTTTGAGTCCAAAGGGCGCAACAAGGATTTGGTCATTTACGATTGCACGTCAGGTTATCCCGTGCCTTTCGAGGACATTTGCCTGCTTGAAATCACCCGTTTGCGTGAATTGTATGCCGACCGTGTAAAGTCCATCGGTTTCTCTGGTCATCACTTAGGCATAGCCGTAGATAGCGCAGCTGTAGCTCTTGGCGCTGAGTGGATAGAACGTCACTATACGCTTGACCGTACTTGGAAAGGCACAGACCATGCTGCATCCTTGGAACCAGACGGGGTGCGCAAACTGGCACGTGACTGCCGTGCCGTGGCAAAGGCATTGACTTACAAAAAAGAGGATATCCTTGATATCGAGAAAGTGCAAAGAGACAAGCTGAAAAAACATCAAGTGAAGTGGTAATATAAAAAATAAGAACTAACATGATAATAGAAAAACAAACTATCGTACAAGACAAGGTGTTTTTGTTCTTGTGTACAGTTAAAGGTGTTGATGAAAAAGGTTTTGAATTCATGGTAAAGGATTATGTGCAACACCTGTATCCTGATTCTGGCTTATCTACCTTCCTTTTCTCGAATAATGTCGATGGTGCATTGGGAGTCATCGTTATCCTCAACATTAACGAAGGAACAAAAACAGAGGAGATTAATTTATGACAATTGCGTTTATACCTGTAAGGGGTGGTAGTAAGTCTATCCCCCTTAAAAACATCAAACCTTTCTGTGGCAAGCCTTTAGTCTGCTGGAACATTGAGGCTTTGGAGAATTGTCCCGAAGTGGACGAAATCATTGTTGCCACCGATTCCGACAAGATAGAGGAGACGGTGACTTCACGGGCTTACAGGAAAACAAAAGTATATCGACGTTCCGCCGAGAACGCTTGCGATACGGCAAGCACGGAAAGCGTGATGCTGGAATATATTCATTACGCCCAACTTAAGGCCGATAATATTTTCATGTTGGTGCAAGCTACATCGCCTTTAACCGAAACCATTCACTTTACGGAAGCCTTGGAGATGTATGGCAAGGGTGAATACGATTCCATCTTGACTTGTGTACGGAACTACCGATTCTTTTGGAATGAGGATGGCACAAGCATGAACTACGACTACAAGAACCGTCCTCGCAGACAGAACTTCGCAGGTATGCTGATGGAGAACGGTGCATTCTATATTAATAAGGTAGGCAACATTCTTGAATCGGGTAACCGTCTTAGTGGACATATCGGCATTTACGAGATGCCGGAATACACGGCGACGGAGATAGACGAGCCCGATGACTGGGTGGTGTTGGAGAACCTGATGCGCAAGCACGTCTTGTCCAAGCGCGAGGAAAAGAAAAAGCCCATCAAGCTTTTCTTATGTGACGTGGACGGTACGCTGACGGATGGTGGCATGTATTATTCCGAAAATGGCGACGAGCTGAAGAAGTTCAATACCCGTGATGGCATGGGATTCCAGTTGCTGCGTGAAGCTGGCATTAAGACTGGCATCATCACATCAGAAGTCACCAAGATTGTGGAAAACCGAGCCAAGAAGCTAAAAGTTGATTTTCTGTACCAAGGGAAACGAGATGGAGGAAAATTAGCTGTCGCTAAAGAGATATGCGAACGGCTTGGTATTACACTGGATGAGGTAGCTTATATAGGTGATGATGTGAATTGTGTAGATTTGTTGACAGCTGTTGGCATGAAGGCTTGTCCTGTGGATGCTTGCGAGGAAGTGAAAGCGATTGCTGGCATTCATGTAATGACGAAAAAAGGTGGAGAAGGATGTGTGAGGGATATTGTGGAATTTCTATTGGGTTAAAATGAATAAGCATAAAAAACTATTGTTCTTCGTCAAGAACATTTCAATGTTGGAAACTTTAGTCTTTAAACTTAGTCCATATTTATATAATTGCGAAATACTGGTTCTTCACAATAGTAGAATGCAACCAGGCAAAAAGCAAACGGAAATAAATATCGACAACATTGATATTTCATGTTTTTCATATTATGAAATAAAACAAATTCTCCAAGAATGGTCTCCTGATATTTGTGTGCTGTATAATTTTCGTGGCATTATAGATCAGTTTTTTATTAGAATCTGTAGAACGTGCAATATTAAAACATATTTTCTCGCTCATGGTATATTGTCGGATGACATATTGACAGTTAAAAAAATATCTTCTCAAGGATTGTGGCTTAGGGTAAAAAGATTATCATGGCAAATTAGGCAGTATTTTTCTTTAATATGCCATTCGGATTCTCCAATGACTGAGCTTAAAATATTCTACAATGTTCTATTCAAAAATAAGTTTGACTCAAACCCATTTGATAAGTATTTTGTTTATGGAGATAGATGTTTGAATTTTCTTTCTAAAATTTATAAACTAAAGAAAGGCGAAAATGCGTTCACTGTAGGCTATCCACTTTTTGAATCAGAGGAACAAAAGAAACAGTCTGCAGATTCTATAGAGAATGTAACCCCCAAAGGAGTTTTATACGTACATCAACCATTTATACTTGATAACTATGTTCAAATCTCATATGAGGAGGAGAAGAATTTCCTATTAAGTTTGGCAAATAAACTATTTCCTATTTACTGTGATTTCACCATGATGCTTCATCCTCGTGAAGATATAAAGCATTATAAGTCACTATATAAGGGGACTCCTATAAAAGTAATTCAATCTCCAAATGATTATAGATTATTTGTAGGGGCAGAATTAGTACTTGGGCATTATAGTACAGCACTTCTTTTTGCGTTATACTTCAACAAGCCAACCCTTATTATTGATTATCCTACTTTGAATACTCCGAATTTGTTTAAAGGAGTATTCCCTTTTTCTGATTGCAAAGAGTTTTCAAATCCTATTGTTACCAATTGCTTGCTTAAAAATAAATCCTTTTTGTTGGGTGATGGAAACAGTTTTGAGCATATTTCAAATATGATATTGAAAAATCTTGATTGTTAATTCGTTGTGTTATTCTATTTTATTCCTGTTAAAAATTGTTATCATGGATGTCATTAGATATAAACAAATCATTAAATCTTTTATTCCTTCATCCCTAATGACCTACGCCATCATGAAAAGGGAACATCCGGATTCGAGTATCAAAGAAGTATTAAGAAAGACCAAATTGGTGAAAGGCAGCTCAAAACATCATGCGACTAACAGTTTTGTTAAACAGTCGGCAAAACAATACGAGCTTGCAAAAATAGATACAAACGCTTATTATATCTATCCCTACGATTCATGGGTGGCAAGAGTGGTGTATCATAAAAAGACGATGATAACCAGCGTTACGCCTGACTATGAAGTTGTTATCGATTCAAACTTGTCAAAATTGGAACAGCAGTTACGCAATATGCCAAACACCGGATTTGCCGAAAAAGAACTGAAAATGATAAGCAATATCCGATGGTTGCATAAGAAAATTGTGGCAGGATTGGTCGACAGAAAAGATGAAAGAGGGAAACTTTTGACTAAGTACATACAGCATCTGTTGGATAATGTACCCGAAACTTTAGATGAAGCCATACAGAAATTACTTTTCTATAATGCGTTGTTTTGGCAAGCAGGTCATTGGCAATGCGGATTGGGACGTTTGGACTTAGTGCTTTATAAATATTATGCGCATGATTTGGCTAATGGCATCATTAGTCGTGAAAGCGGCAAGAAGTTGATTCGGCAAATGTGTTTGGTCTTGGGTAAAGACATGAAGGCTAAAAGTCGGGCCTTGATTGGGGATACTGGACAATATATCTTGCTGGGCGGCATTGATAAAAAAGGGGATACGGTACAAAATGACTTGACGGAAATATTCCTTGAAGTCTTCACGGAATTGAAAGTACCTGACCCAAAATTAATTTTGAGGGTCAATCCAAATACATCGGATGTGATATGGAGAAAAGCGATAAATTGCATTTTGACAGGATGTGGTTCCCCACTTATCATTAATGAGGATTTGGTGATGAAAGGGATGATAGAGTTCGGATATAAGAAAGAAGATGTATGGAACTTCGGTACATCAGCCTGTTGGGAGCCTTTGATTATCGGCAAGTCTTTCGACCAAAATAATCCATTACTGAATATCCCTGTAGTAGATTCGCTCAATAAATTTATCAATGAAGAAAAAGCATTGGGTGATTTTGACAGCTTTATGCAAGCTTACAAAGGACAACTGGAGAAGCAAATCCTGAAAAACATCCAGGATGTGGACTTCGATTGTTCCCCACTTTATTCCTTATTCTTTGATGATTGCATAAAGAACCAGAAGGATTTCTCGGAAGGAGGTGCCACGTATGCTTACCATGGTGTGCAGATTGTCAGTTTTCCAAATCTGATAAACGCCTTGCTGAATATAAAGACTTACGTATTCGATCGTAGGCTGTTTTCTATACATGATTGCAGCCAAGCAATAAAAGCGGATTTTAAAGGATTTGAGGATATGCGTGAAGCGTTATTGGCCAACCCGTTAAAATTCGGAAGTACAGACAAAACGGTATTGAATTTGACCAAAGAACTGATGGCATTTATCAGCGATACGGTAGCGCATAAAACCATGAATGGCAAGAAAGCAAAGGTGGGATTCAGCTCGTCGCATTACATTATTGTCAGCAAAGGTGTAGGCGCTTCACTTGACGGAAGACATAACGGTGATCCTTTTGCCGTACATATTTCTCCAGTTTCTTCAAAGATTGATTTGCAAGAAGTGTTGGACTTTGCAGGCTCTTTGGATTATTCCGGCAACCGGATGAATGGGAATGTAGTAGACTTCATCCTACCCAAGGCTTATGTAGACATGCCGGACAAGCTGGTTACGATTCTAAGAAATGCCATGACCGGTGGGGTTTATGAATTGCAGTTGAATGTCCTCGATGCGGCTACATTGAAAGATGCCAAAGCGCATCCGGAGAAATACCCGTCCTTGATTGTAAGGGTATGGGGATTCAGTGCTTATTTCAATGATCTGCCTGAGGAATATAAAGACAACCTGATTAAACGTGCTGAAGCGTATGCCTGCTGAAAATAAAATCAGGGTAACGGCCATTCAACGTCTATGCGTAAATGATGGACCAGGAGTGCGTACAGTAGTGTTTCTGAAAGGATGTTATTTGCGATGTCCGTGGTGCTGTAATCCTGAAACAATCCGTTACGAAGAAGATACCTTATATAATAAAGGTATATGCAAAAAAGGCAAGGCTTCAATTGTTTGCCGGAATTGCACTTTTGCCGGTGGAACTCGAAGCAAAGAAGAATGTCCTATAAACGCATATGAAAAGACTTATACGGATTATGGGACAGATGAGCTATTCTCTTTGCTGATGCGTGATAAGTCTCTTTATGAAAAAGGCGGAGGAATAACCTTTTCTGGTGGTGAACCATTATATCAAGGTGCGGCCCTATTGCCTTTATTGCAGAGATTAAAAGCAGAAGGAGTACATGTTGCTATGGAAACCAGCCTGTATGTCCCTTATCAGCATATTTGTTTGCTGCAACCCTATATAGATTATTGGCTTATAGATTTGAAGTTTCAATATGGCTATATTGCCAATGAAGATGCATGTTCCATAGATATTGACATAGAAAAAAATCTTTCATCTATCCAATCTTTAATTGCTCCTGGCTCTATATGTTACCGAATGGTAGTGATGGGTGAAATAATAGATAAGTTCGGTGATATTGTCTGGCAATTGAAAAATCATCATATCGATAAGATTGAATTGTTGGGATACCATTCTTTGGGAAAGAATAAGTATGAAGAATTGGGCAAGCGTTTTCACCCGTTCACGGTTTTGAATAGAACGGAAATGGAAAAGCTGGCATCTGAATTGATTGAGAATAATATAACAGCAACTTATTTATCTATTTAAATTGGTTATTATGAGAATCAACTACATTAACAGTTTGCGTCTGCTGGCCACTTTGAGTGTGGTATGGCTTCATGCTAGTGCGGGTTTACTTGACACAAGAAATATTATGGATTTCGATACCAAATTTTGGCTTTCATGCCATAAATATTGTATGCAATTCGGTGTCCCTGTCTTTGTCATGATTTCGGGAGCCTTATTTCTCAACCCGGCAAAAGAAGTTGGTTTTGGTTTGTTTTGGCGCAAATATGTGAAAAGAATCGCTTTGGCATTGGTAATATTTGGCTTGCCTATGTGCTTGATTGAAACATATTTTAGCAAATCGGGGGGGTAATTAACAGTGTTATACATTTTGTTACAGGGCATTCTTGGGCACACATGTGGTATCTGTATATGTTGATAGGGCTTTATCTGATTACGCCTATTATCAAACCATTTGTGGCGAGAGCTTCGGATAAAGATTGGCTGGAAGCTTTAGGACTGCTGTTTGTATTATCATCATTATTCCCCACCTTGAATGCTTGGGGGGCAGGATTGACAAGTTATATGATTTTTTCCACTCCTTATCTGTTTATCTATATGTTGGGATATTGGTTATGCTGGAAAGCACCGCAAAAGATTTGTGGGAACAAAACGCTTCTGATTGTAATCATTATTCTATGTATTGGGATTATTATCACGAAATGTTATTATAGATTTGACGTTTATGGTTACGCCACTCCCGTCGTAATCTGTTTGGCTTCAGCTTTGTTCCTTTTATTCAAGTCGTTGAATGTGAACTGGAATTTAGCCAACAGACTGACACGTTACTGTTTCGGCATATACCTAGTGCACAATGTATTCATTAATTTCGCTTACAAGTTTCTGAAAATAGAGACGGAGGCGGTTGTACCCATCTTGAACTTCATCGGGTTCTTCCTGCTATTCACGCTCTTGTCGTTAGCCGGCACATACATTCTGATGAAAATCCCGTTCATGAAGAAGCATGTACTATGACATACCTAATCCTCCATAAATAAAGATGTAAAATGAAAAACTTAGTCATACCCCGTAACGATGACAGATGCGCTTTGTGCAGAAAGGCAAAGGCCAATGAGACGGGTAGTCATATGGTGCCAAACCTGTTGACGGCTGTGGCATTCTCGTTCGACGGGAATTATAAAAGAGGCCGTGAGATTGTAGAGAAATATCACATAAATGGCCCTGATTCAAACGTTGTGTATTATGGAAGAGATGTCGCTGCCGACAAGATAACCGCAGATCTTGGTCATGAAATGACGGATGAAGAGCTTGATAATAACGTAAATACACTCTGCTACGACTATATTTTTTGCAAAGATTGCGAAAAACGGTTTGGCGTATTGGAGACGGCATTTGGCGACTATTATAAAATGGGAAAAAATCTCCATCCAAGATTGGCTTATCTTTTCTGGCTATCAGTGTTTTGGAGGATGTCAATCGGATATATGGGACTCTTTATGGACGCAAGGGACGAGTTGGACATCAGGGGAATTCTTGATAGAAGTCTGAAAAGCCGTGAGGAGATTACAGGGTCAAAAGAAGGAATGGGGGACTATGGATATGCTGTGTTCAGATTGGATGAGCCTCTGCTGAAGGGAGATTCTGGCGTATTTGGCACGAACCGACCTCGGTCGCCTTATGTCATTCTTGTTGCAGACCACGTGGTTGTTCTGTTCGCCAATTATAGCAAATTGCATAAAAAGACAATTGTATTCGGTTATCAGATCGATAAAGATGACATTAATACCTATCAAAAAGATGATTACATAGAACTGGAAATGAGCATTGAAGAGCAGTATGACTTCAAGAAACAGATTGTAGAATCCACATATGCTGTTTTTGGCAGGGAACAGGAAGAAATGGCCCGCCGCATAAGAGAGATGGAACGCTCGTCAGGAAAAGCTTGTAGCAAGAAGGATTTTTATGCTATAATGCAGTTGCTTAAACCGCGTGAGAAGATGATGCGAGTGAGGCAAGCATACCGGTTTAGAGCTGCTTACGTGAAAATGTTGGATGCTCGTGCATGGGGAGAAGAATATGATTTCTTGAAAGACCGTGAGCTGATGCTTACGCAGGACGATGTAAAAAATTATATTGAAGACCTAACGAACTTGAAAGAACGCAGAGAATCACTTATTCCATTTGCTTTTGCAAGAGAATTTCTGCATGATGACTCCATTCCACCGTTTGAAGACACTCTCGCCGCGGCAAAGAAACATTATGAGTCTGAACATGATAATACCATGCCGGATAGGAAAATGGTCTGAAGACTAAAAACATAATCAAACAAAGCAACAATATGAACATCAAGATTTTGGTGGCAGCCCACAAGCAGTGTGAGATGCCCAAAGATGACGTGTACCTGCCCGTACAGGTAGGCAAAGCTTTGCATCCAGATTTAGATTTAGGCTATCAGCCTGATAATGAAGGAGAGAATATCTCGGAGAAGAATCCTTATTATAGTGAGCTGACCGCTGTTTATTGGGCGTGGAAGAACCTAAAGGCAGATTATGTGGGACTGGTGCATTATCGTAGATACCTCGGAATGAGGCATGGAAAGGATAAGTGGAAATGCCTGTTAAATAGTGATGAAGCACAAGCATTATGCAGGAGTCATGATATTATACTGCCTCAAAAACGTAGATACTATATCGAATCGCTTTGGTCGCATTACGAACATACACATGACATTTCTCATTTGAAAAAGACAAAAGCAGTGATTGCAAAGGACTATCCCGAATACTTACCTGCTTTCAACAAGGTGATGAAAAGAACTTGGGGACACATGTTCAACATGTTCATCATGAAAAAGAGTTATGTGGATGAGTATTGCGCATGGCTATTTGATATACTTTTTAAAGTGGAAAAACAGATAGATTTCTCCGCCTTATCGGCATTTGACGCCCGTCTGTTTGGACGTATCAGTGAGCTACTGCTTGATGTATGGATAGAGACCAAGGGGTATTCATACAAGGAAGTGAAGATGATACAAATGGGAAACGAAAACTGGCCTCAAAAGATTAAATACTTTTTAGCAGCTAAGTTCTTGGGCAAGAAATATACGCAAAGCAGGTGAAATCAACAAAAAACAGGATACTTATGATGGAAAATCAAATGCCAGTAATTGTTCACGGGGCATTCTCCGCAGAAGATTTGCAAAAGTTATATGAACGTGACAAGACAGATTTAATGAAAAAAGTGGGCATTGAATTGCTCAACCTAATACCAAGTGTGGGAAGCATTTTAGCAGCTGCGCCTGAATTATATCAAGGATACAGGGAAAATGAATTTTTCAGAAAACTTTGTAAGGTGCTGCTGGAGATAAAAGATGTGAAAGAACCAGAACGGCAGCGATTCTTGCAAGAGGTTGAGGATAAGGCGAAAGACTTCTCTGGTAATGTATTGATGAATATGATAGACAGGCTCGACAATATCAACAAAGGTACTGTTTTGGCAAACTTGATACAAGCTCGTACAGATGATAAAATTTCTATCGATGATTTCTTTCGATTAGTTTCTATCCTGGAACGAATACCTTATACAGACTTGGACAAGCTTATTGCTTTTAATGAACCATATTATGATGCCTCAGGGGTAACTGAATTGTTGAATGCCACTGGGGCGATAGATGTTTGCGTCATAGACAGTAACCCTGATTCCAATAACCAATATGAACTAACATCTTTGGGAAGGATGTTGGTACAATATGGATTGAAAATAGATGTAGCAAATACGCTCCATAACGGAACTACTGTGCAAATGACTTGGAATGAAGTGGAATAATGTCATAAAATATATAATATGCAACACTACGATTATTTGATAGTAGGCGCAGGACTTTTCGGTTCTGTCTTCGCCTACAAGGCCAAGGAACAAGGCAAGAAATGTCTGGTGATTGACCGCCGTCCGCATTTTGGAGGGAACCTTTATTGTGAAGACGTGGAAGGCATCCATGTGCATAAATATGGAGCGCACATCTTCCATACGTCCAATAAAAAAGTGTGGGATTTCGTTAACTCGATTGTGGAGTTTAACCGCTATACCAATTCGCCCGTGGCGAACTACAGGGGTAAGCTGTACAACCTGCCTTTTAATATGAACACATTCTACCAGATGTGGGGTGTTACCACACCAACCGAAGCTCAAGCAAAGATAGATGAGCAGAAAGCCGAAGCGGTGGCACGGATGAAGGCTGACGGCGTGACTGAACCACGCAATTTAGAGGAACAGGCGCAAATGCTTATTGGAAATGACATTTACGAAAAGCTGATAAAAGGCTATACCGAAAAGCAATGGGGACGGAAATGTACGGACCTTCCTGCATTTATCATCAAACGTCTGCCGGTACGTCTGATATTCGACAACAATTATTTCAACGACAAATACCAAGGAATTCCCATCGGTGGGTACAACGTATTGATAAATCGGTTGCTGGAAGGGGCGGATGTACGTTTGGATTGCGACTTCTTCGTTCATCGTGAGGAATTGGAAGCCTTGGCTGACAAGGTGGTATTCACTGGTGCCATTGACGAGTATTATGGTTATCGGTTTGGCAAGTTGGAATACCGCACGGTGCGATTTGAAACGGAAACGCTGGACACGCCGAACTATCAGGGCAATGCGGTGGTAAACTATACGGAAAGGGAAGTGCCTTACACACGTGTCATCGAACACAAGCATTTCGAAATGTTCGGTGAGGCGGTGTATCAATGCCCGAAAACAGTCATTTCGAAAGAATACAGTTCGGAATGGACTGAAGGCAGTGAACCATACTACCCAGTGAATGACGAAAGGAACAATGCACTTTATCAGACGTACAAAGAACTGGCAGATAAGGAAACGGATGTCATTTTTGGTGGCCGGTTGGCTGAATATAAATACTATGACATGCACCACATTGTGGAAAAGGCATTGAGCCTGTTTTAATTTGTAAGAACGCTATAATGGAAAGTCAATAATACATGAAAACTATCCCTAAAATGAAGACTTTCCATGAAATATGTTTATGTAATGATTGTGCTGTGTTGCTTGTCTATCAACGTGTTCGGCCAGCATGCCTACGGCACAGCATGACTTCTCCATGCTCCCACTGCCGAAATGCAGCGTGACAAGACCGTCATGATTGGCGGAAGTATGATAGACCACAATATCTATCGTGATTCTTATTGGAATGCACACGATGAGTACAAACCATACACCTTTAATTATTACCTCAATGTCACCATCTTCCCTTGGTTGGAGGTGGCATACACTTGCACGTTGGTAAAAGGCATCCACGGCAGTAGTTACTGGCCACAAGAAACGTGGGGAAAGTTTGTCAACCAAGACCGTTCCTTTCACTTCCGACTGAGAGCATGGAAAGAAGGTTGGTGGAAGTCGTGGACACCACAAATCGTGTTGGGCGCAAACGATCCCGGTAGCCACGAAAATGCGGGAGGTGGGAACCTCACTTTCCAAGATGCAGGTGAAAGTACCAATCATCTGACCCGTTTCTATCTTGCCGCCACCAAGCATTTCATTTTCCAACGCTGGGGAACACTGGGGGGGGTACATGCTTCCGTCATCCAGTTCGACGGCTTGGACTTCGACAATGACCATGGTTTCACCGTCGGTGCCAACTTCCGTTTCAACCGGCAGGGTGACGGCTTTTGGACAAAGGCCTTGAACGGTCTGAACCTGATGGGTGAATATTATGACGGTGTATGGAACGTGGGCGGTAACTATGCCGTGTGGAAAGACCGCATCAATCTGACGGCTTCGCTCTACGACGGAAGGTATTGGTCGGTGGGGCTGTATTTTAGGGTGTGCTTGAAATAATTGTCAAACATTATATAAACTTACGAGTGCCCGACTCGCTAAATGGGTGGTGGAATCCGAAAAGCCAACGAGTAGGAACAATTCTGAAACGATTAGATTATGGATTTCTTTTTAGAAAAAATTCAGGAAAAGACTGAAAGTGTAATTAAGGAATTAAATTGGGATGAGAATGAAGTTAACCAATTTGTAAAATCAGTCAACAACGCATTTGCCAACCGTGCAAGAAACAGTGTGATAAATGGTGGACCGGATAATTCATTGGTTGTACACCCTGCAACTTATTCGGGCGGTTTTATCCTCTTCGGCGGATGGACCAAAATATTTGACGGGAAAATTCCTTCCGGTACACGTGGACATGAACTCTATCTTGCATTTGGCGGACTTGGAGTCGGTGGTTGGAATGGAGATTGTGATATAGAGCTTATTACGGAAGGTACTTTTGAGCATGACGAGAAAACTTATAATAAGCCAGTCCATTTCTATGATAAAGGAAATGATTGGGAATCATACAACAGCGGCTTCGACTGGTTTCATGACCATGTTAAGTCTTTCATGTTCATGTACTTGCCGATTTTTGCCCAACCGATTCCTGTATTTGCATATTTTGATAGCAATAGTAACCGCATAGGTGTTTCTGTACCTAATTGCAGCTTGTCTATCGGGATTGGAGGAGGTACGGTCAAAGTCGAATAATAAATTTTTGATTACTGATTTGTCTGGTTAATTGAAGTGAAGAAATTTTCTATGTAGAAGAAATAATTCAACTTACCGTTTTATCGTGAATGTAGTATTTCGATTTATTATGCTTAGGCCATATTCTTATGAACTCACAGAAACTTTAACGGACTTGACATGCAACCGATAAAATTCATACCGATACTGAAAGAGACAATCTGGGGTGGAAACAAGATTCCAAACCTGAAGCGAATAAGCGGCTTTGAGGACAGGCGGACAGGTGAAAGCTGGGAAATATCCGGTCTTGAGGGAAACGAGAACATCGTTGACGGAGGCAAATATGGTGGGCTTCCGCTTTCCCGCCTGACCGACATTCTGAAAGAAAAACTCGTCGGAGCGGACAATTACCACCGTTTCGGCAACCGTTTCCCGTTGCTCGTAAAGTTTATCGACGCACGGCAGGACCTGTCGGTTCAGGTTCATCCTGACGATGACACAGCAAGGAAACATGGCATGATGAACGGCAAAAACGAGATGTGGTATCTGCTTGAATCAGAGCCTGACGCCACGCTCCGCTGCGGCCTGAAAGAGGAGCTTACGCCAGACGACATTAAAAGAAAAGTAGCTGACGGCACGATTTGTGATTCCACGTCGCTTTATAAAGTCAATGAGGGCGATTGTTTTTATATTCCGGCAGGACGTGTACACAGCATCAGGGCAGGCTGTCTTATTGCGGAAATACAGCAGACATCTGACACGACATATCGTCTTTACGACTATAACCGCCGCGACAAAAGCGGTAACTTGCGCCAATTACACATTGAAAAAGCCATAGAATGTATTGACTATTCAGTCAAGGATGACTACCAGACCCATTACAGAATGGTGAACAATGAACGTGTCCCTTTGGTTGAATGCGATTATTTCAAGACCTCACTTTACGACATTAACCATCCTTTGCGTCTTGACTATTCCTGTCTTGACAGTTTTGTCATACTTGTCTGTGTGAAAGGCAACGGAACCTTGACTGATAACGATGGGATTGTTACCACTTTACATGAATGTGAAACGCTTCTTGTTCCCGCGACGACAAGGACACTTGACGTTAAAGGAAACATCCGGATTCTTGAGACTTACATTTGATGCTGTCTCCTGACTTTTAAAAAGATTTATAAAAATCCGACATATTAATTTTTTAAACCTGTCAATAGAAGAACAATAGAATACAATCTAATTAAGGTATCAGAAAGTCAATAATACAAGACGAAACGCTACAATGAAAACAATGACTTTCCATGATACGAATTTATATTCTTCTTTTACTCCTTCTGGTAGGAGATAGAATCAAAGCACAGACCATGTATGGGACAATAGGCTTTCTTCACGCTCCCACAGCCGAAATACAACGTAACAAGACAGGCTTGTTTGGCGGCACAAATTCCATATTGGCAGATCTTATCAACATCAAACGATGGCAAAGATTGTATCGATGTGTATTTCAAGCTGCATTGAAATTGTTCTATTTTACCATTCAAAAAAGTAAACATATATAATCTACAGAATATAGGGATTAATATTGTTTTTATTTGTTTTATCACTACTGTCCCGTAAAAGTGGATAAATAGTTCTTTGAAATTATTGAAATATAGT